>Ga0310344_10000610_pt1 | contig 27933 bp, 26 predicted proteins | sample HC15DNA20200_MG_FD_203801 | JGI IMG/M metagenome (GOLD analysis project Ga0310344, IMG submission 203801) | Marine microbial communities from station ALOHA, North Pacific Subtropical Gyre - HC15-DNA-20-200_MG | ecosystem: Environmental > Aquatic > Marine > Oceanic | place: Pacific Ocean: North...
GGCCTATTTTCGTTTTTAACAATTTTTGCAACTTTATCAAAAAAATTGAGATTTTCTTTTGTAGTTGTGTCTCTTATTATTTCAATTGATTTAATTTTTTTTAAATATTGTCCAAATAAAGGAATTTTTAAAAGTTCTTTTTTTAAAATAAATACGGGATAATCCAATACACTTTGTAAAGCAAAAGTTTCAAACATTGATTGATGAGCTGAAGCAACAAAATATTTTTCATTTTTAGGTATATTTTCAGTTCCTTTAAACTCTACCTTTGTATTAAGAAATATTCTTACAATAAATACTACATAGTGGCCTAAAAATTTTCCAAATATTAAAGTTATTTTTTGGGGCAAAAAGAGTGCAGGCAGTGCAATTAAAAAAACAACAACAATACCTGTGTATAAAAAAAGATTAAATAATAATGATCTTAAAAGTAGCATTTAAATTGATTTTTAAATTAATTATTAACTAAATTTTCTAAGCCTTGTCTTTTTCTAATTATTTTATGTTTTGAACCAACAACCATAATTTCAGCAATAATTGGCCTAGTGTTATAATTAGACGCCAAAGACATGCCGTAAGCACCTACATTGGCAATACCTATATAGTCACCTTCTTTAATTTTCGAAAATTTTTTTTGATTTGAAAATTTATCTGAACTTTCACATATGGGTCCTACAAATTCTAAATTTCCTTTATATGATTTGTTCGTTTTTTTTAAAGGAAGAATTTCATGATATGCACCGTATAAAGCTGGCCTCATTAAATCGTTCATACCAGCATCTAGTATAACAAAATTTTTATTATTGCTTTTTTTTATGTAAACAATTTTTGTAACTAAAATGGCCGTGTTTCCGACAATAAACCTGCCTGGCTCAAAAATAATTTTTGAATTCTTATTTTTTATAAATTTATTTACCAGTTTCGCATATTGTTTTAAATTAATTTGTTTTTCTTTTTTAGAATAAGATATTCCCATGCCTCCTCCAAGGTCTATAAATTTAAAATTTATTTTCGTTTTATCTATTATTTTTTTTATTATAGACAATACTTTTTTGAATGGATCGACGCTTGTTATTTGGCTTCCTATATGGACACTCATACCTTGTAGATTTAAATTTTTCATTTTTCTTATTTTTTTACAAAGATTTATAAAATCAGTATAGGTTAAGCCAAATTTTTCATCTTTACCTCCAGTAGAGATTTTTTTATGAGTTTTGCCCGTTATATTTGGATTTAGTCTTATTCCAATAGAAATTTTTTTTGATATTTTTTTTGATATTTTATTAATCAAATTTATTTCATTTTCTGACTCAACATTAATTAATAGTACCTTTTTTTTTATAGCCATTTTTATTTCTTCTTCAGTTTTTCCAACCCCTGAAAAAACTATTTTTTTTGGGTTAATTCCAACTTTTGTGGCCTTTAACAACTCTCCTATAGATACTACATCCGCGCCCGAACCCATTTTCTTTAATTCTCTAAGTAAAGTGAGGTTAGAGTTTGATTTTACCGAAAAACATATTATTGGTTTAACTGCTTTAAATGCTTTGTTCAGAGCATAATAATTATCTTTTAATTGTGATAAAGAGTAGCAATAAAAAGGTGTTTTATATTTTTTTGCAAGTTTTTGTACTGATATATTTTCAACACAAAGGTAATTTTTCCTATGCTTAATGTAATTCATTTATTTTAAATTGTATATATTTTGTTATTTTTTTGAGTTTGCGCTTTATACTCAGGATTTTCCTTTACACCACATGATGCACAAAGTATGAGTATGCTAATAATTATTATTAATTTTTGCATTATTTAAATTCCTTTTTTAGTTTTGATATCATTTTTTTAATATTTTTAGTAGAAGTCCCACCATAAGATGATTTTAAATTTACAGAATTTATAACATCAAATACTTTCATTACGTTTTTATTTAAATTTTTTCTTATTCGTTTAACTTCTGATAAACTAAGTTCATTTAGTTTTTTTCTTTTTTTTTCAGCATAATTTACTAGTTTTGCCGATATTTTGTAACCCTCTCTAAATGAAAGATTATCATTTTGCACAAGATAATCTGCAAAATCAGTAGCGGTAGTGTATCCTTCATTTGCCAAACTTAACATTCTATTTTTATTTGGCTGCAGATTTTTTACCAACTCATTAGCGATTAAAATGGATTCAACTAAAATGTCATAACTATCAAATACAAGTTTTTTGTCTTCCTGCATGTCTTTGTAGTATGAAAGTGGTAAACCTTTCATTGTGGTTAACATTGCTTGAAGCTTTCCAAAATTTTCACCCGCCCTTCCTCTAATTAACTCGGCTGGATCTGGGTTTTTTTTTTGGGGCATTATAGATGAACCTGTTAACATTTTATCATCAAATTTAATGAGTTTAAAAATATCTGAATTCCATATAATTAATTCTTCGGCCAGTCTTGATATGTGAACTGCGCATATAGATGACGAGGCTAAAAAATCTAGTGCAAAATCTCTATCGGATACTGTGTCTATGGAATTATTAGTTGGTTTTCGAAAACCTAATTTTTTCGAAGTAAAATATCTGTCTATTTTATATGATGTTCCTGATAATGCTCCCACTCCAAGAGGACATTCGTCAATATAATCTATATTGTTAGAGAATCTTTTTTTATCTCTTTTAAACATTTCAACATACGCTAACAAATAGTGAGCAAAGGAAATTGGTTGAGCATTTTTTAAATGTGTAAATCCTGGCATAATAGTATGAATGTTCATTTCAGATTTTTTTAAAAAAGTATTTATTAAATTATTTAATTTTCTAATTATCTCATTCGAAGATTTTTTTATCCATAATTTAAAATCTGTAATAACTTGATCATTTCTAGATCTAGCTATGTGCAAAAAGCCAGCATCATCACCAATAATTTCGAAAAGCCTCTTTTCTATATTTAGATGAATATCTTCATATTTCTTTTTAAAAACAAATTTATTTTTTTTAATTTCATTTCTTATTTTTTTTAATCCACTTATTATTTTCGATCCCTTTTTTTTATTAATAATTTTTTGTTTCACTAACATTTGCGTATGAACAATTGAGCCTAAAATATCCTCTTCAAACAACCTTTTATCCACGTCTATTGACGCACCAATTTGTTCAAAAATTTTTGATGTAGCTTTATTAAATCTTGTTCCCCAAACAGCTTTATTTTTGTTTTTCATGTGTTAAGTTAATATTTCTAATGTTTATAAATCAAAAAATTAAAAAATTTTTAATTTTTTTCTTTTGTTTTAATATTTTTTTATCAATATCACAAGCAAGCGAAGTTGTTCCACTTAATAATATAGCTATAAATGAAATTCCCAAGCCTATTTCCTCAGTTACATTTAGGGATTTTTCAGGTAACGAAGTTAACTTAAAAGATTATAAGGGAAAATTGTTGATCATCAATTTTTGGGCAACATGGTGTGCTCCTTGCAAGGAAGAAATGCCCTCTCTTGATATTCTTTATCAAGATGCTAGTTTTGAAAATCTGCAAGTTTTTGCTGTAAACATGGAACAGCCTAATACAATTAAGACTAAAAAATTTTTTTCAGACCTAAAAATTCAAAAACTAAAAATTTTTTTTGATCCAAATTTAAATTTTGTAAAAGAATTTAAATTAAGAGGAGTTCCAACTACAGTTTTAATTAACAAAAAAGGAGAAGAATTTGCGAGAATTATTGGAAAAATAAATTTTCAAGATAAAAAATTTATAAAATGGTTACAAAATTATGACTAGTTATATTTTAGATACGACTATAATAGCGCCCTTGTCAAAAAATAAACCTAAACAGATCATTATACTGTGTCATGGATATGGTGGTGATGGGAAAGATATAAGCGCTCTTGCAATAAATTGGCAACGTTTTTTACCAGACTCTATTTTTTTATGCCCTAACGCTCCCGAAGTATGTTCTGTTAATCCACAAGGATATCAATGGTTTGATCTTACTTCAGAAAATGAGGAAACTATTCTTGAAAAGTCTTTAGAAGCTGAAAAAAAATTAAGCACATTTTTAGATCAGGCCTCTGATAATTTTAAACTTGAGTTAAGTAATTTTGCACTAGTTGGTTTTAGTCAAGGCTGTATGATAAGTTTGCAAGTTGGACTTAAAAAAAAACAACAAATTAGTTGTTTAATTGGTTATTCTGGCAAAATAATTAATAAAAAACATTTATCAGATAATATTAATTCAAAACCAAAAATATTTTTAATGCATGGGGCAAATGATGAAATCGTCTCCCCAACACATTTGCTAGAGGCTAAAGAGTGTCTAAATGGTCGTGGATTAAAAATTAAAACTAAACTTTTTAAGAATTGTGAACATAGAATACCTGTAGAAGGTTCAAGTTTAGGCTTAGATTTTTTAAAAAAAAATCTTTTATAATTGAAACATTTTTTTAATAAACTTGCTCTTGCAAAACTTATTCTAATCCGCTAACTTATTTATATGATTATATCGGCTTCAGAAAAAATACCGTTAGAAAAATGTCCTGCATTAGTATTAAATGCTGATTTTCGACCACTAAGTTATTATCCTTTGTCACTTTGGTGTTGGCAAGATGCTGTTAAGTCTGTTTTTTTAGAAAGAGTTAGTATTGTTTCTAACTATAAAAGAAAAATAAGGAGTCCTTCTTTCGAGATGAGCTTGCCAAGTGTTATAGCACTTAAAAGTTTTATTAAACCTTCGGAGCATCCAAATTTTACAAGATTTAATGTATTTTTAAGAGATAAATTTACATGCCAATATTGTGGAGATAAAAAAGATTTAACTTTTGATCATTTGTTGCCAAAGTCCAAAGGTGGTGTCACAGATTGGGAGAATGTGGTTACCGCCTGTTCAACTTGTAATGTTAAAAAAGGCGGAAGACTGTATACTATTTCAGGAATGAAATTGTACAGAAAACCTTTTAGACCAACCGTTGACGATTTACATCAAAATGGAAGAAATTTTCCACCAAATTTTTTACACGAAAGTTGGATGGACTATCTTTATTGGGATGTCGAACTATTGCCTTAATAAGTTAAATTTTCTCTGAAATAGTTATAGCAATCCTAGAACCAGTTTTAATTACTTTATCCATTATTGAATATAAACCTTTATTTGTAGCTCCAGATTGGTAAGCAATATTTTTGTGGTCTATTTCATCACTTCTAAATTTTTCAATGTTTGCTTTTAATTCCTCTTCATCATTACCTATCTTTTTTAACTGGTTTTGGTAATGATCTTCAATAACTTCTTCAACGGAAGCCGTGCAAAGCATTGCTGCTTTTTTTCCAAGTAAAGCTGTACTAAATCCTAAAAAAACGCCCATTACGTCCCACAATGGTAAAAAATTTGTAGGTTTTATTTTTCTTTTTTGAATTTCTTTTTCAAAATAATTTAAGTGTTCCTGCTCATGCTCTTTCATTTTTTCTATTTGGTCTTTTAGAACTTCATCTTTTTTAAGTGTTTTTAATGCTAGCAATTGCCCTTCATAAATTTTGATGGCACCCCGTTCACCTGCGTGGTCTACTCTTATTATTTCTTCCAAAGTTTTTCGACTAGTTTCCTTCATAATTTTTAAATAATTTTATAAATATAACACTTAAAATAATAGAGAAAATGGTATTTATTGCTGCAAGCGAAAGACCTAAAACTCTAAAACTTACATCTTTACAACTTACAGTATTTTGCTTGAGCTTTTCTAATAGCTGATCTTTTGTTATTCCATCTAAAACATCTTCCGTTACACATGCAACAGATTCTCTAAAAAAACCTTGTTCAATACCAAAGTGGTAAAAAGCTAAAATTGAACTACAAATAAATATAAATGAAATTATTAATAAAGTAATTTTTACATATTGATTAAAGACGAGTATATGAATTATTAGTAAAGCCGAGAGAATATATGGAATTCTTTCATACAAACACAATTTGCAAGCTTTATAACCCAATTTATATTCGATTAAAAAAGCGGAGATTAGCACCAGAACAATAAAGATTAATAGAGAAAATATAAATTTTTTATTTAATTTTTTTGTCATTTTTATTTTAAAAACAAAAAGTAAATCCCTATTGATATAATCAGAATTATTCCAACAATAATAATACTCCATTTTGTTCCTTGCTTATCTAGAAACGGACCTATTTTTTGTCCAAATTTATAAGTCAGATATGCAACTAAAAAAAATCTTAAACCTCGCGTTACAACACATATGAGAATAAAAGATGCTAAATTAAAGTGAATAATTCCACTTGAAATGGTTAAAAGCTTGAAAGGCACAGGAGTAAAGCCTGCGGTAAATAATATACCCAGCCAAGCAGTAAAGCCCTCACCACTCGTAAACTTTTCTTTAAACGTATCAGAATATTCGTAACCGTAAAATTCTAAGATTTTTATTGCAATTTCATTTAAAGAATAACCAATGTAGTAACCGAACAAAGCACCCAACACAGAAAAAATTGTTGCTATTAAAGCAATTCGAATAAATTCTTCTCTTTTTGATATTACCATTGGAACGATCATCACATCAGGAGGTATGGGAAAAAAAGAACTTTCTATAAATGCTTCAATCGCTAAAATTTGTTTAGCGTATTTATAACCAGCCCAAGCAACACACTTATCATACAATTTTTTAATCATTTTTTTATTTAAAGTTAAGCCGATACTCTATACTATTTTTTTATATGGCCAAAGTTTTTGAAATTGGAATTAGTAAAAATTTTAAGGGAAAAATGATCTCTGTTCCTTATGTTGAAGCAATTACAAAAAGTGGTTTAGTTAGCGATAGACATTTTAAAGAAAATAACGATAAAAAATGTCAAATCACTCTTATAGAAGTTGAAAATATTGAATACTACAATCAAACTTTTGGAACATCAATTGCTCTTGTAGATTTTAGAAGAAATATAATTACCAAAGGAATTAGGTTAAATGAATTAGTAGACAAAGTATTTGTTATTGGAGAAGTAAAAGTAAAAGGCCAAGATTTATGCAGGCCCTGCAGGCATTTGCAAGAAACTTTGGGGAAAGAAAATATAGTCAAAGAATTTTTACGAAAAGGTGGATTACGTTGCGAAATATTGACAAATGGCAAGATTTCTGTAGGTGATGAAATAAAAATTTAGTAGCTTTAGATTTTAAATTTTTATAAAGCTTTTTTTGTAAGCTTGTTCCCATTTAGATTTAGATTTTTCTTTAAAAATTATATCAATATCAATGTCTGATAAAATCCAACGATCTCTTTCCATTTCTCCTTCAAGTTGCCCGTCACCCCATCCTGAGTAGCCCACAATAACTAAACTTTTTTTTGGACCTTTATTTTTTACTATATCATACAAGACTTGATAGTTGTTACTGAGTGAAATTTTTCCAAAGTTTGTAGTACTGTCATTTTTATATTCGTTCGAATGAAGTATAAAAATTTTATTTTTGTCAACAGGCCCACCCCAAAACACAGGAATTTTTACTTTGTAAAATTCTTCACTCTCTTTTTTTTCACTATCAAGAGATGTATCAATTAGCAAATTTAAAGGGAGAGAACCTAAAGGTTTATTTATAGTAAGCCCCCACGCTCCTTTTTCATCACTTTCCAAAATTACAATAACAGTTTTTTTGAATCTGCTATCTTCCATTTTTTCTGTGGCAATTAAAAAATGATTTTGAACACTGTTATAAAATTTACCTTTTAAGTAATTCTTAGGACTGTCTGCTAAAGTGACAACGTTATGAAAACAAGATAATTGTAATATAAAAAACAGCAATACCAATATTTTTTTCTTCATAAAACTTTATAATATCATATTTGATAATGTTCGCTACTTAGCTAATATTTGTATACTTTGTAAAAAAGAGGTCTCGTAGTTAAATGGATATAACGGTTCCCTCCTAAGGAGCAGTTGCAGGTTCAATTCCCGCCGAGATCGCCAAGATAATAAAAGTGTGGTGATATATGATGATAAAAGATTTTCTATTTAGCTTTAAAAATGCTCATGTAAGTTTTATAGAAAAGAGACAAATAATCAAGTTTTTTAAAGTTGGCGTTGTATTTTTATATAAATTCATTTTTTTAGAATCAATTTTTTATAATTTATTTTTTAAGAAAAATTTAGACAAAATTTTTTTAAAAAATAAGGAATTACTAAATAAAGATTTATTTTATTTGTTCAAGCATTTTAACAGTTTAAAACAAGAACATAATTATGAAGAATTTTATCATCAGAATTTAGGCGAATTTAAAAACAAAAATTTAGATATTTTAGAAATTGGCTCTGCTAAAGGCGACGGGATAGCTAGTTTTTATTTTTATTTTCCCAATTCTAATTTGATTGGCTTAGATAACAATCCATTTAGAATTAGATATAAGTCAAAAAGAATACGTAACATATACGTTGATATTTCTTCAAAAAAAATAATGAAAAATTTAACCAATCACTTAAATCAAAAATTTGATATCATTTTTGAAGATTGTAGCCATAAACTTATTGACCAAATTATATGTTTCGCTGAAAATTTTAAAAATTTAAAAAAAGGTGGTTTCTATGTAGTCGAAGATTTAAACTTCCCAGAGGTGCATGAAAAGTATAATCCTACAAAAGAATTGGTTAATTTAAAAGATATATTAAAGAAAATAAATTTGAAGGAAGAGATAGTTACTCAATTTATGAACCAATCCGAAATTAATTATATTAAAGATAATGTTGAAACTGTAAAATTTTTTAAAAGCAAAAACAAAAAAAATTATTTAATTGAAGGTTTGTGTGAGTATTCTGAAATTGCATTCATAAAGAAAAAATAGCATAATAAGCATATAAAAGGGGGCGTATGGGCGAATGGCGGAACTGGTAGACGCGCAGGACTCAAAATCCTGTAGTAGCAATACTGTGAGAGTTCGATTCTCTCTTTGCCCACCAAAATTATATGAATCTAAAAAAATTTGATAATTTAACAGATTTATTTTTTCACCAATCAGAAAAGTATAATCAGAAAGATATTTTTTTAGAATGGCTTAATAAAATTAATAGAAAAAAATTTACTTGGATAGAAACAAAAAATAGCATCTTTAAACTTACAAAAGTTTTAAAAACATATGTGAAAGAAGGTGACAGAGTTTTATTGGTTTCAGAAAATCGACCTGAATGGCTCATAAGTGATTTGTCCATAATGTTATCGAATGCGATTACTGTTCCAGCATATACTACTTACACAGAAAATGATTATAAATATTTAATTGAAGATTGTGAACCTACTGCAATCATTGTTTCAAATAGTGTTATGCATAAAAAATTAGAAAGAATTATTACAGAAAAAGAATATATTAAAACTGTAATCACTTTTGATAATATTGTAAGACAAGATAGTACAAAAAAATATTTTCAATTTGATTCTATTCTTAAAAATGATTTATTAGAAAAAGATAAAATAACAAACACCAACCAAAAGAGAAGCTCACCCGCTTGTATAATTTATACATCAGGTACTGGCGGAAATCCAAAGGGTGTTATTTTAAGCCATGGTGGAATATTAAATAATTTAGAAGGAGCAAATGAAATTTTAGAACCATTAATTAACAAAAGACCAGTTTTTTTGACATGGTTGCCTTTGTCTCATTCTTATGAACATACCGTACAATTTGTACAAATTTCAGTTGGTGCCAAAATATTTTATGCTGAAAAAATTGAAAAACTCTTAGAAAATATTTCAGAATCTAAGCCAACAATAATGACAGCGGTCCCAAGATTTTACCAAAATCTTTATAATAAAATAAATATTAACATGAAAAAAGCAACTGGACTTAAAAATTTCTTAATTAATATGACTATAAAATTGGGAAAAAAAAATTTGTTAAATCAAAACATGAGTTTTTTCGAAAAAATAATGAACTCCATATTAAATTTTTTAGTTAGAAAAAAAGTTAAAAAGCAATTTGGTGGTCAACTAAAAGCTTTTGTATCTGGAGGAGGAGCTCTCGATCAAGAAATTGGAGAATTTTTAAATGCTCTAGGTTTACCAACGTTACAGGGATATGGCTTAACGGAAACCTCTCCTGTCGTAAGTTGTAATCCCATTCATAAAATTAAAATAGAAACGGTTGGACCTCCTTTTAAAGGAAATGAAGTGAAAATAGCCGATGACGGAGAAATATTAGTTAAAGGAGAGAATGTAATGTTAGGGTACTGGAATAATGAAGAAGCTACAAAGAAAGCCATTAAAGATGGTTGGCTTTACACAGGCGATATTGGAGAAATTAATCATGAGGATGGTTATCTAAAAATTACTGATAGAAAAAAAGATATAATTGTAAGTTCAGGAGGAGATAATATTTCTCCAGCAAAAATTGAAAACCTTTTATCAAATTCTGAAGCAATAGATCAATGTATGGTATATGGAGATAAAAAAAATTATTTAGTGGCACTAGTTGTGCCAACAAAAGAATTTAAAGGTAATAAGGATAAAATAAATATAATTATAAATAATATTAATAAAAACTTAACTTTAGTTGAAAAAATTAAAAAATTTTATTTATTAGATCAAAGCTTTTCTATTGAAAATGGCTTGTTAACACCCACAATGAAAATAAAAAGAAGCAAAGTTACTGAAAAATATAAAGATACTTTGGAAAATCTTTATAAAAAATAATAAATCTTTCTTAGTCAATTTGTTAAAAAAACATTGTTATTACTAGTTTTTTTATAATTAAAAAAAATTATCAAATTATATTTTTTTAAAATTAATTTTACTAAAAACTGTCAACACAGTTTATGTTTGACATAACTAAAAAAAAACATAAATTGAAATCATCAGACGAATCATTAGGTGATTTGTTTTAATTAAAACAAAAGGGAGCTGAAAATGGCTAAACGTAGAAAAAAGAAAAAAGGTAAGAAGAAGAAGGGTAAAAAAAGAAGAAGAAGATAAGCAAAACCTTTTTTAAAAAATTGCGCCTCCTTTAATTAATTTAAAGGGGGCGTTTTTTTATGCTAATTTTTCTGCTTGTGCAGGAATTTCGTCACGTTTTAGGGCTTTGTCCATTTTTTGCTGAGCTTTTTCACCTACCACTACTTCAAGCTCAGACTTTAGTCTGTCATATGCCTTTTCAAAAAGTTGTCTTTCGCTATACGACTGTTCGGCAATTATATCAGTTTTTTTGTTTAAATCTCTTACAACTTCTGCCAGTTCGTAAAGTTTTCCAGAATTAATTTTTTGTTCATACTCTTGCGCTCTTCTACTCCACATTTTTCTTTTTATTCGTGGTTTACTTTTTAATATTGCGGTTGCTTTATTAATTTGTCCAACGCTGGAAACAGGTCTTAGATGAGATTGTTGATTTAAAGGAATACTCAAAGTAAGTTTCTCTTTTTCTATGAGCACTTTATAGAATGTTATTTCGATTTCTCCAATTTTTGCTTTATCAACAGAAATTATTTTACCAACCCCATGTTTTGGATAGACTACATAATCTTTTATATTGTAAATTCTTTTTTCAGTTGGTTGTTTTTTTATTTTTTTAACAAGTATTTTTTCATCATCGCTTTTTAAATTGCTTTGAGGAACTAATTTCTTATTTATTACTTTTTTTTCCTTCTTCTTTTTTTTGATTATTTTTTTGTTATTTTTTTTTTTAGGCACAGTTAAAAATTTAATCTCCTTTTCCTGGTTTTTCGCTAAAATATTTAAATTTTTCTTTAACTTCTCTCCATTTTTCCTGATCTTCAGGAATGTCGGATTCTCTTTTTTTGGAAATATTTGGCCACATATCACTATATTTTGTATTATGCTTAATCCAATCACTTGCCCCATCATTAGTGTCAGGTTCAATCGCGTCTATCGGACACTCTGGTTCACATACACCGCAATCTATACATTCCTCAGGTTTTATTACTAGCATATTTTCTCCTTCGTAGAAACAATCTACAGGACATACCTCAACACAATCCATTAATTTACATTTAATACATTTTTCGTTAACGATATATGTCATAATTTTATTTTATTTTTTCTTCCACTTTTAATTTAATAGTTCCATTATCTTTGTCTGAAACATATAATAAACCACAAACTCTCCTGATTAGATTTGACTCGTATATACCTTTTGTACGGTCTGAATATACAATTTTCCAAAGTATTTCAATTATTTTATGTCTGAAATCCATTGGTTTTTTTTTAACTTCTTTTGTAAACTCAATTATTTGATTTGATTCTTGCTCTTTTTGGTCAGCTTTTTTTATGATTTCTTCAGCTTCGTCAGGACTAACATTTTCTAAATCTATCACTGCTTTTTTTATGATTGCTTTTTCAATGTCGGTATAATTTTCATCTATTTTTGCCGCATGTATTAACAGCGCTGCAATTAAAATACTATTATGTTCTTCCTTTTTTTTTTCCTTTTTTTTAAAAAATTTATTGAACATTTACGAGAATCTTATTTCTGATAGTTTATTAAATGGGTTATTTTTATTAACTTTTTTAGCAATTTTTTTGTTTTTAGTTAAATATTTAGGCTTATAAACGAAAAAATCTTCTTTATTATCACCAATTTTTTTCGACTTATAATGCATTAGTTCCAAAAGTTTAAAGAAGTTTTCTTTGGTACAACCAATTAAGTTAATCATATCCGAATTAATTTTAAATGATCCTTGTTTAGTGTTTTCTATAATTTTTACAAAGAGTCTTTCCAAAATATCAACTCTAATATAAAATTTATCAAAGTTTTCAAATCCACATATCAGCAGAAATTTTTTGTTTTTTTTGTCTTCATTTTTTAAGAAATTCAAACCAAATTTGGGTACAGTATATTTTTTGTCATTTGGAAAATATAATTTCCATAATTTTACCCTGAGATTGACCGCATTAGGTTTTAACATACGTGGTATAAAAATGTGATATCTTCCTATTTTAATGCCTGCTTTTCTTAAAACTACCCTGTCTTCTTTAGTAATATTTTTTACTGTTTTATCTATTATTTCTCTTTTCATAACACCGTTATTTTCAAATAGTTGGTAACAAAGAGCTCTTACATAGCTATTCTTAAATTTTGATTCCAAAAGATTAACTAAATCAGACAACTCAATTTTTATCAGTTTAGCAAGTTTATTTTCTAAATTAATTTTTAATTTTTCTTTTGATTCTTGGTCAATTGCTTCGTCAACTATTAATTCTAATTTTGGATTTAAATAATTTTTTCCTGGCACAATATAGGCTATGGGATAGTCCATCCAATATATTTTATGGTCTTCTTCAAGCTTTAAAATTTCGCTTTTTATTATCTTATTTGTTCTTCGCATTAATTCTGGTGCGATTGCTTGTCTAGCTGCTTTTTTCAAAGATTTAATATCAGTTTTTAAGGATTTAGTTTTTAGATCTAGATCAAGTTTCATTCCTTTTAGTTGTCCAATGTACTGACCATCAATAATAACTTCATTTTCATTTTTTATTTCTGTTCCTACCATAATGTCTTGTTTTAAACTTCTAGAAAGTATACTCATTCTTTTATCTATAAAACTTCTTGTAAGTTCATCATGAAGCTTGTCGGACAGCTTGTCTTCAATGTTTTTTGTTCTTTCAATCCAAAAATCTGAATTATCCACCCAAGATTTTTTGTTTGCTACATAAGACCAGGTTCTGACATTAGAAATTCTATTAGTCAAAGTATCGATATTTCCATCATATTTGTCCAGATATTGAAGTTGAGTTTTCATATAATCATTTGAAACTTTTCCAGTCTTTGATGTTAAAAATCCAAACACTTTTTTTACTACATCTATATGATTCCCATATGCTTTTTTTGAAAAATCTGGTATTTGACAGCATTCCCAAAGTGTTTTTATAAAATCCTCCGTATCTGCAACTTTTATTTCTTTATTTTCTCTGATTAAGAATTTTAATACTCGCTCATCTTCGCAATCGTTTATTCTTTTTAAAAGTTCACTGTTAGATTTTTTTTCAAGCGAGTTAATTAAACCTTTTGTACTTTCAAAATTAAGATTTGAATTTCTCCAATAAACTATGTTTACATTGTTAAGCTCGTGTTTTTCTAATTTTTCAATTTCGTTTGAAGATAAATTTTCACACTGTCCAGTGATTCCAAAATTTCCATCATTTATATGTCTTCCTGCTCTTCCTGCTATTTGGGAAATTTCACTTAAATATAAGCGTCTTGTTTTTTGTCCATCAAATTTTTTCAGATTAGAAAAACTTACGTTATCGATATCCATATTTATACCCATTCCAATGGCGTCAGTTGCAACCAAAAAATTTGCGTCTCCAGATTGATAGAGTTCAACTTGAGAATTTCTAGTTTTGGGGCTTAGGGATCCCATTACTATTGCGGCCCCTCCTTTTTGTCTTCTAACTAATTCAGCTATTGCGTATACTTCATCAACCGAAAAAGCAATTATCGCTGTTTTTGGGTTTAATCTAGATATCTTTTTGTATCCACTAAATGTCAGTTTTGAATAACGTTCTCTGTCGATAAATTCAACATTATTTACCAAAGAAGTTATTATATGCTTCATTGTATGTGACCCAAGAAACATTGTGAGCTTTTCTCCTCTGGCGTTTAAAAGTCTGTCAGTAAATATATGTCCTCTTTCGTGGTCAGTGCACATTTGCACTTCATCTAAAGCGACAAATTCAACAGAAATATCTTGAGGCATCGATTCAGCAGTGCATATGTAATATTTTGCTGATCTAGGTATTACTTTCTCTTCACCAGTAATCAGAGCTACTTTTTCTGGTCCAATTTTTTTTACACATTTATCAAAAATTTCTCGGGCTAATAATCTTAGGGGGAAACCTAGTATTCCACTTTGATATCCCAACATTGTTTCCACCGCCAAATGAGTTTTGCCTGTATTTGTTGGACCCAGGACTGCAGTAATTCTATTTAATGTATTTTCCATAAGTTGTGTCTATAATTTGTAACAACACTATATTTTGATTTTTATTAAGAACAAAAGATGATTAAAATGAGACCGAATCACCGCAATAAAAGTTCTCCTTTTCAATAATTAAAAATTAAGTTTAGCATGGTTTTATGGAATTCAATATTAATTTTTTTTGGCATAATAGTTAGATGGATACTATTCTTTGGGAGATTAATAAACAAAAGTTACAGAATACGAATTTAGCTTTATATTCTGATTTTGTTAAAGAGAGATATAACGTTAATGCAGGTAGTGACTTTAACAAAATTTGGCAATGGTCTATAGATAATCCTTCGATTTTCTGGAAATCAATTTGGGATTTTACAAAGGTAAAGGGTGATGTAGGTAAAGTTTATTTTAAAGAATCTAATATTTTTTTTAAAAATAAATTTTTTCCAGAAGCAAAACTTAATTATGCCGAAAATCTTTTAGTCAAAAATAATGAAGAATCGGCAATTATTTTTAAGAGTGAAAATGGATACAAAACGAATGTTACATGGAGCAATCTTAATTCAAAAGTATCACAAATATCAAGTTGGATGCAATTTAGCGGTATTGAAAAAGGTGATCGAGTAGCAGCCTATTGTCCAAATATACCCGAAACTGTAATAGCGTATCTCAGCACATCTACTTTAGGAGCAATATGGTCTTCTTGCTCACCTGACTTTGGTATAAATGGAGCAGTAGATAGATTTTCTCAAATTAATCCAAAAATATTATTTATTTGTGATAAATATTTTTATAATGGCAAAAAGATAAATGTTCTGGAAAGATTACCGGAGATTATAAAAAGAATATCTTCTATTAAAAAAGTAGTATTAATATCTTATCCAGGAACAGAAATTGAAAAAAAAATTAATATTAAAATTGATTTTTACAATTGGAAGGAGTTAATCAATTTACAAAAATTAATAAAAATTAAATATACAAAATTAAATTTTAACGATCCCTTAGCGATTCTTTATTCCAGTGGAACTACTGGTAAACCAAAATGTATTTGTCATGGTGTTGGAGGAGTGTTGCTTCAACATAATAAGGAGTTACAATTGCATTCTGATGTAAAAGATAATGATCGTGTTTTTTATTTTACCACTTGTGGTTGGATGATGTGGAATTGGTTAGTAGGAGCGCTTTCATCTGGGGCTACTATTTTACTTTTTGATGGTTTTCCAATGTACAAAAAAGATGATTTACTTTTTGAATTTGCTAGTGAGGAAAAAATAACACTTTTTGGCATAAGTGCAAAATATATAGATACACTTAATAACAATAAAATTGTGCCAAAAAAAAATTATAATTTTTCAAGATTAAAAACCATTTGTTCTACCGGCTCACCCTTGTCTAATGATGGTTTTAAATATATTTATGAAAATGTTAAAAAAGATGTTCATTTGTCTTCTATTTCGGGTGGCACTGATATTGTTTCTTGTTTCGTTTTGGGAAATTTATTTCAACCTGTCTGTATAGGAGAAATACAAAATAAAGGTTTGGGTATGGATGTTGATATATTTGATGAAAAAGGACTGCCTATAAAAAATAAAAAAGGGGAATTAGTTTGTAAAAAGCCATTTCCTTCCATGCCAGTTAAATTTTGGAATGATGAAGGAGATAAAAAATATAATTCTGCATATTTCGAGAGGTATAAAAATGTGTGGCACCATGGAGATTTTGCAAAAATAACAAATAATGGTGGATTTATAATATATGGAAGATCTGACACAACTTTAAATCCTGGAGGCGTTAGAATTGGTACAGCAGAAATATATAGTGTTGTTGAAAAATTTGAAGAAATTAAAGAATCTATAGTTATTGGCCAATCATGGAACAATGATGTTAGAATAATATTATTTATTGTTCTTAATAAGGACTATAATTTAAGCAATGAAGTTAAAGATAAAATTAAGAAAGCAATTAAGGAGGATGCATCTCCAAGACATGTTCCATCAAAAATAATTTCTATATCTGAGGTACCAAAAACAAAAAATGGAAAGTTAGTAGAATTAGCAGTAAAACAAAGCATTGAAGGTGGAACGATAAAAAATTTAGAAGCTTTAGCTAATCCAGATAGCTTGAAACAATTTAAGAATATTAAGGAATTAAATGAATAAAATTGTAAAGGATGAAATCAGTAAATTAAAACCTTCTGCTACCTTAGCAATTAATGAAGAATCTAATAAATTAAAACAGAGCGGAAAGAAAGTTTATAAGTTTGGTTTTGGCCAGTCACCATTTCCAGTGCCTGAAAAAATAATTTTAGCCTTAAAAAAGAATGCTGATAAGCATACTTATCTACCAATGCAAGGACTTGAAAAATTAAGATCTGCAGTGGCTGACTATCTAAATAAAAATAATAATAATGATTTTAAAAAAGAGAATATCTTAATTGGACCAGGAACTAAAGAGTTGATGTTTTTGACGCAGATTGCTTTTAAGGGAGAAGTATTGCTTCCCGCTCCAAGTTGGGTATCTTACCGGCCGCAAGCATTTATTGCCAAGAATAAAGTTCATTGGATAAAAACTACGAGCGACTCAAATTGGTTTCCAACAGCAGAAACACTTGTTAATAAAATTAAAAATATTGATAGTAAAAATATTTTACTTTTTATTAATTCTCCAAATAATCCTTCCGGTACGGTTTGTAAAAACCTAGAAGAGATTGCTGAAGTGGCAAAAAAATATAAACTTATTATACTTTCTGATGAGATATATTCTAAATTGACTTTTAATGTGCAGTATAAATCTATCTCTAATTTTTATCCTGAAGGAACTATTGTAAGTACGGGTTTAAGCAAATGGTGTGGAGCAGGAGGATGGCGACTTGGTTTTTTTGCAATACCAAATCAACTTAAAGACCTTAAAGATAGTTTAAAAATATTATGTAGCGAGTCTTTCACCTCGGTAAGTGCCCCAATACAATATGCAGCAGTTGAAGCATATAAGGAAGATCATTCAACTTACTTAGAGGCTACAAAAAAAATATTATCTTATACAGGAAATTATGTTTACGAAAATTTAAAATCTAATTTAATAAGCGTTACTAAACCTGAAGGTGGATTTTATCTGTTTCCAGAATTCAATAATGCCAAATTTTCTTCATCATCCGAAATGTGTAAGGATATTTTAAAGAAAACAGGCGTAGCTCTTTTGCCCGGTAGCGACTTTGGTATGGATAGCAGCAGAATGCTTGCAAGATTAAGCTATACTGATTTTGAAGGTTCTAGATTTTTAAAATATACCTTAGGTAGTAAAAAACTAGATAATGCTGATTTAAAAAAGTATGCACCAAATATAGTTGATGGTGTAAATGCCTTAAAAGAATGGTCAAATTCACTTTAGATTCATTTTAAAATTGGTATCCTTGCGTCATTAAAGTTTAACAATTAAAAAAAAAGGGGGAAAAAATGAAAAAATTTATTTCCACTATTGCAGGAGCACTAATGATATTTGCAATGTCAGCCCCATTGGCGACAATAGCAAAATCAGCAGAGTTCTTCACAATAGGAACAGGCGGACCAACTGGAGTTTACTTCCAAACTGGAAACGCTATTTGTAAAATGATGCATAAGTTTGCAATCAGCGCAGACCATGGAAGAAAAAAAGGTACAAATAAAGCTTACAGATGTACTGCTCCATCAACTGGAGGTTCTAATTATAATATTGGACAAATCAAAGAAGGAGAATTCCAATTTGGTGTAGCTCAGTCTGACTGGCAATTTCATGCTGTTAACGGTTCAAGCAAATGGGAAGGAAAAAAGTTCGGTAATTTAAGAGCTGTTTTTTCAGTTCATAATGAACCTTTCCAAATTTGGGCTCGAAAAAAAGCAAAAGTTAAAGACTTTAAAGGCCTTAAAGGCAAAACTGTTAACATAGGTAACCCTGGTTCAGGTCAAAGAGGAACTATGGAAGAGCTTATGAAAGCAATGGGAGTTGATAATAGCTACTTCAAAGGAGTAACAGAATTAACTTCATCAGAACAAGTGAAAGCACTATGTGACGGCAAAATAGATGCATTTGGTTATTCCGTAGGATTTCCAAATGGTGCTATGGAACAAGCAGCTACTTGTGGAGCAAAAGCTCTACCAATTAATCTTACAGGCGGACCTGTACAAGGTTTAATTGATGGCGCAGATTACTATGCTTCAGCAACAATACCAGCTGGTACTTACACAGGACAAAAGAAAGATGTAACTACATTTGGTGTTAAAGCTACTGTTGTAACTAGCGCAGATGTTTCTGAAGAGCTAGTTTACTTAGTAACAAAAGCTGTTTTTGAAAACTTTGATGCTTTCAGAGCACAACATCCTGCTTTTGCTCCATTAGAAAAGAAAAATATGATATCTGATGGTTTATCTGCTCCACTACATCCTGGTGCAGTTAAATACTATAAAGAAGCTGGATTAATGTAATATAAATACATAATTAAATTAAAAGGCCCAATATATTTATTGGGCCTTTTTTTTATAGTAAAGTGCCTTTTATAAATGGACCAAAATACTGATACAAAGATTGAGAGTAAAATTCACGAAGATTTATCACCAACCAGAAATCTTACAGGACTACATTTAAAAATTGTTACTGCTATAGCAATTATTTGGTCTCTATTTCAGCTTTGGTACGCTTCACCATTTCCATTTATATTTAATATTGGCATGTTTAAGGGTTTGCCAGCTAGAGCAATTCATTTAGGTTTTGCTTTATTACTGGCGTTTCTAATATTTCCAATTTCACGAGGTAAAAAAATTTCAGCTTTTGATGTTTTTATAAGTATAGTTGCATCTTTTTGTTGTCTATATATCTATTTTTTTTATGATCAACTTATAGATAGAGGAGGAGTTCTTTTGAACATTACTTTAGGTGAAAATATTAATATACCAATTGAATTAATTATTGGAACAATTGGAATTTTGATTTTACTTGAAGCAACGAGAAGAGTAATAGGAAAACCTTTGGTTATAATAGCAATAATTTTTTTATTATTTTCTTATTTTGGACAATATGCTCCCGATATAATTTCTCATGGAGGACTATCATTAAAGAGACTTGTTGGATTTCAATGGTTTGATCAAGAAGCTATATTTGGAATTCCTATTGGGGTGTCAGTAGATTTTATATTTTTGTTTGTTTTATTTGGTGCACTTTTAGAAACTGCAGGTGGCGGTAAATATTTTCTAGATTTAGCTTTTGCTATGGTTGGAAAAATGAGAGGAGGACCAGCTAAGGCTGCTATTTTAGGATCAGGCATGACCGGAATGATATCTGGTTCTTCAGTTGCAAATACAGTTACTACAGGAACTTTTACTATTCCAATTATGAAAAAAACTGGATTCTCAAAAGAAAAAGCGGGAGCAATAGAAGTGTCATCATCGGTTAATGGTCAAATAATGCCACCAGTTATGGGAGCTGCTGCTTTCGTCATGGCAAGTTTTATAGGAGTTACTTATTTTGAAGTTGTGAAACATGCATTTTTACCAGCAGTTATATCTTACATAGCTTTGTTTTATATTTCACACCTTGAAGCTTTAAAATTAAATCTAAAAGGAATGGAAGAAAAAGATGTACCACATCTTAAAAAGACTTTTATAGCTGGCTTGCATTTTTTAATTCCAATTTTTGTTTTAATATATTTATTAGTTGTTCTGCGTTTTACAGCTTCTTATTCAATTTTTTATGCAACCATCGCATTAATTTTAGTTAACTTAATAAACAAATTATTTACATTAAGAAAAGAAGCTAGCTTTAAGGAGACTTTAAAAATTTGGTTTAATCAAACTATCGTAGGTTTTGAAAAAGGTGCAATAAACATGGTTGCGGTTGGTATCGCCATTGCAACTGCAGGAGTAATAGTGGGAGCAGTAGGTTCTACAGGATTAAGTACAAATTTAATTATTGTAATAGAATCTATTGCTAAAGATAATGTCGTAATTTTAATATTATTAACTATAGTTCTGTGTTTGTTGTTAGGCATGGGACTTCCAACAACTGCAAACTATGTTGTTGTAGCATCACTAATGTCTATGGTTTTAGTAGATGTTGGTAATGCCTCAGGATATATATTTCCGCTTATAGCTGTTCACTTATTCGTATTTTATTTTGGATTAATGGCGGATGTAACTCCTCCGGTAGGACTTGCATCGTATGCAGCAGCGGGTATTTCAGGTGGAGATCCTCTTAGAACCGGAGTACAAGCTTTTTGGTATAGTTTAAGAACCGCCATTCTTCCCATTGTATTTTTATTTAATCACGAACTTCTTTTAATTGGTGTAGAAAATATTTGGCATGCTTTGTTAATAATCATAACTTCTTTAATTGGTATATTAGTATTTACCGCAGCCACTCAAGCTTGGTTTTTTAGCAAAATGAGGTGGTATGAAATAGTTGTTTTTTTATTAATTTCCTTGTCGTTTTTAAGACCTGATTTTGTTCTTGATAAATTTTATCCAAAGTTTGAGTACTCTCCATTACAAATAAATAACTTAGAAATGGTTACCCTAAAACCAGATCATGATGTTCATATAAAAGTAACGAGAAATACTGATTATGGAGAGAGATATAAACTTTTTGTAATTAAAAAAAGCAGTTTTGATCATACTTATTCGCTAGAAGATTATGGTATTAATTTAGTTGATCAAGAAGGTAAAACGACAATAGATACACTCGATTGGAAAGGTCTTGCGAAGAAAGATGGAATGGAAATGGGAGATATAATCACTGAATTTAAAATAGAAAATTTAGATAGACCTAACAAAGGAATTGTTTACCCATTTGCTTTATTATTCTTAATTGGTTTTGGTTTTTTTAACTATAGAAGAAAATCTAATTTGTAATTTAACCACCAGGTCCTGCTCCAGGTAACTTTAATATTTTCCAAACACCAGAAGCTGTGGCAACAATTTTATCTGAGGTTTTTAATTCACATGTTAAAAAAACCATTGATTTAGTTTTTTTTTGTATTTTAGTTATTCCCATTAATTCTTGACCAAGTTTAACAGCAGAAATAAATTTTAGTTCTAAAGAAATAGTTACACAAGGACTATTACCAGCAGCTCTATGGGCTGCTGTGCCCGCTCCTGCATCGACTACGGCAGATATAAAACCTCCATGGGTAATACCAGCAGAATTAAGATGACTTTCTTTTATTGTAGTTTTAAATTGATATTCATTTTCAGAAATAGTTTTAAATAAAAGTCCGCCATTGTGTTTCATAAAACCTGGTTTAACACTGATTTGTTCAAAATCTTTGTTCATCTTTTTAAAACATAAATGTTAAAGTTAATAAAAATATAGCTATCAAAATTAAGAAAAAAATGACTGCTTTTTGTAATGACATATGTGTTATCCATTTAATCATAAAAATTTAGTTTGGCGCGCCTGCTAGGAGTCGAACCCAGAACCTCCTGGTCCGTAGCCAAGCGCTCTATCCAATTGAGCTACAGGCGCCTACCAATTATCTATCAAAGAATATGTCTCATTTAAAGCTTCTTTCTATGTGTTAATTTAATATGTTGTTATTGATCAAATTTATTTTATCATTTAACAAAGTATATTAAGTCATGAATTCGAAAAAAAAAAATGTTGTTATAACCTCGGCTTTACGAACAGCCATAGGTACATTTAATGGATCTTTAAAAAAAATGCAGGCACATGATCTTGGATCAATTGTGATTAAAGAAGCTATAAAAAAATCAAGTTTAAAATCTGATGATATTGATGACTTAATTATGGGCCAAGTTTTGACTGCTGGAACCGGACAAAATCCGGCAAGACAAGCTGGAATTAAAGCTGGTTTACCAATCGAAAAACCTGCTCATGTAGTGAATCAAGTTTGTGGATCTGGATTAAGATCAATTGCAGCTGGCTATCAATCTATAATTTCTAACGACGCAAAAATAGTAATAGCGGGTGGACAAGAAAGCATGACTAACGCTCCCCACACAATTAATTTTCGAAATGATAAAAGGTTGGATGAATCCAAACTAGTAGACACAATGATAAAAGATGGTCTTTGGGATGCTTTTAATGGTTATCATATGGGAGTTACGGCAGAGAATGTTGCAGAGAAGTGGAGTATTACCAGAAAAGATCAGGACAATTTTGCTTTAAGTTCACAAATTAAAACTGAAAAAGCACAAAAAAAAGGAAATTTTAAAAATGAAATTATTCCTGTGAAAAAATTTGAAATTGATGAACATGCAAGAAATGGAATGACTATTGAAAGATTAACAAAACTTAAACCTTCATTTAAAAAAAACGGAACTGTTACTCCCGGGAATGCATCTGGAATTAATGATGGAGCAGCGGCCGTTATTTTAATGGAAGAAGAAGAAGCAAAAAAAAGAGGTATAGAACCTTTGGCTAGAATTGTTACGTGGGCCACATGTGGAGTAGAGCCTTCTTTAATGGGATCAGGACCAATTCCAGCTTCAAAAAAAGCTTTAGAAAAAGCTGCTTGGGAAGTAAATGATTTAGATTTAATCGAATCAAATGAAGCTTTTGCAGCCCAAAGTTTGGCTGTAATAAAAGATTTAGGGTTACCTGAGGAAAAAGTTAATGTAAATGGCGGAGCTATCGCTTTAGGTCATCCCATAGGCGCTTCAGGAGCACGAATACTTGTAACACTTTTACACGAAATGGATAAAAGAGATTCAAAAAAAGGACTTGCAACCCTATGTATAGGTGGAGGAATGGGAATTGCAATGTGTATAGAACGTAATTTTTAATTTTTTTTTAAATATTTTTTTAAAATTACTTTTTGTATCCAAAGTTTTCCATCAAAACTTTTATATTTAGGTTCAAACAGTTTTCCTAAGTTTTCTAAAATTAACGCCATAGCTGTAGTATCAATATTTACATGGCTGAAAATGGATTAAATTGTGGTATAAATAAAACATTAAATATGGCAACAAAAATAATCGTTCCAGATATAGGTGATTTTGAGGATGTTGAAATAATTGAAATTTTAACTAAACCTGGAGCTATTATAAAAAAGAACGATCCAGTTGTTACTCTCGAAAGTGATAAGTCTAGCGTTGAAGTTCCATCACCCTTTTCAGGTAAAATTTCTTCATTAAACGTGAAAATTGGAGACAAGGTTTCTAAAGGAAGTATCTTAGCCACTGTCGAAGATGATAATGATGAAATTTCTGGGAAAACAGAAAAAAAAGAAAAACCAACTAAAAATAAACAAACAAAAGAAGAGCCATTAATTTTAAATAAAGAAAAAAATGAAAAAATTTTTCCTGAGACAGAAAAAATTATTAAAGAAGCAGAGTCAACAATTTCTCAAAAGATTAAAAAAGAACCACCAAAAAAAATTCCTGCCCGTTCCAATGGTGCTGATATTGATCCAATCGAGACCCAAGAATGGCTAGATTCTTTGAGTGCAGTTATTAATAATGATGGTTCTGACAGAGCTCATTATCTACTCAAAAAATTAATTGACGAAACTTACAAAGAAGGAATTAATAAACCATTAACTCGTAACACACCTTACATAAATACAATATCTCCTGAAAATGAAGTTAAATCTACAGGAGATCAAAATATTGAAAGAAAAATTAGATCTTTAATAAGATGGAATGCTGCAGCAATGGTTGTGAAAGCAAATAAAAAAAATCCAGAATTAGGGGGTCACATAGGCACATTTGCTTCAGCGGCTACACTTTATGATGTTGGAATGAATCATTTTTGGAGAGCAAAAAATAATAAATATGGTGGAGATTTAATTTACTTTCAAGGACATAGTGCACCAGGAATGTATGCTAGAGCTTATTTGGAAGGAAGACTTACTGAAAAACAGCTTAGTAATTTTAGACAAGAAGTAGACGGAAAAGGTCTTTCATCCTATCCTCATCCATGGCTCATGCCAAAATTTTGGCAGTTTCCTATAGTTTCAATGGGCTTAGGTCCAATCATGTCAATTTACCAAGCAAGATTTACAAAATACTTAATCAACAGGGGTTTGTTAAAAGATGAAGGAAGAAAAATTTGGACATTTTTGGGAGATGGAGAAACTGATGAACCAGAATCTTTAGGGGCTATCGGATTAGCAGCACGAGAAAAATTAGATAATTTAGTATTCGTTATCAACTGCAATTTGCAAAGACTGGATGGTCCAGTAAGAGGGAATGGAAAAATTATTCAAGAGTTAGAAGGTATTTTTAGAGGAGCAGGCTGGAATGTAATAAAAGTTATTTGGGGATCTTATTGGGATTCTTTGTTGGCAAAAGATAAAAGCGGTCTGTTGGTTAAAAGAATGAATGAATGTGTTGATGGAGAATATCAAGCTTTTAAAGCTAAAGGAGGAGCTTATGTAAGAGAAAATTTTTTTGGCAAATATCCTGAATTAAAAGATTTAGTATCAACGATGACAGATAGAGACGTATGGAAACTTAATAGAGGTGGGCACGATCCCCACAAGGTTTATGCTGCCTATGATGCGGCAATGAAAACGAAAGGTCAACCAACAGTAATTTTAGCCAAAACCATCAAAGGTTATGGAATGGGTAAATCAGGCGAAAGTACCAATATAACCCACCAACAAAAAAAGTTGGGAGAGGAAGACCTTCTTTATTATAGAGACCGTTTTGATATTCCTCTTACCGATAAACAAGTAAAAAATATTGAATTTTATAAACCTGACGAAAAATCGGAAGAAATTAAATATATTAAAGAGAGAAGAATGAAACTTGGTGGAAATTTACCTGAACGAACTTCTTACGCTAAACCAATTAAAAAACCTGCAAAAGATATTTTTGAGAACATGCTTAAATCGTCAGGAGATCGCGAAATGTCAACAACAATGGCACTTGTAAGAATGTTAACCAATTTGTTAAGAGATAAAAATATTTCTCCTAGATTAGTACCAATTATTCCAGATGAAGCGAGAACTTTTGGGATGGAGGGATTTTTTCAAAAAATTGGAATTTATGCACATGAGGGACAAAAATATGAACCAGTAGATTCAGAACAACTTAGCTCTTATAAAGAAGACAAAAAAGGTCAAGTATTAGAGGAAGGAATAACAGAATCGGGTGCAATGTCTTCTTGGATTGCCGCAGGAACATCTTACACCAATCATGATTTAGAGATGATACCAATATATATGTTTTATTCTATGTTTGGTTTTCAAAGAGTGATGGATCTTGTGTGGGCAGCTGGCGATTCTCAAACTAGAGGTTTCCTTATAGGAGCAACATCTGGAAGAACAACTTTAGCAGGAGAAGGATTACAACATCAAGATGGTCACAGTCATTTATTGGCATCAACAATTCCTAATTGTAAAAGTTATGATCCTGCTTACGCCTATGAACTGGCTGTTATCTTAAGAGAAGGATTAAAGAGAATGCATGATAACCAAGAAAATATTTTTTATTACATAACAGTAATGAATGAAAATTATAAACATCCCAAAATACCTTATGATTCCAAAAAAGGGATACTTAAAGGCATGTATTTATTTAAAGAATTCAACAATAAAGGTAAAACCAAAATTCAATTATTAGGTTCTGGCACAATTTTTAGAGAAATGTTAGCTGCGGCTGAAATTTTAAGTAAAGATTATGACATTGATAGTGACCTTTGGAGTGTAACAAGTTTTAATGAATTAAGGAGGGATGGTATGGAAATAGAAAGAAAAAATCTTCTAAATCCAGGAGAAAAACCCGAGAAATCTTATGTAGAAAAATGTTTAGGAAAAAGAGAGGGTCCAATTATAGCTGCTTCTGATTACATGAGAGCTTATTCTGATCAAATTAGACCTTATCTTTCTAAGTCGTTTTATTCTTTTGGCACCGATGGCTATGGTAGAAGCGATAGCAGAAAACAGTTAAGAAAATTTTTTGAAGTTGATAAAGAACATATCGTTGCTTACACGTTAAGTGCGTTAGCAAAAGAACAGCTTATTTCGTCAAAACAAGCAGAGAAAGCAATAAAGAAATATAATATTGATAAAGATAAACCTATTCCTACAGAATTATAAATATGTCAGATAAAAAAGAAATAACTAGCGCAAGTCCAAAAGTAAGAAAATTAGCAAGAGAATTTGGTGCCGATATATATCAAATTCAAGGTTCACAAAGAGCAGGAAGAGTTTCAGAAGAAGATGTAAAATCTTTCATCAAAGGTACAATTTCAGGCAAAATAGAAAAAAAACAAACCACTGTAGCGTCAACACAATACAAACATTCCGAATTCGGCGAGGTTGATATTAAACCTCTTCCCAGACTAAAAAAAATTGCAGGACCTCATTTAGAAAAATCTTGGAATGAAATTCCCCATGTTACACAACATGATGAAGCTGATATTACAGAAATGGAAAAATTTAGAAAATCTTTAAGAAATTTATATACAGGGGAAAAAATTTCAATCACCCCACTAGCATTTATTATGCGAGCAGTTGTCAAAGCGCTCAAAGATTATCCTAACTTTAATGCTTCTTTGGATTCAAAAAAAGAAAATATAATTTATAAAAAATATTTTCATATAGGAATAGCGGTTGATACCCCTCACGGGTTAATGGTTCCAAAAATTAGGAATGTAGATAAAAAAGACATAACTGAATTAGGTAAAGAATTAAAAAAAGTAACCAAACTTTGTAAAGACCTAAAAATTGATAAAAAAGAATTCTTTGGAGGTTCAATGACAATTTCAAGTTTAGGAAGTATTGGTGGCAGTTTTTTTACTCCAATTATTAATCAGCCAGAAGTTGCCATTCTAGGTATAGGTAGAGCCGAAACAAAACAAGTTTTTGTTGGTAATAAATATGAAAATAAAATAATGCTTCCTTTATCTTTATCCTATGATCATAGAGTTATAGACGGTGCAGAAGGTGCTCGTTTTTGCACCCATTTACGAGAAAGCTTAGGAAAAGATTTTGCCTATAAATTAGCGGTATAGTTTTATTTATGAAAAAAGCTATATCGTTTATTTGTTTAGTGGTTTGCACACTAATTTGGGGAACTGCATTTATAGCACAAGCTACGGGCATGGATAATATAGGCCCTTTTACTTT
>Ga0310344_10000611_pt1 | contig 27928 bp, 20 predicted proteins | sample HC15DNA20200_MG_FD_203801 | JGI IMG/M metagenome (GOLD analysis project Ga0310344, IMG submission 203801) | Marine microbial communities from station ALOHA, North Pacific Subtropical Gyre - HC15-DNA-20-200_MG | ecosystem: Environmental > Aquatic > Marine > Oceanic | place: Pacific Ocean: North...
ACATTCAAGTACAGCTGCACCTGCATTGATGAACGCATAGATTTCTTTAGTATGAGTATCTCACATCAGACTTAAGTGTATGGTGAAACAGGTCACTACAATATAAGCCTGTTTTGGGACTGATTAACTTCGTACTCAGGAAATATCCATGACTGTGGCCATTATCGGACCTCTCGAAACACACCGCTCAGCCATTGAGGTGATCCGTGCTCTACTCAAAGAACATGGCTTTGAAGTCAGCCTCATTGAATCCGGTGATTCGAGTAAACCTGCTTTCCAGGATTCGATTAAAAAGAGGGATGTATTCCATTCGGGATACTCCTTTTCAGATACCAGAAACCTTTCGTCCGGAAGTAATGAAAGTCCTCCAAATAAATCCCTCCTAACATCACAACTATTACAGGAACAATATGATGACCGACTCCTTGAAGCCGTGATCGGTATAAACAACTGCAGACAAATCGAACCGATGTTAAATACCATCTACGCCATTCCTGAAACCATTCCTAAACTACTTGTCACCAACACGCCTCAAAACCACGGACCTTGTGCTGCTGATTATCCTGGCATTGTCATCCTGCATTCTCTGACAGACCTATCATCGGTCAATCGGTTCAATCTGACCTTTCTTCGCCAGACAGCCACTATTCTGTGTGCTCTGATTCACAATCCGATTACTGAAAACGATTCATCTGACACCGACCACAACCCTCCTGTGATTGCTGTTAGCACATCAGAAATAACCGCTACCTGTACCCGTCATGCGCAAAGCATATTAGAGCAGGCTGATTATGAAGTGGTTCTTTTCGATGCCAACGGAATAGGCGGGCAAGCCATGGAAGCCCTCATTCGCAAAGGCCAGATTGCCGGCGTATTGGACCTGACCACAACGGAGCTCGGCAATGACATTCTGGGGGGAGAAGCCTCAGCCGGACCGGACCGAATGACCGCAGCAGCAACGCATAGCATCCCTCAGGTCATCTGCCCAGGTGGTCTCGATATGGTCAATTTCGGACCGCAACATCGTGTTCCTCATTTTCACCGACACCGTACTTTCTACTCCACCAATTCGGGCCACACTCTCATGAGAACCTCTGCTGAAGAGAATGATCAGATAGGACTCGACATTGCACAAAAAGCATCCACCTCCAAAGGGCCTACGATCATTCTTTTACCGCTTCAGGGAATTTCAGAACTCGATCAGAAGGGAAGCCCTTTCTGGGACCCTGAATCAGACCGTGTACTTTACGAGTCCATTCGTTGTAATATCATACCCGCCATCGATGTTGTCGCTTTGGATAATCATATCAACGACACGCTTTTTGCGCAGATCGCCACAAAACATTTGATGGACATGGTTTCTGAAAATTGAACCGTTGATTCTGATTTCAGGTTCACATCGGACCAGATCTCATTTGAAAACATCGCCTTAACTGACGTTCAATCCCGTGAGAACCAATTCCGGGCAAACGCGTTAATCGCTTCCGGAAAAACCTCGCATTCCTTTTCAAAAACACGTTCGGCAAGTATTTCGGGTGTGTCATTTGAAAGAACAGGCACCGTCCGCTGAAGCAGAACAGGACCATGATCGTATTGATCATCAACAAAATGCACCGTACATCCACTTTGCTCCAATCCAGAACGCAGCACTGCTTCATGCACATGGGCACCATAGTAACCCTTACCTCCAAACGCAGGTAAGAGAGACGGATGAATATTCATTACACGTCCAGTAAAATCCGATGGGATATGAATCAGTCGGAGAAAACCCGCCATGGCAACAAGATCGGCGTCGCTGGCTCGACATTGTTCAAAAATCGCGTGACTGAACGATTCTACAGAAGGAAACGCGCGATGCGGCAAGACAATGGTTTCTAAACCATATCTTTGAGCGCGTTCGATCCCAAAGGCTTTGGGGTTATTACAAATAACAACCACAATTTCAGCCATCATTTGGCCTTGTTCGATGCGCTCAATAAAATTCTGCAGGGTTCTTCCGGATCCGGAAATAAGTACTGCAAGTCGAAGTGTCTTACTCATGCGAATTTGCCATACTGGAACCCTAAAACATATGCACGAAACTAGTTGTCAGAAACACTGTTCTTGTCGGGTCTGGGTACAGAGTGGATGTCAAGCCTCAAATCCATGTCGCCGACGGTCACTTCTTTGGCAACCACATATTCCTTTTCTGACTCCGTTTCAGATATCGTGTCTGCTAGCGTTTCGGCCTGAATATAGCCCTTCCATTGCTTGAATGCTTGATGTAATTCCGGCGAATCCGTCCTGTAATGAAGATCAATATGATCCTGAATTTCAAAGCCTCCCTCTTTTCTTAACTGCTGAACGTGCCGGACAATATCACGAACCCAACCCTCGGCCACCAGTTCCGGAGTCAGGCTTGTAGCCAGTGCTAGCTGTAGTTCCTGGTCATCCGCACATAGCCAATCCGAAGCCGCAACCGTATCAATTTGAAGATCCTCACCTTCAAGCCGAATCACTTTTCCGTCCACAGTAACTTCCAGACAACCGTTCTCTTTGATTGCATCGATCGAATCTGCAGTCAACTCCGTTAAAGACTGAGCAATCGCTTTTAACTCTTTTCCAAATCGGGGACCCAAGCGGGCAAAGTTGGGCTTCACACTTACGCTTACAAGATCTCTTAGACTTTCGACGAACACTAATTGTTTTACGTTCAGCTCATCGCAGATTACTCCTTCCAAAGTCGATATCGCGTCGATCGTCATCTGATCGCCAGCGACTCTCAGCTCCAACAGTGGTTGACGAACACGATGCCCCGCCTGTTCGCGCAAAGCGTGCCCCACATTAACAGCGCGTTGTGCTAACTGCATGCGGTGACTGAGCGCTTCGTTGATACATTCAGGGTTCACCTCAGGATAGGAACACAAATGGACACTTTCTTGAGATGTTTCGTCCCAGGAACGGACCAGATTCTGATAGATACGCTCACTTAAAAACGGAATTACAGGTGCCATCAGTTTGCAAAGGCTAACGAGCACTTCAAGCAAGGTTTGATAAGCAGCCCATTTATCACGATCATCCTCATTGCGACTTCGCCAGAATCGACGTCGGTTCCGTCGGACATACCAATTAGAAAGCTCGTCAATAAAAACTTCCACATCCCGTACCATGCTCTGACAATTAAATCCCTTCATGGATTGATGGGCACTGTCAATCAGGGCATGAAGCCGCGCGAGAATCCAACGGTCAATCTCTGGTCTATCATTGAATGCAACCGCATGTTTCTCCGGATCAAACTGGTCAGCAATTGCATAATTCACGAAAAAAGCGTAGGTATTCCAAAGTGTACCAAACACTTTTCTTTCGACCTGCTTGACGACCGACTCTCCGAAATTAAGATTGGACGTAGGATTCTGACGACAGAAAACCCAACGCATTGGATCGACTCCCATCTGTTCAGCAGCGTCATCGAACCAAATCGCATTTCCCTTAGACTTATGCATCTCCTCGCCCTTTTCATCACGTACGAGCGCGTGCCCAAGTAACGTTTTAAAGGGGGCCTGCTTCTCCATCATCGCACTCATGGCCAACAAAGCGTAAAACCAGTTTCTGAACTGACCCGGGAAACACTCCGTAACAAAATCTGCAGGAAACCATTGATCCCAGTACTCTCGGTCATGATTGTATTTCAATGTTGAAAATGGGACGATTCCGGCATCCAACCAGGGATTTCCAACATCCGGAATTCGACGAACATTACTATCACACTGGCTGCACTTAATTTCCAGTTCATCGATATAAGGGCGATGCGGTGAATGCCCTTCAAATCGATCCCAGCCATCGACCGTTCGTTGCTCCATTTCCTCCTTACTTCCCATCACTTCAAAATGCCCACACGAATCGCATTCCCAAATGGGCAAGGCCAATCCCCAATAACGTTTTTTGGAGATCATCCAGTCACCCATATTGGAAAGCCAATCGAGTTCCCGATCAAAACCGAAAGATGGAATCCATTGAATATCCTTACAAAGCGTCTTGATCTCATCGCGCCAAGACATCGATATGTACCACTCATCTACCAATCGAAAAAGCAACTCGGTTTTACATCGCCAGCAATGAGGATAGGTATGGGGATAAGCTTCAACTGCAAACAACAGACCCTCACCCCGCAGCCGGTTTAAGATAGCATCAATCGTTTCTGTCTCTCCAGCTGCACATCCACTCAGAGCAGAAAAACCGTCTAGGAAACAACCCTGTTCATCCAGCGGGGCAATTGGAGGCAAACCGTGTTCTTTGCCCAGCTCAAAATCTTCTCGCCCACACCCTGGAGCAATGTGGACAATACCCGTACCTTCACTGGTGGTCACCTGATCCCATGGAATTACTCGGTGGGACTCCATAGCAGATTTTTCAGGCGACCATTGCTGCTTGATTACCACTTCAGACAAGGCCTGAGGGTATCCGCCGGCAGACTGCTGCGCTTCGACATCATCAAAAGGTCCCGAGTAGGTCAGTCCAACAAGCGATTGGCCCGATACTTCTTCAAGAACTTCATAACCTCCTTTTTCCTTGAATAACTGCGCCAGTGTTTTCAGCTTAGGAACTCCGTCTATCCACTCTTTACGTTTAAACTCATCTGCAAGTCTGGGAAATTCCAAAGCATCTTTAGCTAGGTAAAAGATCTCCTCCTGATGCTTCAGTTTGACATACTTTAATTCCGGATTGACCGCAGCCCCGACATTGGACGTTAGGGTCCAGGGAGTGGTTGTCCAGACAAGCAGGTTCTCTCGAGATCGATCACGCAGTGGGAATTTCACAAACACCGCTCGGTGTGCTACTCGAACATACCCTTCATGCATCTCCATCTGGCTGATCCCCACCCCACATCGTGGACACCAGGGCATCGAGTCATATCCCTTATAGATCAGTCCTCGATCGTGACAGCGTTTGAGGAATGCCCAGATCGTGTAATTATTCTCTTCAGACATCGTAAAATAACTACGACGCGCATCAGCAGGCTTTAGCCAGTCTTCTTCACGATCCCAATCCATCCAGTATCCCAGACGGATCGATTGTTCGGTTTGTCGTCGCGCAAAACGATCTACTCTAGCTTTACACTGATCGACAAATTTGTCGATTCCATAGGCTTCAATATCGCGCTTTGATTTAAATCCCAGTTCACGCTCCACTTCTACCTCAACCCACAAACCCTGACAATCAAAACCATTTTGCCAGCGCAAATCATGCCCATTCATCGCAAAGTATCTCTGGTAACAATCCTTGTAACTTCGTCCCCAGGCATGATGGACACCCATAGGATTATTCGCCGTAATTGGGCCATCCAGAAAGCTCCATTTTGGCTTTCCTGCGGACTTTCGCCTTAATTTTTCAAACGCAGAAATTTCCTCCCAGAACTTCAGGACGGAGTGTTCACCCGCAATCAGATCGGGATTGGAGGGAACTTTTTCAAACATGGCACCCGCATTCTTATTGTGAAAAACAAAAAACCAGAATTGGCGGAACGCCAAAATCTGGCAGAAGAGTTCGTCGCATGATGTGCATACGTCTGCACGGACAGAAACTATTTCGTCATTACTCAGCACCGTTCATGAGGCATCTCATTCACAGAACAGCATAAATATCTCCACATCCATTACCACTTTGTACCGTTCTTTGTCGATAATATACCGCCTAATCACCAATCGACCAGATCGCTCAGAGCTCGACTTTTTATCATCCATGACCTGATTTATGTTTGACCTGACTGGTTCACAATTTAATCAACACCTGATGTACCAGCTTCCGAAGTTTGGGGGCGGTCACATTAGCCGCTTCAATAATCTCATCTAAATTCACAGGTGTTAAAGCGTCCGGTAGACACATGTCTGTCACAGCTACCACACCAAGCACACGAAGACCGGCGTGGGCAGCCACTATCACCTCAGGAACCGTCGACATTCCAACTACATCCGCGCCAATGGTGCGAAGAAATCTGTATTCCGCACGCGTTTCCAGATTAGGCCCGGCGACAGCTACGTAAACACCACGATGACAAGAAATTCCTTCTGCAAGGCCAACCTGTTGAGCCAAGGCGATTAAATCCTGATCATACGGCTGACACATGTCCGGAAAACGGGGTCCCAAACGATCATCATTAGGACCGATCAGAGGATTATCTCCCATCAGGTTGATATGATCTTCAACAATAACCAGATCGCCTATCGTGTAATGTGGATTCATTGCCCCACAGGCTGCAGAAACTACCAGGAGGTCTGCTCCCAGTTCACGCATGACACGAACAGGAAAAGTAATCTCCTGCATGGAGTGACCTTCATAATAATGAAACCGGCCTTCCATCGCTACAATCGTGGTACCGGCCCATTGACCACACACCAGTTGACCCGCATGACTGGTCACGGTTGTTTCCGAAAAATGAGGAATGTCACCGTAAGGAATCGTGATTGCCGAATCGATTTCCGATTCCAGTGACCCTCCAAGGCCCGTGCCCAGAATAACTCCTACCTTGGGCTGCCTGTCCCATTTACTTCGAATGGCTTCTGCTGCTTCGTGTATTCTTTCGTTCAATTCCTGCATTGATCCCGATACCAAAAAACAACGCGCTCCGAGCCTTGAAAGCTCTCGAGCGCGCTAATTCATAACAATACTCCTGTCCAATTCTGATTCACCCGCCCTGTTAAGGAATAACTGAAACCCCCACCCTTTACCTAGTCCAGTTACGCAATCAAGGGTGAATTGTCAGTCGTTATTTTCATTGGTTCCCGAATCTCGCAGCAGATATTCGAACTGGTGCATAATATGTAAATATTCTGGAACACCACGAATGTTATCCAAATCCGGGTCATGCTTTAAGTGCTCAAGATCGTCATACCCTAATTCGACTGCTTTACATAGTTGTTTGACCGCGTCTTTATTCTCCGATAAGAGAGCATAACTACAGGCAAGGTTGTAACGTGCAACGGGGTCTTCAGGTAATAAACATACCAGACGTTCATCCATCTCCAGACCTCGGCTATACCACTTTCTAAGTGTGTAGAGTTCCGCCAAAACACGCAACGCATCGACGTAACAGCGATCCCGTTTCAGAATATTTTCCAGAAAAACAATTTCAAACTCTAGCTGACTCGATTTACTCCAATAATCGAAATCTTGGTTTTGTGCAGAGCTTTCGTCTGTGTGAAACGCCACAGGATCAGTTGGTCTCGACATGACAATCCTCACAATAAAGCAACTCGCGCGCGGCCGCACAACGGGAAAGAATAAGGCCCCTAACATTCACTTGCGCACCACACATATATCAAAGATTTATTATAGCGGCCTTAAACACCAACTTCCACGTGCCAGCCTATTTCTTTAAATAGATTTCACGAACACACTAGCGAAACTATCCTGTGTGGGTTACCTCTTCCACCGACTGACAAACAGATTGCAAATAGACGATCGGTCTCTGCCTCCTGACCCCAATCCCTATTAAAATGGCAAGTTCGTCTGCAAACATCAGTCTCGAAGGGACGTTACTCAGCGCATCATAGCCACGCTTCGGATAAATATCGCAGTGATGTAAAGTGAAGACAACGGGCACCGCGCATTGTACATATAAGAACCCTCTCGACACGCCTTAGCTAACCGTCACTGCTAACACTCCGGGGCACGTTGAAATCAGACTGACCGTCTGAGAGCGGATCAATCTAAGAGGCCGAAAAACAACCAGGAGGGTTCCGACCGTTCCCATTACAGTCAGAATAATGGATGGTGCAGCTATCATTCCTCTATGTCTTCATAAAACTCATCGTCATTGTCATCATCGAAATCATCGAACTCTTGAAATTCTTCATCTTCAAATTCATGAGCTTCCGTTTCTTCGTCGAACTCCTGTTCTTCATCCACTTCCACTTCTTCTGAATCACGGTACTCCTGTTCTTCATCATTCGAAATTGGAGTTCCTTTTGAATCACGCTGCATAATATCCGGATTTGTCACTCTTTCCCGGCGATCGCATACCCTCTCAGTCATAACAACCGGTATCGAGGCAACAGGGTCAATCATCATTACGGACTCTCGCAATCTGATAACCTCCCATTTTAAAACTTGTTGTGATTTTCAACGATGATACTCGCAGTTGGACCATCACCGCCCACTGTTGGTATCGGATAAAAGGCAGATCCATGATCAACTGGAAATGAGAGAGGGCTATGATTGGATCAATTTAGGCATACATGGATCCAGAAATCACCATACGAGACGCAGCCACAAATTTGAACTGGGACTCGAACCATCAAAAGTGAAGCGTGATCCAAGCCTAATCCGCTTTACGCGTACCAAGCTCTTTTTAACAAGCGCACCTGGTTTCTGCTTAGCTGTCCATCCAGAAATGACGTAACACTATGCCAGAACACCGGTAACCACTTCGCCCTTAACCAGTTCGCGCGGCTGATTCAAATGGTTCATTTGCATCATCAGAGGATCGAGGCCAACTGCGTTATAAATAGTAGCCAGCAAGTTTTTAGGATGAACCGGTTTTTCAAGGGGAGAAGATCCCGTTTTATCTGATTTACCATAAACCATCCCGCGTTTGACGCCGCCACCGGCAACCATCGCCGTATAGCAATAGGGCCAGTGATCTCGTCCATCATCGGAGTTGGAATTTCCTGAAGTACTCACCCCTCGCTGAGGACTGCGACCAAACTCACCTACCGCTACAACCAGTGTCTCATCAAGCATACCCCGTTCATCGAGATCCGATACAAGAGCAGATAAACCGCTGTCCAGCATCGGGGCGGATTGTGTTTTCATACGTTTGGAAAGATCAACATGCACATCCCACGAGTGGTTATTCGAATTGGCAACCTTAGGCCAGTTGACCTCTACAACCCGCGTACCTGCTTCGATTAATCGTCTCGCCAGAAGACAACACTGTCCAAATGTGTTGCGCCCATAACGTTCTCGCAATCCCTCGGTTTCCTTTTCCAGATCGAACGCATCCCGCGCGCGACCCGAAACCACCAAAGAGAGTGCTTGCTGGTAATACTCGTTCAAATCATATTTTGCCACGGCCTTCTCTATGGCCGGCAATCCTGCATTAATCGATTCACGCAACCTCGCCCTGCTGGAGATCCGCTTCCGGGACACCTCGGGGCGCAGCTTCAAGTCATCGACTCGAATTTTATCCATCTTCGCCATATCCATATCATCTCCTGGCGGGTAGAGATAATAAGGATCGAATGCACGACCAAGAAAACCTGCCGTACCTGCTTTGCCTACAACATTGCTCTCCTGCAAAGGTCTGGGCATCATGACAAAAGGCAGCATCGGCACGTCCGTGGGCTTGTGACGAACAATATTACTTCCGAAATTGGGGAAATCCTTGGGACTTGGCGGCTCCAGCTGACCAGAAGGACTTACTTTGTCTGCGGTGTAACCAGTAAGCATCTGATAAATCGCAGCTGTATGATTAAACAAACCAATAGGGGTGTAACTCATGGAACGAACCATGGTTACTTTGTCTACCACCTGTGCAAGATTGGGTAACAATTCTGTAAACTGCAGACCAGGGATTTTCGTACTGATAGGATTATAAACACTTCTCACATTGTCGGGCACATTCACCTTCGGATCCCATAAGTCGAGGTGACTCGGCCCACCTTGGAGATAAACCAGTATTACACTCTTCGCCTGACCAAAACCCTGACCACCTGCGATACCTTGTTCCGCGGCATTCGCACTATCAGACGACAGGAGACTTGCAAGATTGACTCCGAATACAGCCGATCCGCCCACTCGCAGCAATTCTCGACGTGTCATACCATCACAGGTATCCTTGGACATCCCACCCGGAACTACCAGCATGACAAAACCTCCTTAAAAGGATTGAGGCATTCTTATCCAGCCTCAGAAGAAATGACTCTTTTAAAACCAGCGTATCAATGCACAGGTTGTACTGTTTTAATTACTTCGTCAGAAAACTACCTCAACCAGGAATATAACCATAACAGGCATCGTTGTCCAGCAATCCCAGGGCCTGCCACCCGGACCTGCGGATCCCCATTTTGTCAGAAACGAACGCCCTCAAACTCTATTATCTAGTGGTTGAATAGGAAGGATGGGCTATTTAAAAGGGCCCATACTACGTCTTGCGCTCCTTCCAGCCTGGAATCTGCACTAAGAATCGCTTCTATAGAGGTCTGTTTTTCAACTTCTGTAGGAAAGCGATTTAACACGGAAAGAAACAATCCATTGACGACTTCACCATCGTTTTCGTGCTTCGATACCAGTTTCGCTATGCGATTTTTGGGGTCTGCTATAGCATCGGCAACAACCGGCCCGTTGATTAACTGGAGTACGGGTCCCAGCATCATACCATTACTTCGTTCACACTCACACGAGCTCTCACGAGCAGGACGACCAAACAAATCAAGAAAGCCACTGGTTAACTTCACATTAGAATCGGGTAATCTCGATGCATGAAAACCTTCAGGCAGCCCTGGTAAACGGGAAGCTGATCCTGTCACTTCATGAATGGCGTCGAAAAGGGTTTCTGCGCTCAAACGACGGGCAATCGCATGTGAATAATTGATCTCATCATCCACATTCCATTGGTTTGTTTCAATCGAATGCTGGTAAACACGTGAAGTACAAATCAAACGAACCAGCTTCTGCACATCAAAACCACTCTCCATGAAGTAGGTCGTTAATGCGGTCATCAATTCAGGATTGGTGGGTGGATTTCCGGCGCGCACATCGTCTATTGGCTCAATTAACCCAACTCCCATCAAATAACTCCACATCCGATTGACAAAAGTTGTCGCGAAATAAGGATTTTGCGGCGAAGTAATCCACGCAGCCAGTTGCTCACGACGTGTCCCTTCAATCGGTACCGCTCCTGCATGGGCATAGGGAAATGATGGCGTTACGGCACTTCCCGTCTTCGGGTGAACTACTTCTCCTGATTCCTGCTCATAAATGACTTCTTCTTGATCATCTACGCCGGGTTTGCGTCCTACCCTCGCGAAATAACTCGCAAGTTCGTAATACTGATTTTGTGTCCAGCGTTCAAATGGGTGATCATGACACTTGTTACAGCTGAACCGGATCCCCAGAAACAGCTGGGTCGTATTTTCAACTGCATCGTCAGGATTTCGCAAAACTCTCAGATAAGAAGAGGGTGGATTCTGAAAAGTCGATCCATTTGCAGTAAGGATCTCATGAACGAAAGAATTGTAAGGCATGTTGGATGCGATGGCGTGTTCGATCCAGCTCCGCAGTCCCCAAGCTCCCTTCTGACTGAGAAACTTACGATTGACCTGAAGCAGGTCAGACCACTTGTTTGTCCAGAATAAGACATATTCCCGACTTCCTATTAACCGATCGATCAACGCCTCGCGTTTCGTGCGGGTATCTCGTTTATCATCAAGAAACGCACGCACCACATTTGGTGAAGGCGGCAAACCGGTCAGGTCAAAATAACTTCTGCGAACAAATTCCGCATCCGTACAAATGCCACTCGGCTGAACCTTAAATCGCTCGAGTTTTGAATATACCAACGAATCAATCTCATTAAACTGAGGGACCGATTCCCAGACAAAACCAGTTCGGTCACCCATAATACCGAGTGTGGAGGCCGCATAACTCCCCTCGTATCGAGCCAGAACCGCTGTCTCACCTCGCCTCAATGTACGTATCAGACCGCCCTCTTCTACTTCAGCGATATCGGTATTATTGCTTTCGACAAAAGCATCCGCAGTGACATCACGTGTCGTTCCATCGGTGTAGGTTGCAACAATACGCATCTGCTGCACCATTCCTGGAAGAGCAAGAATGCGTAGTTTCGGATGCACTTCGATCGATTGAACTCGAGGACTGCTGTCGAGATCAAATGCCACACCTGTTCCGATCCATGCCTGCAACAATTGGTAGTAGGGGTGGTTTTCATCAAACAAAACCCCACCGCCATGAGGCACACCACCAGATGGTTTTTGCAACATCAAACTTGCGTGAGGAACCGCTCTGTTAAAGCGTCTTCCGGAAAGATCATCCACCAGAGCGTTGTGATCAAACAGTGAGTCATATCCTCTCAAGGAAAGCTTGAATCCATTTTGTCCGTCCTGGTTTCCATGACAGGTACCGGCATTGCACCCTGATTTCGAAAGGGCGGGCATCACATCACGAACAAAACTTACCTCGTAATTAGCATCTATATTGGTTACCTGAACTGGAACAAGAACTGTCTTTCCCGCAACATCAACACGGATTTCATCGCCTCCGTCCAAGTGAGGACGAACCAAGCCGCCGGAAGAGATCGTAACAACACCATTCGGCGATCCATATTGCGCAAGGCCCGTCACATCCATTAACAAACCATTGTCCAGTTCTGCCGTTACCAGCAGCTGAGCATAGCGAAAGCGATTGGTCAATTCGACACGATCCGGCTGTATGGAAATAGCCAAGATTTTCGCATCCTGAGGGAGGTCTTCCTGGGCCCGAGCGAATTCAGAAAAGCCTGTCACAATAACAACCCAAAGCCAAAACATTCCACAGCCTGACACCACACTTCGAATCTTCATGTCATCCACCTTTGCCAGAATATTCCACCTGCTCACTCAGGTATTGTCATTGGGACTTTTTAGCAACTTCCTCTGTTCGAATCGGCACGGAAACAAATTCACTCAAAAGCTTTCCCGTTTTCGAATCGTTGATTCGTACAACTCCATCGAATCCGCCGGAAGCAACTTGACCACCAGAAGGGTGAAAACGCAGAGAATAAACTGGACCGCGCTGCCCTTCAAAGGTTGCAAGCCGTTTTCCGTCAACCGTGTTGTAGCAGCGTACTTCCCCTTTACCATTGAAGCTGCTGCCGGCCGTAATCAACTCTCCATCCTTACTAAAATCGACTGCAAATATTCTTCCGGGCATCGCTTCAAAAGCTCGAACAAGATTGAAATCATCGCCAATGCGACGTGCTTTGGTTCGGTACATCTGATAGATCTTGGGAATTCCATCTGCCCCACCTACCAGCAATTCATCTGACAGCGGATTCCGACGGACAGTCATTAATCCACCTTTCAAAGCACCCGGTGTAATACTTGTAATATTATCTACAAAGCGTTCCGTAGCAACCTGCGTTAATTTCATCGATCGATCCCGGCTAACCGACACAAGATGACTGGCATCCACAGAAAACGTCGTGTCTAGCACCCAGTCGCCATGGGCTCCCTGATAGAGCACTTGTTTTCCCGAATCTATTTCAATCGCTCGTACCGAATTGTCCGTACAGCCAAATGAAACCAGTTTTCCATCGGGACTCCAGCTCACTCCAAAAATCGTGTCGAACGTAAGAGTCAAAGACAGCTTCAGGAGACGTTCCGCTACATCCCATATCTGAATTTCCCCAAACTGAGCAGGTTTACCACCGGTAACCGCAAGCCATTTTCCATCCGGAGAAAAAGACAAGGATTGAATCCTTGGCGACAATCCAATCAGTCGCGCCACCGGCTGGTTACTCGCGGTATCATAAATCAACACTTCGTGAAAACCACTAACTGCCAACCACTTTCCATCAGGCGAATAATCGAGTGACGTAAGTACGGGGGGTAGTGTGTATGTGGGAGGATGCTCGGCATCATAAACACGAACAGCAGAGTCCGGAGTATCGTCTAGCGCACCTTGCAGTATCCATTGGGAAATTAATTCTATTTCTTCCTTCTGCAGCGGATCCTTTCCTTTAGGCATGGCAGGCTGGTCCCCATCTTCGGCTGTAACCATGAGGACAAGACTGCTTTCTTGTGGATCACCAGGAATCACACCAGGCAACCCGGTATCACCCGCTTTGAGCAGATGGGTGCGATCCGTCATTACATAGCCACCTGAGGGCCGGGCCGGCTGATGGCACCCATGGCATGCTCGCTGGAAAATAGGCTGTATCTGTCGATAATAACTGACGGTCGCAGCTGAAGATTCCGGATTCGGATCTTGTGCAGATACCGAAAAACCAAAACCCCATACCAAGGCATTTACACCACAAAACAGCCACATGATACGAAACATTTATCCACCTTCACTTCTGTCATCGAAAATGGTGCACCCCATCCGGCCACCTCTACGTGACACGGGACGAAATACTCACTCCACCTGACGTTTCGATCGGCATTCCCATTTACTATATGGAAGATAGTTAAAAGAGAAAACGTCTCCTCCCCAAATTGTCCAAAAACCAACCGTTGATTGCAAGCGTTTCACATCGCCATTCCCTCTGAAAACCAGATTTCCGGGTGGCCAGACACCCTGTGCAAATGACCTCCGACAACCCTTTTACCAGCCGGAACCCGTGGATGTGTACACATCGTTACCCGCTAAAAACCAAAGGGGGACGGTTGACGAACATCGACCGCACGGGCGGAAATAGAAGGAAACAACTGATTCATTTCCATCAGAACTGGAAATGTATTGAAATAGAGGTCCCACTGGCTGCTGTCGAGTCCAAACGAAGGTCCACTTCCCCCAGGAACCGTTTTGAATGGACTGGCTCCGCCTTCTGGCTGATTCCCTGATAAGTGATTTTCGTTATCACTCCCATTTGGTGCCACATCCGGCATCTGTGCCAACTTGGTCCGACGCCCCTGACTCAATTCAAGGGGAATAACAATATCCTCTTCCGTCAACTGAATACTAGACACTTCTCGTTTCTGGTAGGAGGTGCCTGCATGCTGAATAATTTCCAGTTTGACCCGTTTGGCAACCGGTGAACCCCAGACATGACGGATACGGATGACATATCTTCCCGAAAAAATTTGTTTGCCCACATAGGTTTCGGTTTTTTCGGGCCCGAACCCGTCTCCCAAATGCATTCCGCCTGACTCCGAATAGGGTTGTTGCCACGAACACAGTTTCTCACTCGGATCAATCACCATCAGGTCAATATCTGCATTTCCTGACCACCATATTCGAACCTGCAAATCAGTCTGATCTACTCGTGCAATGGCATCCGAAAGCGAGTCGGCTTCTTCCACTCGGCCTCGCCTGCGCAAACGCTCTGCTATAAGGGATGCCATTCGCCTGGCATAACGGACCAGGGGTTCCTGATCCGACAATTCGTTCACCAGTGAGGTCAACGCCCATTGAATGGCGTCTGCGTCATTTTGCTGTGCGGCCAGTACTATTACCGTTAGATAGGCTTCCCGCATCGACGGATCCAACGTCGCAGCATCCTGAAATAATTGAATCGCGGCTGCATTATGGTTCAATCGGGACAATACGGTCGCAATGTGAAAAAGTACCTCCGGCTCACCGGAATTACGTTCTGCTACTGCAAGCATCCTTTCGTCAACAAATGATGCTGGGGCGCCACTACTGACCCAGGCAAGCGCAAGACCTTCATACATCCATGTCTGCAATTGGTCATGGCGTAACGCAGCCTCGATAAGCCACGCAATCTCACGGTGGACTTCCTGGCGTTCTGCCAGATTATTACGACGCTTGGCCGCCCCTATCATCGCACGAACGGCGTGTCTCACCGCTGCGGCCGATTCCTTGTGCGTGGAAAAGTGCTCTTCCCAGCGATTTGCAGCCTCTGTTTCAAAAGGGACGCTGTTCCTTATTGCTGGGATCGGCTGAACGCACCTGCATGTAACCACCTGTTTTTTCAGATGCCGATTCCTTGCCAGCCTGTTCCTGTTCCGGCGTTTTGATTACCGAATCAATAAGGTTTTGGAATCTTTTGGTACCGCGATCGCCTTTTCCAGAACGCTTCAATGCCGGGGGTACTGTTCCATGCAGCAATCGGGTACCAGAACGTTTGCTCACAGGTGCTTTCACTCTGAGAAAGCCGCCTTTCAATACGTCGGCTCCCATACCGCCACCCATACCACCGCCCATGCCGCCACCGCCCATGCCGCCGCCACCCATACCGCCACCCATACCGCCACCCATACCGCCACCCATGCCGCCACCCATACCACCGCCCATGCCGCCGCCACCCATACCACCACTTGGCGGGATGACAAGGTCACCTACAGAATAGGTTTTCATGAGCAGATTGTTTTCCGCCTCATCTTCTGTTCCAATCACGAGTGACTCGTTGGAAACCCAATAGGTAAGCTCATGCGGTTCCAACAGATTTTTCAGGGCCGAACGAAGCGTAATATTTCCACTGGCAGTGTATTCCACATCGACATCGGTTCCAACTTCTTCAACGACACTCAGATCGAAGTTGACGTTAATATCATACTGCCCCTGAATAAAATCCATGGCAGTTTCCAGCGTTGTTCCTTCCGTAAAGCTGAAAATAGCCGGCTCGTTCAGGGCATTTCGAATGGCGCGTGCAGCACGGCGCTCAGATTCACTGGTCGGTTCAAGTGAAACCGATGCGTATCTTTCTACACGTCGTGCAGACAGGGCATTCCATATTTCGGGCGTCGGGTAAACAATAGGTGGCTCATCGGGAAACGCGATATGTGCATCTTCGGCCAAAGTGAGTGTTTCCACAAACCGATCCTGACGCATAAATCTCAGGGCAATGATATGCGTAAGATTGCCGACTACTTCGGAAACTTCGAGCGCCTGTTTCGGAACACGGTTCTGGAGATATTCGGACTCGGTACGCCTCGCGACCACTTCGGCTTCACGATACCGTTCTTCAATCATCAAAGAGCGAAACTGCTCCATTAACTGATTTAACCGCTCCTGGTCTCGTGCCAGCGTATCAATCGTACGACGTCGTTCTTCAGCCGCCGCTCTGCGTTGATCGGAGGCAATACGCTCCTGTTCATTGATCAACTGCTGACGATTCGCTTCCAGAAGGGCGGAACGCAGTCGCCGCGTCAGTTCATTACGAACATCGGCCTCGACATCGGCTGCATCCATCACCGTCTGAAGATCCCGTTTGAGATCCTGTATGGCGGTCGTGGGATCGGATCTTAACACCCGCATAGCACCTTTGATATCCCGATCCACCAGAGCACGAAGCTGCTGGGATCGAATGACCCGCATACGCTCGGCTTCCTGAAGAACCGAATCCTGACTGGTTGACGCCGAACTGGCGGAAACCGTTGACACATCCGGTGCACCCTCGATCCGCAGTACATCCTGCTGCTGTGCTTCAGCTGAAGTGACCATCGCGACGATACCCAGCATCGTGATCGCGCTAACCATCATGCCACACTTAATCCAACTCTTCCGCATGACTAAATCTCCTGAACGCACAGTACTGGTTAAAACCAGCATCTGCAGACTGCCTGTTTCGGCCGAGGCTAACAGCATACGTACTATGTCCCTCGGCACTCACAAGTATTATAACCGGGAGCTTATCATCCCCAAGCAAAATTCCCTATTTTATTCGGATTATCCCTTGGTTCGATATCTCGTATTTTTTCAAAAACCTAAAAGTCAACCTATCTTAACATAACATCCTGTTGCATCCGGATGCGTTTTGCAACGCTTTTCTTCGTTATTATTTCTCCATTCAAGATATTGCCATCCACCTGATGATATAGCCACTACGGCCTCTCATCTGCCCATAGATGATTCTGACTTTGCTTCACTTTTCGCTTTGGGAACAGGATCCTCAGTGGGACTATTATCGGGCAAAGTGACTGTTTTTTCGTTGTCAGCAGAGGGTTCCTCACCGGCTGGTTCCAATTCGCGATGAAGGATATTAAGCAGAGAGTACAGGAACGCCGCAACCATCGGCCCAATAAAAATACCCCACAGACCTAAAACACGAACTCCACCGAGTACACTCAGCAAAGCAAGTAACGGATGCAAACCGGCCGACCCCGAGAGAATCCAGGGTTTTACAAAATTGTCTGACTGAGCAACAAATAGGCCACCCCAAACCGCCAGCCCAATCCCATAAACAGGATGCCCCTGAAAAAACAGGAGAATGCAGACGGGGGCCCACACTACTGCCGTTCCTAGAAAAGGGATCATTGCAAAAAAAGTCGTGACAATTGTCAGCAGAAACACATGCCTCCCCAAGCCGACAGCAACAAACCCGGCCCCGGCTAACAGTCCCTGGACACAGGCAGACGCAAGCGTGGCGAACACCACAGCGCGACACACGCGGTCAAACTGCGTGATCAATTCTCTCTCGTGACGATCCTCCAAAGGTGTCAATCGCTGTAGCGTTGCAACAATCCTCGTGCCATCCAGAAAAAAATAATACATGGAGATAATGGTTATCAAGAGCGCAACAATGAAACCAACCAGGCCACCGAGCAACTCCACTGTACGCTGTGCAACAAACCCGAGAATGGAGCCAACCGCCGTTTCAATTCGCTCCTGAGAAAGGTTTAGCCGATCCATGATCGGCTCTATCCACTCGCGTAAACCAGGAGGAACCCGGGACATCCATTGATTCATTACCCCCTTTTCGACGACACCTTCGTCCTTTTTACTTTCCACCACCAAATCACGACCGATATCTACGCTGTCAACCAGATCCACCAACTGAAGCGCGGCCATGGTCAGAGTACCGCAAATTGGTACCAATACCACCAGTACCACCGCGAGCGTACTCAGAACGGAAGCCAGCTTTTCGCGTCCGCCGCACTGTGCGGAAATCCATTGATTCCAGGGACGGAACAATAGAACCAGCACTCCGGCAAGAAACAGCGGTAACAGAAAAGGAGCCATAACCTGGTAAAACAGGGCAGTGAAAATCAACACCGCGACGAGAAGAAAGTAAAAAGACAACGGATGTGATCTGGTTTCCTTGTCCACTTTTTCGTTTCCTCGTTCCCGTAGATCCCATTCGGAGTAACGTTCTCGCTCATTCAGTGGTCAGAAAAGGATCTGCTGACTGGAATCTGACGAGGGGGTCGAGGGTACAGCCGTGGAAGCGCCTCCACGTCTGGCGGCATTGCGGATGATATACATCCTAGAGGCCTGATGCGGTGTGGGTGGCTGATTGCTCACGCCACCTTCCCAGAGATCGAATACGTTAAGGCCCTTATTTCCGCGCTCAAACGTTTTCTCTGAAGTGCGCTGCATAAAGGCCAGCCAGCAGCGATCAGGGCTAAACTCGAAAAAAAGAAACTTCTTGTTCTCAGGACGAAATCCCCAAAATTCCCTCGGTAGTGGCGATGTGTGAATCGAAGCACTCAGAAAGCAAATCGTGATCCATGCGGTCATCATTCCAAACAAATATTTACCCACCGAATCCATCTTCGGTGAAAATTCGACCTTTTTATCAGATAGAACCCGGTCGGAAACCCATCGCAATCCGAGCAGAATCAGAATGAATGACCCCAGCAAACTGAAAATACCATACCAGTGATCGTAATCCGCGTTAACGTAACGGACTAAAACTTCCGCAACAGGTTCCCAGAAATTCATTGCCAGCAGCGATGCAAACAGAACATTAATCATGATTACCAAAGCGTCCCACATCTCGCCTTGGGCGCTGATTACCCATACCACCAGTCCAAAAATAGCCAGCAAAATAAGATCAAACGGCAAGTTGTCCATCATTTCGACATCTCCAGATACGACTTCTACTTCACCACTCGCAGTAATTCCTTAATGGAAGTTTCACCGCGAATCACCTGTCGAAGTCCGTCTTCCTGCAAATAAATCATTCCGCCCTTCCTGGCTTCATTCTTAATCAGAGTTAACGACGGATTTTCACGAATTACCTCTCTCAGCCGATCCGTAATTTTCAATAATTCAAAGATTCCAGTACGACCGTAATAACCGGTGCCTCCACAATGGGAACACATTTGACTACGGTTCTTTGGGGCCCGGTAGAACACATCAATTTTTTCCGGTGGTAGCCCCATTTTTCGCAATTGATCGGCATTTGGTTTATAGGGTTCCTTACATTCCTGGCACAACCGGCGTACCAATCGCTGCCCCAGAATAGCGGTCAATGCATTGGCAACTGAATACGGCTCTACACCTAGATCCAGGAGTCGGAACAACGCGGTAATCGTGTCGTTTGCATGTAACGTCGTTAAAACCAGGTGGCCTGTTGTTGCCGCCTGGCAGGTGATGGAAGCCGTTTCACCATCACGAATCTCACCGACCATAATGACATCGGGATCCTGTCTTAGGATACTCCGCAAAGAACCCGCAAACGTTTGGCCCGCTTTTTTATTAATTTCGCTCTGAGTAACATTGTCGACACGGTACTCAATGGGGTCTTCAATCGTGATGACATTGCGCGTAAAACGATCGATCTCCCTTAGACAGGAGTAGAGCGTTGTGGACTTGCCTGCCCCGGTAGGGCCACAACAGATAAACATGCCATCCGGCAAAGTCGCCAGTTTTGTAACTTCTTCACGCATGGCCTTGCGCATCCCGACATTTTGCAGTTTCTGCACGGTTGTAGCTTTGTCGAGAATACGGAGACTCAGTTTTTCTCCCTCCAGCGTACCCTGAGTTGCAACACGAAAATCAATATCTCGATCTTCCAGTTTCGCTCCGAATCCGCCGTCCTGTGGTTTGCGCGACTCAGCAATGTCCATGCCGCCGAGAACTTTGAACACATTCAGAACAGCCTTTCCAATTTCCCGGTCCATCGGCTCCGAATCATGCATGAGACCATCAATCCGATAACGCACATTCAGACTATCGTCACTGGGTTCCAAATGGACATCGGTTGAACGGTTGATGATGGCATCATAAACCAGTTCCTTCGCGTAGAGATATCCACTTGATTGTTCCGCCGCCCGGACACGTGTAGGATCCGATTCCGGTTGATTCAAACTTCGGCCGATAAAGTCCAAGGGAGGCCCTTCACGTGCAGGTTCTTTCTCGTCACCCATTCGAATCCCAACAACTGCCAGGGCACGGAAAACCAGCGATTGCATATGTTGCGGGGTCAGAACTTTCTCTGAATCGGGAACACGCTTATTTCGGGTAAACACATAAAATGATGTTGCACCCATGTAAAGCCCAGAGAACAGTAAGAAACGGATGGTGAAACCTGCTGACCCTGGCAGGTCAAACCCAAACAGGGATGCCGATCCCAGTACGCCAACCAGAAAAAACAAACCCGTCCACATATCGACCGGTAACTGTAATTTCCGAGCATCCTGAAACACCCACTGGGTTGTCCAGGTCCACATCCATATAACCATGAGTGAGAAAAATATTTTCCACAAGCTGAGATAGTAGCCAACCGTAGCCCCATTGCCGCGTCCAGGAAACGAAAAATCAGAGGGAAACGAAAAATCAGACGCAAGAACCGGGGTGGTGGCGAAAGTCACTGCCAGTAGCCATCCAAGGCTTAGGCTCCATTGCGACCGTCCTGATTCCTGTGCATTAGTACCGTAGGCAGTGCTCAACCCCCGTTGACTCTGCAACAAACCGTTCCAAACCCCGGATAAACGCCGGTGTACGAACTGCAAATTTCTCAGTCTATCTGAGAACATTTTTATGGAAATCACAAAATCCCCCGTTCGAACTTAATGCCTTTTAAGGCCATTCGCAGCCTTTCGGCACTGGGTGCTACCTCAAATGCAGCAGCCCTTTCAATAAACTCCTGTTCAATTAAATCCTTTAAGCTATCCGTGAAATCCCGCATTCCTTCACCGGATGCAATGGCGATGGCATCAGCAAGTTTTTCATCATCCGATTCCAGTACCAGTTTCTGAACCGTTGGGTTGAAAACCATAATCTCACACACCGGGACGCGCTGGATTTCCTCTTTTATAGATGGAAGTAGCTTCTGAGCTATAATCGCTCGCATGTTAAATGCCAGACTGGAACGAAGCGATTCATGCATCGCCGTTGGAAACAAATCCAGAATTCGCCCAATGGTACTGGGTGCTGTGGAGGCATGGATGGTACCAAAAACAAGGTGTCCCGTCTCCGCTGCCTGAAGCGCCGTCTGGAACGTGTCTTTATCTCTCATTTCTCCTACAAAAATAACATCAGGGTCTTCCCGAACCACATGCTTCATGGCCGTTTCCCAATCGATTACGTCCATTCCCACTTCACGCTGATTGACTATTGATTTTTTGTCTTTGAACAGAAATTCAATGGGATCTTCGACTGTAACAATATGTACTCTGCGTTTCTGGTTAATATACTCAATCATCGAGGCGATCGTGGTACTTTTACCACTGCCTGTAACACCGGCCAGTAGAATCATTCCCTGTGTGAAAGATGAGAGTTCCTCTAGAATCGGAGGCAGATGCAGTGATTTAAAATCGGGGATTTCGTTGTTGACACGCCTCCCCACCAGACTGAGTTTTCCCCGCTGGCGGAACAAATTCACACGAAATCGCCCTTCATCGTTCGGTAAGATATGCGCAAAATCAACTCCACCAGTCTCTTCAAGAACCCGATTCAAACGATCATTGAGCATTGGTAGCGTCAACTTGGCAAGATCACTGGTAGACATTTCAGGAAGCTGCATTTGGCGCAGTTGACCGGCCAAGCGCATGAGGGGTGGTGAACCGACTTTCAAATGTAAATCGGACCCGTCATGCTTGGTCACAATCCGAAAAAGCTTATTTATTTCCAGCTCGTTCTGCGCATCCGTGATATCGCCATTTCTCGATTCCACTTCCTCAGACATTCCTACTCCTTTAACTTCAGTCCCCACTCGCCTTAGATTCGTCCTTACTCAACATATTGTAAACTGAGTTCATACACTGGCACCTTAGTTTTTTATAGCTTTTTTCTACTATATCTGGCGCACTGGAACCCCGTTTTCCTTCAAAAATTTCTTTGTTTCTCCTATGGTGTACTCTCCATAGTGAAAAATGCTCGCTGCCAGTGCTGCATCCGCGTTACCCTCTGTGAATACGTCCAGAAAATGCTGTGGACCCCCGGCACCGCCACTGGCTACTACAGGTATTCCCACGGCATTTGAAACAGCTTGGGTCATTTCCAGATCAAATCCGTTTTTTGTCCCGTCTGCATCCATACTGGTCAGGATAATTTCACCTGCCCCGAGAGACTCGACCTGTTTTGCCCATGAAAGCGCCTCCAGTCCTGTCGCAATTCTCCCTCCGTTGATATGCACTTCCCACCAAGGTTCGTCGGAAGAGAGCAGATCTTCCTGTTTTTCTGCAAAAACCGGTTGTGGTTCACTCCCGTTCCTACTGTCCCTACGTTTTGAAACCCGTCTGGGATCGATATTTACTACCGTTGCGCAACTTCCGAACCGGCGGGCAACATCGGTCACGACTTCTGGAGCCCGCACTGCCGTTGAATTGATACTGACTTTTTCGGCTCCAGCTTCAATCAAGCAGGCTGCATCCTCAACACTACGAATACCACCCCCAACGGTAAAAGGCATAAATACCGAATCTGCCACCCGCCTCACAATATCCAGAAGAATTCCCCGATTTTCATGACTTGCCGTGATGTCAAGAAAAACCAATTCGTCTGCACCCTCGGACTCATAACGCGACGCGATCTCGACAGGGTCTCCCGCATCACGAAGATTAAGGAAGTTGATCCCCTTGACAACACGTCCCTGATTCACATCCAAGCACGGGATAATGCGTTTGGCCAACAACAGATACAAACCTCCCTTTCAAGCATCAGAAAAGACCCGGTATCACGTCTTAAAACAGGATATCCTCAGGCCCATATCAACTATCCTATCACACAATACCAACCACCACGCAATCACCCTAGACACTCTATTTTAAATATTTCCTGAATTTCATGATCGGAATATAAGCGATATATCTATAGCGCACTTACTCCAAGTACACGCATTCCTAAATTCCATTTCCGTAAAAATCCATATATCCGTCACTTACTACCCATGTGTTGTCGATATCCCTTTATAAGCAGCAAGCTGTACTGAATGCTGCCTTCTCTGGAGTTTCAACAGATGACCAGTCCATTCGGAGCATTCCTGTATGAATACCGCTGTCATAATTGATGCTGTCCGGACACCGGTTGCACGTGCCCATCCAGAAAATGGATATTATAGAGAAGTGCGTGCCGATGACCTTTCCGCAGAGCTGATCCGTACCTTACTGGTACGTAACCAACTGCCACCTGACAGTGTTGAGGATGTCGTTTGGGGTTGTGTACAACAACAAGGTGAACAGGGAATGGACATGGCACGTATTGCCGGACTACTGGCCGGCCTGGCTATTGAAAGCGCCGGTGTTACTGTTAACCGCAATTGTGGCTCGAGTCTTCAGGCCATCAACCAGGCCGCACTCAGCATCATGGGGGGAACCGAGGACATACAGATAGCCGGTGGGGTCGAGCATATGCATCACATCCCGATGACCAAGGACTATAGCCCGAATCCTCGATTGTTTACCCATCACAGTCCCGCCATTATGAACATGGGACTTACTGCTGAACATCTGGCGATCAAGTACAAAATCAGCCGCCAGGAACAGGATTATTTTGCTCTGCGCAGTCATCAACGGGCCGCTTCTGCTGCTCAAGAAGGCGCGTTCGACTCGGAGGTGATTCCGACCTGGGGCCGCAATGGTTGTGGAATCAAGGCACCGATAAATCGCGACCAATCAATCCGCGAAGATACCAGTCTCGAAGCGCTTGCTGCGTTGTCCCCTGTTTTTAATCCACATGGCGGTACCGTAACAGCAGGCAATGCGAGTCCGACCAGTGTCGGGGCCGCGGCGTTGCTAATGATGAGTGAAACAACGGCCAAGGAGCGTGGACTGACTCCAATGGCCAAGGTACGATCCATGGCAGTTGCCGGCGTTGATCCGTCCATCATGGGAATCGGTCCCGTTCCTGCTACACATAAGGCGCTTGCCCGAGCCAACCTTAGTCTTCAAGACATTGATCTCATTGAAATTAATGAAGCCTTCGCCGTGCAAACTCTTTCTGTCATTAGGACCCTGAAAGCAGATCCTGAAAAAGTCAACGTCCGCGGTGGTGCTGTCGCCATCGGCCATCCACTTGGTGCAAGTGGCGCTCGCATTACGACAACATTGCTACACCTGATGCGTGATGAAAGTGCTTCACTGGGATTGAGTACCATGTGCATTGGAGCCGGACAGGGAATCGCGACTATCTTCGAAACTTACCCTACCTAAAGTGATGACTAGACGAGAAGAGGTCCCCGCCAAGCCAGAGTACAAAACCTGAATCAAAACGGACCCTTTCCCACGTGCATTATTAAAATACGACTGGAATCATGGACGTCCGGCAGGTGGAAATGACGATACGCAAGGAGATAATCAGCCATGGAGATCGTTGCTGTCATTTTGGGATTAACGGTATCCGTTGGTATCTGGACCGTTCTTTTCAAACCCGTGTTTGCCAGCAAAGATGGATTTTTCGAATGCGTGATCTACTACTTCAAGCCAGACTTTTGGTCCTGGATGCAAAGGTGAGTGGGGAGAGGATTTCTGGTTGATATCCGGTGCACTAGTCGGAAACTGCACTTACCTGGGAATCGTCGTACTGATTTGATCGACGCCTCTTCGTTCGAAAAACGATCAGTCCTCGGATGTTTGATTCGAGAAATTAGCAACCATCGTGTTACAGGAACTGCAGAAAAATGCTTCCACAGCGGGTGAAGACTTTCCCTGCCTTCCAGCGCTAAAAAGCGTCTTGTCTGCCTTCTTACTTCTAGTGAAAAACTTGCTCTTCAGTTCTTTATCCGGTGAGGCCCAGTCGATGCGTAGATGGTTCTTCCATTCGCCTTTTCCACCGATCCACATCTGGCCGGACTCCATCGGCCTTTGACATAACGGACAGTCGACGTCTCTGGACATGAATCACTCCAGTAGAATCGTAAGTGTAAGGATGACAGGAAAAACCTATTTTGTGACGCTAATCCACATCCCCCCTCATCAAGCTATCGGGTTCTCATCGTTATGACGATATTCCTGTAACGCTCCGTCCGCCTCTAACCCGACACCACACGGCTTCAAAACAGGTTGCCATTTCTGAAAATCGCATCACCTGACATATACAGTACGCATGTTGTCAGGGCAGCATTACTCGTCCCCCCGACGCCACGAGCGTCTGGCCCGTCATGAAACTGGACTCTTCGCTAAGTAGAAATCGAATGGTGGATGCCAGTTCCTCGGGTTGGCCAATTCGTTTCATGGGAGTCTGCTGCACCACGCCCTCAATCGTTTCCTCAGAAAGGACATGAGCCATTTCGGTTTCCGTGAGCCCGGGTGCAACACAGTTGATGCGCACATTATGTGGTGCAAAGGCCTCTGCACAACAGCGAGTCAGCGCAATCACACCAGCCTTGGAAGCGGAATAGTGAATCTGAGTCTGGCGGGCACGCAGGGCGGCAATCGATGAAACGGTCACCATGCGACCAAAGCCCGACTTGATCATCTCGTCTTTAACCGCAAAAACAATATTGTACGTACCCGTGAGATTAACATTAATCATTTCGTACCAGCGGTCATAGGATAGTTCACTGTGATCGTAAATGCTGCTGATGGCACCGCTGTGAACCATCAGCTCAATCGCGCCCAGCTCTTCTCGTGTCCGATCGACGAGCTGACGGACCTGTTCGGGATCCGCCACGTCACAGGGGTGACACAAAGCCCGTTTTCCCAGAGATGTTATTTCCGAGACTACCTGCTGTGCCTCTTCGGTTCGTGAGGCATAACTGATGGCAACATCGGCCCCTTCACTTGCTAATCGCAAAGCCGTCGCGCGTCCAATCCCCCGTGAACCTCCGGTAACCAGCGCTACCCTTCCATCAAATGCTGCGGCCATCAGTGTTACTCCCATTAAAATGCGTGCCTTACGACCCTTGACCGGTCCCCCGGTTTTCCATTTAGAACTCAAACCGGCGTTCATTGTGAAACAACCATTCCAGAAATACAACACAAGGGTTTCTACCTTCCGATAATGACAGAGATAGTGGTGTCTGATAACTTCGTGGTCAGAACCATCCCCTGAATTTCGCTGGAGCACTTCTATCGATGACCGACCCTCCGAACAACCGCTTTCAGCTGCTTGGCTCAGGATGCACGATTGCAGAGGTATGCCGTGCTTCTGGAATTTCTCAATCACAATTCGATCAATGGTGGCTGGACGAACTGAGACGGCGACAGTCTGCAATCGAGGGCACTTGCCCTTCCCGATCCCGAAACACGGTGCGCCTCTGTCGTGACCGGTGGGGGATACCACATGTTACCGCTGAAACTGATGAAGATCTTTTCTACGGGACTGGTTATGCCATGGCGCAAGACCGTTTGTGGCAGATGGACTATCTCCGTAGAAAGGCCACCGGACATTTGTCCGAAATCATGGGATCCGAAACCCTTCAGCAGGACCTGCTTGTACGCACTGTCGGGTTACCCCAAATTGCAAAGCGCGAAACCGACCAGCTCCCGGATGAAACCCGGGTAAACCTGGAATCCTTCGCACGGGGAGTCAATACTTTTATGGATCAGGTCCGGGACTGCCTGCCCATTGAGTTTGCCCTTCTGGACTATTCTCCTGATCCCTGGACACTGTTCGACAGCATCGCAATCTTGGGAGAATTTCGTTGGTACCTTACCGGCCGTTTCCCTGTTCTTGTCATTCCAGAGCTGGCAAAACAGGCGCTGAATGATGAGGCCCTTTACGAAGCGTTTCTTACGCCCGAAGCAGATGGAGAATGCATTGTTCCCTCGCTGCAAGCAGGTGGAAATTCTGTTGCTGGACATACGACTGGAAGCCCGGACGATGGAATTGGCAGTAACAACTGGGTTATTTCCGGACACCACACCCACAGTGGCGACCCACTTCTTGCAAGTGACCCGCACATCGCATTTTCCAGTGTTTCCTGCTGGTATGAGAACCATTTACACGGCTCCTCTTTCAATGCAGTCGGGATGTCCTATGTCGGGGTTCCGGGAATTCTGTTTGGCCGTAATGAACAGGTAGCATGGGGAATCACCAATAACATCTGTTCTCAGCGCGATCTCTATGAAGAGAAAACGAGTCCGGAACACCCGGGTTGTTTTCTCTATGAAGGAAACTGGGAACAGGGAACAACCCGTCGTGAAATCATTGAAGTGCGTGA
>Ga0310344_10000612_pt1 | contig 27921 bp, 22 predicted proteins | sample HC15DNA20200_MG_FD_203801 | JGI IMG/M metagenome (GOLD analysis project Ga0310344, IMG submission 203801) | Marine microbial communities from station ALOHA, North Pacific Subtropical Gyre - HC15-DNA-20-200_MG | ecosystem: Environmental > Aquatic > Marine > Oceanic | place: Pacific Ocean: North...
CCAGCAAAAACGGTTGGAAGTGCTAGTGGAATTTGTACTGTTTTTAATTTTTGGAATGTTGTAGCTCCATAAGCTGTGCTTGCTTCTAAAGTTTCTTTATCAACCTCTCGAATTCCAAGATTTGTTAATCTTATTATTGGTGGAACTGCATAAATACAAATAGCTATTAATCCAGGAACTTTTCCGATGCCAAGCAACATCAGTATCGGAATTAAATATACGAAACTTGGAATTGTTTGCATCATATCTAAAACGGGTAATATTGCTCTTTCTATCCTATCTGAACGAGACATCCATACTCCTACAGGTATTCCTGCAGTCATACATATAATTACACATACAGTTATAATTGCTACTGTTGCCATGGTGTCTTTCCACATACCAAAGTAACCGATAAGAAAGAAAGCTACTGCTGCTCCAGCAACGAGTTTCCAATTTCTTGAGCCTAACCAAGCTAAACCGCAAATAACTGCTATTATTATTGGCCAAGGAGAATTAATTAATAGTTTTTCTAACCAAACCAAAAAATATAATAATGGATCAAAAAATGCTTCTATAGCATCACCGTATGTTCTAGAAAAATCTCTAAAAGCAAAATCAATTCCCTTTCTCATTTCCATGAGAGCTGTACGATCCATTACGGGAAATTTTGTTAAAAATTCCATTTTATCTCAAAAAATTAACGAGCCTATTTAATAATAGGCTCGTTAAATAAATTATATTTTAAAGACCAGCTTTGATTTTTTTCTTAGCATCAGAGGATACCCATTTACCCCAAATATTCTCATGCTTTTTCAAAAACTCGATTGCTGCGTCTGAACCTTTCGCTTGGTTATCAGCCATATATACAAGCATTCCATTCATTACTTCACCAGGGTAAGTTCTTTTTTCAACATAACTTAAAGCTTCTTTCCCTCCAGTTTTAGCAAAATTTGCTGTAACGATAGAATTAACTTCGGACTTTGTCCATGATGTTGGTTTAGGACTTGCGCAATCTTGTTCTGCAAGAGTTATACAGTTATCCCAATTATCTCTACCTGCAAAAGGCACTCCAAAATCAATTGGTATAAGACTATATTTTCCAACTATAGAAGTTGGGTTCCAATAGTATCCTAGCCAAGGATTTCCAGAGTCAGCTGCTTTAGCTATTGAACCATCTAATCCTGCGGCAGAACCCGGGTCAACTAATACCCAACCTTTTTTTTCCATTTCAAAAGCTCTAAAAAGGTTCGCGTTAGCTAACTGACATCCCCAACCTGCTGGACAACCAACAAAAGCTCCTTTTGAAGGATCTTCTTTGTATGGAAACCACTCTGGGTGTTCTAAGATTTCCATAGCTGTCATACCTTTTATTTTTGGATGTTTTTTAACAGTTCCTGGAGTTATCCACCAACCTTCACCAAGACCAGTGATAGGTGCTTTGTTAGCTATGATTAATCTTTTCTCTGAAACAGCTTTTTTCAAAGGTGTATAAACAGCATTAGCCCATTGTTCTGGATTCATGTCTGGTGAACCTTTGTCGTTCATTGATGTAAAAGTCGGCATAGTAGCACCAGGCACTAATTCAACTTCGCAACCATAACCTTTTTCTAAGATGATTTTATCTACGTTGGCCATCAATTCAGCGGATGCCCAGTTTTGTTCAGCAATAACAAGTTTCCCACAAGCTGCATTTGCATTAACGTTAAATACAAAAAAACCTAAAGCAACTAATGAAGAAATTATTAGCTTTTTAAAAGTTTTCATTTTTCCCCCTTTTAATTTTTAATGCCATATTCAAACACAATTAGGAAAAAAATGTAACCGTTAAAACAACTTATGATTGAAAAAAAATGTTAATTTATTCATTTAAATTAAAAAAAATTTAGATTCTCATTTTTTCTCCATTAGCATCATATAGAGGTCTGTCTGTAACATGGGCTAAATAGATTTTTCCATTTATTTCCACATTTAAAGTTGTTTTATGTTTAGATAATTCTTCTGGCACGTAACCAAGTGCCATACTTTTTTTAACATGATGAGCATACCCCCCTGATGTAATATAGCCTACACATTTATTATCTTTTAAGATCGCCTCGTCATTTGTGACATCAATATCTTTAGTATCTATTATCATAGTAACAAGTTTCTTTTTAATTCCCTGTTTTTTTTCAATTAAACTTGCTTCTTTTCCAATAAAATCTTTGTTCCAATTAATAAATGCATCTAATCCTGACTCAGCTGCTGTAAAATCAGGTCTAAAATCAAGAGTCCATGCACCCCAATTTTTTTCTAATCTTAACGCCATCAAAGCTCTCGCTCCATAAAGTTTTAAAGAAAGATCCTTGCCTTGTAGTTCTATTTCTTCAAAAAGTTTTAGCTGAAATTGTGGAGCTACATAAATTTCATAACCTAGCTCACCTGAAAAAGATATACGATTTAATATTGCAGGGACTCCTCCAACAAAGGTCTCTCTAGTATCTCTAAATTTAAACATTTTATCAGAAACATCATCTCTGCAAATTTTGGACAATAGCTTTCTTGAATTTGGACCTGAGATAGCAATACCATGTAAATCATCTGATCTATTTATATAATTTACATCGTTTTTAGGTAAAAATTTTTCAAACCATCTTCGGTGCATTTCTTGTGCGGCTCCAGATCCAAAAATCATAAATTTTTCTTCGCTTAAACAAGCCACAGTTAAATCTCCATAAAGCTTACCTTTAGGTGTTAACATTGGTGTAAGAATAATTCTACCAGGCTTAGGTATTCTCCCAGCTAAAATATAGTCAAGAAATTTTCTTGCCCCTTTTCCTGTAAATTCATGTTTTGCAAAATTCGCTATTTCAGTTGCACCAACCGAAGTCCTTACTGCTTTTACTTCTTCTGCTACATAATTGTGACATCTGGATCTTTTAAATGTAGGTTCTTCATGTGCATCCTTAGGATTCTTTGCAAACCAAAGTGCGGTTTCCAATCCAAATGAATCTCCCATAACAGCTCCCTTTGCTATAAAACGATCATATAAAGAAGTTGTTTTCTGTTTTCTGCCTTTTGGCAAAGTTTCATTGGGGAAAGTCATAATAAATCTTCTTTCATAATTTTCTGAAGATTTTATTGTTCCATAATCTGGTGATGCATAATTGCCAAAACGTGCCACGTCCATTGCCCAAACATCTATCGAAGGTTCACCATCAATTATCCATTCAGCTATGCATTTTCCCACTCCTCCACCTTGACAAAAGCCAGCCATTACTCCAACAGCAACCCAATAATTTTTTATACCAGGAACAGGACCGATTAGTGGACTTCCGTCGGGACCAAAAGTAAATGGTCCATTAACAATATTTTTAATTCCTGCTTTTTCTAATGCTGGTATTCTTTTAAATCCTATTGCTAGTCTATCCTGAATGTTTTCTAATTTAGGTTCTAAGAGTTCATGTCCAAAATTCATGGGAGTTTCTTTTATTTTCCATGGAGTAGATTTTTGTTCATAAGTTCCGAGCAGCATGCCTTTTCCTTCTTGTCTAAAATAAATATTCCCTTCGAAATCAGTTCCTATAGGTAATCTTTTATCTTTTCCCATTGCCTCAATTTCAGGTATTGCCTCTGTAATTAAATAATGATGTTCCATCGGCTGTACAGGTAAATTTATTCCGGCTAATTTGCCGACTTCTCGTGCCCAAAGACCACCAGCGTTAATAACTATTTCTGCATTTATATTTCCCTTGTCTGTGATCACTTCCCATGATCCATCATTTTTTTGTTTAGTATCCTCTACAACTGTGTTGGTATAATATTTACCTCCATAAACTTTGGCTGCTTTTGCAAAAGCATATGTTACACCTGATGGATCAACCTCACCATCAATGGGGTCCCATAATGCTAAAAGATATTTTTTTGGATCTATTAAAGGATGTTTTTTTTTAACTTCTTCTAGAGAAATAAATTCTTGATCTAAACCCATATACCTAGCTTTTGATCTTTCTCTTTTTAAATAATCTGCCCAGACTTCGTTGGAAGCTAAATAAAATCCGCCACTTGGTTTAAAACCAGTAGAATGCCCAGATTCTTTTTCAATTTCTTTATAAAGACCAATTGTGTAGGCCATCATTCTTGAGATATTTGGATCGGAAGAAATTACATGTACATTTCCTGCTGCATGCCAAGATGAGCCCGATGTTAATTCTTTTCTTTCAAGTAATAGACAATCTTTTAATCCAAACTTAGATAAATGATATAGTATTGAACAACCGACTACTCCTCCACCTATTACAACTACCTTGGCGTGTTTTTCCATTAATATAAATTATAGTGTTTTTGCTGCGTCGGTGTTATGTTTTTTTAAAGTTTCATCTGTACCATGTGCATAATGCTTCGACATGTCTGGATAGTATTTATATGAAATAGGTTTTTTGCCTAAAGCAACTGCCATTTCACGTACATGATGAGGTTCTGCGCCACAACAAATTCCAATAAAATTTATTTTTTTCTCTGCACATTCTTTTGCAAACTCAGCCATTTCAAACCTATTACAATACAAATTATCTAAAGCTACAGGAAAAGCATTTCCTCCCGGAATACAATCGCACCCTTCATCTATTTGATTTAAAAATCCTGGATTTTTTTCAGTTGTTCTATAAGGAACTGGAAGAGCAGCCACATGGCAAGAAACAGTTTTTCTTATTTCTGGTAAAAGTTTCATTGTCATTTTCGGTCCTCTAAAACAATTTAGTCCTACTACATCTGCGCCATTATCTTCTAATATTTTACATGCCTCGCCTGGAGAAATTCCATCTCTTGTTTTGCCATCTCTTCTAAATGCATAATTGCAAACAGCAATTAATCCAGCATCTTTTATAGCTTTAAGCGCTATTTTTAATTCTTCGACCCAAGTGATTGTCTCAGCAATTACAAAATCAACACCAGCTTCTTTCGCCCAACCAATTTGCTCCTCAAACATTTTTTGACATTCAACATTGCTTTTTTTGTCTTTGGGATCATAAATATTTGTATTGGCAACATTTCCTGCCACCATTAAATCTAAATCTTTAAATTCGTTTTTTGCCTCTGTCGCAATCTTTAGAGCATTTTTTTGAAGTGGCTCAAGAAGGTTTTCTTTTCCAATTATTCTTAATTTTTCTCTATGTCCATAATATGTAAATGCTTGAACAACATCGCTCCCAGATCTTATAAATTCTCTATGTAATTGAGAAACCACTTCTGGATGTTCTAAAACTACTTCTGGAACGAAAGCCCCGGCTTGTAAATAGCCTCTTCTTTCCATTGCAAAAAGATAGCCTTCTGCACAAAGAACTGGACCCTTGTTTAATCTACTTATTAAATCTTTGCTCATAATCAGTTTAAGCTAACCATATTTTATTTGAATTGAAAAGAATATTGTTTAGCATTTATCTCAATTTAAAATATGAAGAAAGACGTAGATGATAAGCTCGATATTTATAAAATCACAACTTCAGATGAGTTATTAAAATATTATCAAAGATGGACAAAAGAAAATAAATACGACCAAGACATGGTTGATTTAGATTATGTTGCACCAAAAGAAGCTGTATTGCTTTTAAAAAAATATAAGCTAAATAATAAATGCAAAATATTAGATGCAGGTTGTGGCACGGGTCTCGTTGGTGTTGAATTAAAAAAAAATGGCTATTCAAATATTGAAGGAGTTGATTTTTCCCAAAATATGCTTGATCAAATTCCAAAGGGAATTTATCAAAAAATTGATAAAATTGATTTGAATAAACCTCTAAAATTTAAAACTGACATGTTTGATGCAGTAATGTGCGTTGGAACATTTACCTATGGACATGTAAAGCCTAAAGCCTTGCATGAATTAATTAGAATAATAAATAATGGTGGGTTAATTTGTTTTTCAATAAATGAAGGTATTTATGAAAAATATGGCTTTGACAAAAAAATTAAAGAATTATCAAAAAGTAAATTATGGAACGTAAAAGCATTTTTTAAGTCAAATTATATAATCAACAAAGATGTAAATGCTTGGTATTGTCTATCTCAAATTACAAAATAATTTTCTTTTTAAAATTTATTAATCTGCAACGTAAACTGATATGCCCCTTTTATTGAGATCAATATCAAATTTTTTATGTAAAGGAGGAAATGCTCTCTGTTGACAATCCATACGATCACATGTTCTACAGTTAACGCCTATAGGAGTTTCAGTTTTTTTATCATTCAAATTTAATGAATCTGCATATACAAAATCTTTAGAGTACTTAGCTTGGCAGCCTAGACCAATAGACAATAAAGTTTTTTCCATTCCATGTTTTCCAATTCCTTTTTCAACAGTTCTGGCAATACAAACATATTTTTCTCCATTAGACATTTTTGAAACTGCTGCATTTATTTTGCCAGGCATTGTAAAGGCTTTGTAAATATTCCATCTAGGACAAGCTCCGCCATAACGTGGTATTTCTATACCAGATAAAGAAAATCTTTTTGAAATATTTCCAGCAACATCAGCACGAAGCATGTGAAAAGGAATGCCTTTCATTTTAGGATTCTGTAAACATGTAAGTCGATGTGCAACTTGCTCAAATGAAACAGCAAAAGTATTTTGCAAAAGCTCAACATCATATCTTTGTTTAATACACTCATCATAAAAAGGTTTGTATGGCATTATTATTGCAGCACCAGCATAATTAAGTAAAGCGACTTTTGATAATTTTTTTGACTCCTCGCTAGGAAAAGAAAAAGTATTTAAGTATTCGTCTATAACATTAGCAGCTTCTAATTGAGCAGCATGAGCAGCTGCATATAATTTTTTAGTTTCGAGATTTAAATAATCAGATACAAGAAAAATTTTTTTAACTTCATCATATTGCTTAGTAAAGGGTTTATTTTCATCTGGAACAACATCTTTTACCTCTATTTTGTGTTTATTAAACAAATATTCACATATTGATGAATAACCAACTCTATTATTAGTTTGAATTTTATTAAATAAATTGCTTGCAAACTCTTCTAATTGTGGAAAATAATTTTCATTTTCTTGTATAAAATCCGCAACCACTTCTCCAGGAAATGAATTTTTTCTACTATCAATAAATTTACCCGATATATTTTCTACTTTACTAAGTATATCTTGATTTTTTTTTTTATAATCGTCTCCAAGTTTAATCAATGCTTTTGCTATTAAAGGATTGGTATTAACTAATTGTTTGACATCAAAATTAGTTATATCCAAATTTTCAAATAAATTATCACCAAGTAAATCCATTAAATTTTGATAGAGACTTGTATCTGTTTTTTTTGATATTTCCGATACATCAACATTTAGCTCATTTGCCATTTTTAATAACAAATCCATATTTATTTTACGTTTACCGCTTTCCATTAAATTGAGATAAGTTGCTGATATAGATAACTTCTTTGATAAATCAGCTTGGGTAATTCCAAGTTTTCTTCTTTTATTCTTAATTTTATGGCCTATTTGGAGGTCTATTTGATTCATATTTACAAAATTTACATTTGGTCGAATACTTATTTACAAATATTTACAAGTAAAATCAATAAAAATATTGCATGTTTAATAATTTGTAAATATAGTAAATTTTATGAGCGATTCAGTAGATCCAAAAGAGCCAAAAAACAGTCAAGTCTCGGAAAGGGGATTGTTTGTTAATGATGATGATCAAGACTGGGGCAGTGCCGGAATGAACGACGTTCAAGAAGATTCAGAATAAAGTCAATAAATTTATTCATAATAACTATCAAATGAGCTCAAAAACTAAACCTGGGAATGTGTCTTTTGATCTTAAAAGATTTGCTGGGATTAAAAGAGATTATTCTAAGGAAGATGTCGAAAAACTAAAAGGAACATTTAATATTGAATACTCTCTTTGTAAATCACAATCAGAAAAACTTTGGAATTTATTAAATACCGAATCCTACATAAACACATTGGGATCTTTATCAGGAAATCAGGCTGTTCAACATGCAAAGGCAGGACTGAAAGCTATTTATTTAAGTGGTTGGCAAGTGGCTGCTGACGCAAATAGTGCTGGAGAAATGTATCCTGACCAAAGTTTGTATCCTTATGATAGTGCACCTAAACTAGTAGAAGCAATGAACAATGCTCTAATAAGAGCAGATCAAATACAATACATGGAAACAAAAGAAGGAAAAATTAATACTAGTGATCAAATTGATTATAAAATGCCTATAGTTGCTGATGGAGAAGCTGGATTTGGTGGTCCTTTAAACGTATTTGAATTAACAAAAAAATTTATTAAAGCAGGAGCTGCAGGTGTTCATTTTGAAGATCAATTAGCTTCAGAAAAAAAATGTGGCCATATGGGTGGTAAAGTATTAGTTCCTACTCAAACTATGATTAAAAATCTTAAATCAGCAAGACTTGCTGCGGATGTAATGAATGTTCCATTAATTATTTTGGCTAGAACTGATGCCAATGCTGCAAAGTTGATTACAAATGATTTTGATGAAAATGATAAACCTTTTTTAACCGGAAAAAGATCTCCAGAAGGTTTTTATTATGTAAAAAACGGTTTGAACCAGGCTATTTCTAGAGGATTAGCTTATGCTCCATATAGTGATTTAATTTGGTGCGAAACTGCAAAACCAAATTTAGAGGAAGCGAAAACTTTTGCTACCGCAATACATGGTAAATTTCCTGGTAAATTGTTAGCTTATAATTGCTCACCATCATTTAATTGGAAGAAAAATTTATCTGAAAAAGAAATTGAAATTTTTCAAAAGGAGATTGGCAAGATGGGATATAAATTTCAATTTATAACTTTAGCAGGTTTTCATGCTCAAAATTACGCCATTTTTGATTTAGCAAAAAAATACAAACAGTATGGCATGGCAGCATATTCAAGATTACAACAGCAAGAATTTGATAGTGAAAAAGAAGGCTACACAGCTACTAAGCACCAAAGAGAAGTTGGAACTTCATACTTTGATGCTATTTCTAATGCTATTTCTTCTGGAGAAAGTTCTACATCTGCAATGAAAGATTCTACTGAATCTGATCAATTTTAATCTACACACCAATATAACCAAATTCTAAAGCTGCATCTGTAACATGATGGTAAAAAGATTCTCCAAAACTTCTTAAAGTAAGTATATTAAATGTATCAGGATTATTATCGATTAAATCAACAACAATGTTTATTCCATGAAATACTGACCCAGCACAATTATCTTTGTCAAAATTATAAAAATTTAAAGGGCACCCTTTTTTTAAAATTTCTTTACTACAAGCTCCTTTAATTTGGATAATAGATCTTGAGTGTGAAATATCGGTAATTGCAAAATTTTTATCTCCACAACTTTTGTTCAGGATTCCCAAAATATTTTCATTTTTAGAAATAACCAACCACGAATCTGGTCCTATCCACAAAATTCTTGTTTTTGTGTTAGAAGATACTTTTGAGTTTTCTTTGGAAATTTTTAATCCATCTATATCTATATTTTCTAACTCTACTCTTGATTTTTTATATTTCACAATATTAATAATATTCAAATTTTTTATCTCCGAAATCTGAGTTAAATCCTTTTGATTTTGTTTGTGATGATCACCAAAAATTCCTTTTTTATGTATTGATTGGAGAGAAGAAATAGCTGTCATGATCTTACCCTACTTCCTTTTGGATCAACATAATGTGAAGACACTATTTCAACCTGAATATTTGTATTCTTTAATGGAGATACAGCAAAAAGCTTTTCTCCTATCATTTTTTTTCCATCTTGCAAAATTGCTAAAGAAAAAGGATTGTTGTATTCAACACTCCAACAAGAAGCTGAAATATGACCAAGTTTTGGGTTTGGAAGGCCTGCATTATGATTAATAACCAAATGAGAGCCTTCCGGAATCATTGTTTTCTTGTCTACGGGCACAACTCCAACTATTTTGTTTCTTCTTGGATCTAAAAATGCTTTTTTATTTAAAGATCTTTTTCCAATAAAATCTTTTTTCTTGCTTAACATTCCTTCAAGGGATAAATCAGAAGATATAGTTCTTCCATCAATTTCCGAACCCGCAACATGTCCCATCTCTATACGCAAAGTTGAAAGAGCTTCTGTGCCATAAGGTTCTATACCCATCTCATTTCCAAGTTCAATTATTTTTTCCCACATAAAAATTCCATAGCCTGATTCAACGTTTATCTCATACGCAAGTTCTCCAGAAAAAGAAATTCTAAAAATTCTTGCAGGTACACCATATAAATCAGCTTCTAAAAATCCCATGAATGGAAGTGACTCATTTGATACATCAACATCAGGAAAAAGTTTTTTTAATAAATTTCTTGAATTAGGACCTGCCAAAGCTGCTCCTGCCCATTGTTCAGTAGTTGATAAAACGCTAACATCTAGTTCAGACCATACAACTTGTAAATAATATTCCAAATGTGCTAGAACATTTACTGCTTGTGCGGTTGTGGTAGTCATATGAAAATGATTTTCTGAAATTCTTGTGGTTGTTCCGTCGTCAAAAACAATTCCATCTTCTCTAAGCATTACTCCATACCTTGCTTTTCCAATAGGTAATTTCATCCATCCATTTGTGTATATTCTGTTTAAAAATTCGGCAGAATCTGATCCTTTGATATCTATTTTCCCAAGCGAGGTAACATCACATACTCCCACATTATTTCTGACATTGTTGGCCTCTCGTTTTGACGCTTCAAATAAATTTTCATTATGTTGTTTATAATATCTGGGTCTGACCCATAAACCTGCATCAACAAATACCGCATTATTTTTTTCATGCCATTCATGCATAGGTGATTTTCTTGTTGGACGATAATGTTTTCCAACTTCTCTTCCAACTATTGTACCTATTGTTATTGGTGTGTAGGGAGGCCTGAATGTCGTATGGCCAACTTCAGGAACAATTTTATTTTCAACATTAGAAACTAATTGTAGTCCGTTTAAATTACTTGTTTTACCTTGGTCCGTTGCCATTCCTAATGTTGTATATCTTTTAACATGTTCGATAGATCTAAAGCCTTCTCTCACTGCTAATTCAATATCAGAAACTGCCACATCGTTTTGAAAATCAACAAATCTTTTATAATTTTTATTTTTTGGAAGAGGCATACACCAAAATTCATCATGTTGATTATAATTTTTTTCATTTGAGGTAGGCGTTGCGCTTTTTAAATTTTTTTTTGTTATTTTATTAGATAATTCGTAACCCTTGCTAAAGCCATCTTCCAAAGATTGTCTTAAACTATATGAGCCCGTGGCAGAACCAACTGAAACTTCATTCTGTTTTGATTTGTTTGGAATAAAAGCATTAATTTTTTTATTAAACTTAAGTTTGTTTCCTGACTGTGAAGATAAATGCACAGTAGGTGTCCAATTTCCTGATACACATATACAATCACACTCAATATTTTCTAAAATATCATAACCAGATTTTTGTGTATTTAATTTTCCAATTGTTGCAGATTTAACTCTTAAATGACCTTTTGTATTAACAATTGCACAAGAAAATTTTATTTCAATATTTAAACGCTTTGCTTCACTAACAATTGAACTATCTGATTTTTCTCTAGTATCAATGATAGTTGGATCGACTCCATTCTTTTTAAATTCAATAGCTGTATCATAAGCAGTATCATTATTAGTAAATATAATTGGTTTTCTGCCAACAAGAACACCATAAATTTTCATGTATTCCTTAGCGGCAGATGCCAGCATAATTCCGGGTCTATCATTATTTCCAAAAACTAATGGTCTTTCTATTGAGCCTGTAGAAATAATAACCTCTTTTGCTCTTATGTACCAAAGTTTTTGCCTTGGAGTAAATTCGGTTGGATTCTCTTTGTGATCTTTTATTCTTTCACACATCACCAACATGTTATGATCATAATACCCAAAAACTTGTGATCTTTTTTTAATAATTACATTAGGCATTGATTTCAGTTGTAAAACTGTTTCGTTTGCCCAATCTTTTCCTTTTTTATTTCCTATTGTAACTTCATCGGTTAGCAAGCTTCCGCCAAATCTTGGTTTGTCTTCTGCTAAAATAACTCGAGCACCATTTTTTGCAGCGGCCAATGCTCCTGCTAAACCTGATGGCCCTGAGCCTGCAACTAAAACATCGCAATATTCAAACTTATGTTCATATCTGTCTGGATCAGGTTTTAAAGGAGCCACTCCTAACCCAGCCGCTCTTCTTATAATAGGTTCGTAAATTTTGTACCAAAAATTCTTCGGCCACATAAATGTTTTATAATAAAAACCAGCTGGAAAGAATTTATTAAACAAGTTGTTTATTGCTCCAAAATCGAATGATACTGAGGGCCAGCAATTTTGACTTTTCGCTATTAATCCTTCTACTAATTCGATTTCGGTAGCAAGAGCATTTGGTTCTGTTTTGTTTCCGTCATATAACTGAACTTTTGCATTAGGTTCATCAACACCACATCCAATAAATCCTCTAGGCCTATGGTATTTAAAACTTCTTCCTACCAAATGAACCCCGTTAGCTAATAACGCTGATGCAAGTGTATCACCCTTATATCCTAAATATTTTTTTCCATTAAATCTAAATGAAATTTTTTTATTTCTGTCTATATAGCCAATTTTATCTAATCTATACTTTTGAGACATAAAAGAATTATAACTCCTCATTAATCTTGGAAGTTTTAAAAATTTCATGTGTACTAGTATCTCTTAAAACTTTAAACCATTGTCTACATCCGGCTACATGATGCCACAATTCAGAGTGTTTTCCTCTCGGATTATTTCTAAAATAAACAAAATTATCCCACTCTTTATCAGAAATTTCTTTTTCAAGACTTGGCCTTTTTATAGTGGCATCTCCTCCATAGGAAAACTCGTTTTGAGATCTTTTTCCACAATAAGGGCATTTAATTTCTAACATCTATTATCCTATCCAAGTTTTTGTACCTACACCTTTTTCATCAATAAGATGTCCAGTGCTAAACCTGTTTAATTTAAATTTTGAATTAAGTTCGTGAACTTGGTTTTGAGCTATTGTATAAGCAAAAGTCCAACCTGATACTGGCGTTGCTTTAAAACCTCCATAACACCAACCGCAGTTTAAATATAATCCGTCAATGTGAGTTTTATCAATTATTGGGGATCCGTCCATCGACATATCCATAATACCGCCCCAAGTCCTTAACATTTTTAATCTGCTCAAGTTTGGAAACATTGCGACCCCTTCTGACAAAACATGTTGAAGTGTTGGTAAATTTCCTCTTTGAGCGTAACTATTATAACCATCTAAATCTCCGCCCATAACCATTTCACCTTTATCAGACTGACTGCAATAAAAATGACCCGCTCCAAACGTTACAACATGATCAAGAAAAGGTTTTACCGGTTCAGATACACATGCTTGAAGAACATGTGACTCAATAGGTAACTTCATATTTAATTTTTCTGCTAACAAAGAAGTGCTTCCAGCTACACATAAGCCCACTTTTTTTGTTTTAATGTTTCCTCTTGTAGTTTGAACTCCTTGCATTTTTCCATTTTTAATATCAAAACCTGTAACTTCACAATGTTGAATAATATCGACACCCATTGAATCTGCCTGTCTTGCATACCCCCATGCAACAGCATCGTGTCTTGCAGTTCCTCCTCGTGGTTGCATTAAGCCTCCAAATATTGGAAATCTTGCTGAAGAAGAAAAATCTGCAAAGGGAATCATTTTTTTTAATTCATTTCTATTTAGCATCACTGCATCTATTCCGTTTAATCTCATAGAATTTCCTCTACGAGAATAAACATTTAATTGAGCATCAGAATGTGCAAGATTTATTATTCCTCTTGGTGAGTACATAACATTGTAATTTAATTCTTGAGATAAATTTTCCCAAAGTTTCATTCCGTACTCGTAAAAAAGACCATTAGGATCCCACATATAATTTGATCTAAGTATTGTTGTATTTCTTCCTACATTACCTCCACCTATCCAGCCTTTTTCTAATATAGCAATATTTGTGATTTTATGTTCCTTAGCTAAATAATAAGCTGTGGCAAGTCCATGACCTCCCCCTCCTACAATTACTACATCATATTCTTTTTTAGGTTCAGGATCCTTCCAAGCAACCTCCCAATTTTGATGATTACTAAAGGCGTTCTTTATTAAACTGAATATAGAATACTTTTGCATAGGTATAAGCTTATATGACCATTGAAAATTTTTCTATTTGTAAAAGATACTTTAAATAATGTATACATAGTGCTCTTTTTTATATATAGGAATGCCGATGAGCGGGGTAAAATCTGACATAGAAATCGCAAGAGCTGCCAAAATGGAACCTATTGGCGAAGTTCTTAAAAAAATTAATGTTCCTGATGATCCGGTTTCCTTTAGTCCAATGGGTCGTCATATAGCAAAGTTAAATTTCGAATATATCGATAAATTAAAAGAAAAAAAAAGCAATTTAATTTTAGTCACAGCTATAACACCCACGCCAGCCGGCGAAGGCAAAACAACGACTTCCGTTGGGCTTAGCGATGGCTTGAATAAAATCGGCAAACGGTCAATAGTTTGTTTAAGAGAACCTAGTTTAGGACCTTCTTTTGGAATGAAAGGCGGAGCAGCAGGGGGTGGTTATGCTCAAGTTGTTCCAATGGAGCAAATTAATTTGCATTTCACTGGTGATTTTCATGCAATAACTTCTGCACATAATTTGTTATCTGCCCTAATTGATAATCATATTTATTGGGGCAATAAATTAAATATAGATCCCGAAAATGTTGTATGGAAACGTGTCGTAGATTTAAATGATCGAGCATTAAGATCAATTAAAATTAATCTTGATAAACTAAAAAATAATATACCAAGAAATGACGGTTTTGATATTACTGTTGCTTCAGAAGTAATGGCTATTTTTTGTTTATCAAATAATCTAGAGGATTTAGAAAATAAAATAGGCAATATTACAATTGCTTATACAAAAGATAAAAAACCTATTTATGCAAAAGATTTAAAAGCACATGGCCCTATGGCTGTATTATTGAAAGAAGCAATCAGACCAAATGTTACTCAAACATTAGAAAATAATCCTGCTATAATTCATGGTGGTCCATTTGCTAATATTGCTCATGGTTGCAATTCAATAATAGCAACTAAAACAGCGTTAAAATTATCTGAATATGTTGTAACTGAAGCTGGTTTTGGAGCTGATCTTGGTGCAGAGAAATTTTTAGATATAAAATGTAGAAAAGCAGGGATTCAACCAAACTGTGTCGTAATAGTAGCAACTGTAAGAGCTTTAAAAATGCATGGAGGTATTGAAAAAGACGATTTAAAAAAAGAAAATTTAGATGCACTTAAAAAAGGACTTCCCAACTTAGAAAAGCATATTAATAACGTTAAAAAATTTGGTTTAGAATTAGTTGTAGCAATTAATCATTTTATTACGGATACAAAAAAAGAAGTTAATCTAATTCAGGAATATTGCTCAAAACTTGGAATAAAAGTAAGTCTCTGTACTCATTGGTCTGATGGTGGCAAGGGAACTGCAGATCTAGCAAAAAATGTTGTTGAAGCTTGCAATAAAAACAATAAAGAAAGTTTTAAATATTTATATACAGATGAAACACCAATTTTAAAAAAAGTTGAAACTATTGCAAAAGAAATTTACGGAGCAAGTGGAATAGAATTTGATGATAAGGTTAAAGAACAAGTAAATATAATTGAAAAATCTGGATTTGGTAAATTTCCTGTTTGTATAGCAAAAACACAGTATAGTTTTTCTACCGACCCAAAATTAAAAGGAGCTCCCTCGGGACATTCTTTACCTATTAGGGAAATCAGGTTATCAAGTGGAGCTGGATTTGTTGTTGTGGTTTGTGGAGCAATCATGACTATGCCTGGTCTTCCAAGAGTTCCAGCTGCGGATTCAATTAAATTAAATAAAAAAGGTGAAATAGAAGGTTTATTTTAATTTTTTCTTTAAATAGGCCTGAGCTGCTGATAAACGCGCTATTGGAACTCTATAAGGTGAACAAGAAACATAATTTAACTTAGTTTTTTCACAAAATTCAATGCTTGATGGATCACCTCCATGTTCTCCACATATGCCTAATTTAAGAGATTTTTTCTGTGATCTTCCACGTTCAGTGGCAATTTTGATTAACTCACCTACTCCTCTATCATCAATACTTACAAATGGATCTCTGTAAAAGATTTTATTTTCAACATAATCGTTTAAAAATTTTCCAGCATCATCTCTGCTGATTCCAAAAGTAGTTTGCGTCAAGTCATTAGTGCCAAAACTAAAAAAATCCGCATGTTTAGCTATATCCCTCGCTCTTAAAGCGGCTCTCGGAAGCTCAATCATAGTACCAACATAATACTTTATTTTTATTGAATGAATTTTTTGAATCTCCTTTGCTGTTTTATCAACTAAATTTCTCAATATCTGTATTTCTGCAGCAGTAGAAACAAGAGGTATCATTATTTCTGGTATAACTAATTTTATTTTCTTTTTCTTACATTCGGCTAATGCTTCAAATATAGCTTGGCATTGCATATGGTAAATTTCTGGAAAAGAAATTCCGAGCCTACAGCCCCTATGTCCAAGCATGGGGTTGTGTTCGTGAAGTTCAATAATTCTAGATTTTATATCATGAATAGATATGTTTAACTCTTTAGCTATATCACTCATATCTTTATCAGTTTTTGGTAAAAACTCATGTAAAGGTGGATCCAAAAGTCTAACGGTTACTGGTAAACCATTCATAATTTTAAAAATTTCTACAAAATCACTTTTTTGATAGGGCAAAAGTTTTGCTAAAGCCTTTTGACGATCTTCTCTCGTATTAGAAAGTATCATTTCCCTAACTGAAATAATTCTTCTCTCATCAAAAAACATATGCTCAGTTCTGCATAAACCAATGCCTTCGGCTCCAAAATCTCTTGCTATTTTTGTATCTGCAGGAGTTTCAGAATTTGTTCTCACTTTTAGTTTTCTATATCTGTCTGCCCAGTTCATTAAAATTGAAAAATCCCCAGAAATATTTGGTTTTACAGTAGGAACTTTGCCTAACATAACTTTTCCAGCACCTCCATCTATAGTGATTACATCCCCTTCTTTAACTTTAAATCCATTAGAAACAAATTGCTTATTTTCATAATCAACTTTAATTTCATTTGATCCTGAGACACACGGTTTACCCATACCTCTGGCAACAACAGCTGCATGACTTGTCATCCCACCTCTTGAAGTTAAAATTCCATTTGCAGCATGCATTCCGTTAATATCTTCTGGCGAAGTTTCTATTCTAACCAAAATACTATTTTGTTGTTGTTCTTTTAATCTTTCGGCTTCTTCAGCTGAAAATGTGACTTTACCACTAGCCGCACCAGGAGAAGCTGGTAGTCCAGATGCTATAATTTTTTTTTCTGTTTTTTCGTCTAACGTCGGATGTAACAAAGTATTAAGAACATTTGGATCAACCCTTAAAATAGCTTCTTTATTAGAAATTAATTTTTCCTTAACCATATCAACAGCAATCTTAATAGCTGCTCTGGCAGTTCTTTTTCCAGACCTAGTTTGTAACATCCATAATTTATTATTTTCGACAGTAAACTCTATGTCTTGCATATCTCTATATTTATTCTCTAATAGTTTGAAAATTTTTTTCAGTTGTGTAAAAATTTTCGGCATAGATTTATTCATTGATTTTAAATTTTTTGGCGTTCTTGTTCCTGCAACCACATCTTCACCTTGTGCGTTAATGAGATATTCTCCAAATAATTCTTTTTTTCCTGTAGAAGGATTTCTAGTAAATGCAACTCCCGTCGCACAATTTTCTCCCATATTACCAAATACCATTGCCTGTACATTAACTGCAGTTCCCCAATGATCTGGTATATAATTTATTTTTCTATAAGTTTTTGCTCTTTTGCTATTCCAAGATAAAAAAACTGCACTTATTGCTCCCATTAATTGCTCGTTAACATCCTGGGGGAAGCTTTTTTTTGTCTTATTTTTAACAATTTCTTTAAAATTTTTTATTAATCCATCCCAATCATCTTCTTCTAGCTCAGTGTCCTGTATCACACCTTTTGTTAATTTGTAGTTCTCTATTAATTCTTCAAATAAATGTGATTCTATTCCTAGAACAACATTGCTGTACATTTGGATAAGTCTTCTATAGCTATCTTTAGCAAATCTACCATTTGAAGTTTTATTTTTAAGGGCAATTACAGTTTTATCGTTTAATCCTAAATTTAAAATAGTATCCATCATTCCTGGCATTGAAACCCTTGAGCCAGATCTTACTGAAACTAATAATGGATTTAACAAATCTCCAAATTTCTTCTTTGTAATTTTTTCAATTATACTGATTTCTTTTTTTGTTAGTTTTGCAATTTTTTTTGGAATTTTCTTATTATTTTTAAAAAAATATTCACAAACTTTAGTTGATATTGTAAATCCTGGTGGAACGGGTAAACCTAATTTCGCCATTTGAGCCAAATTTGCACCTTTACCTCCAAGAATATCTTTTGAATTAAAACTAGTTTGGGAACCTTGGTTACTGAATCTAAAAATTAATTTTTCCAACTAAGCTCCTTCTACTTTAGAAAAGTCTATAAAATTGTTATAAGTCTTACAAAACATTTGTAATAATTCTAAACGATTTTTTTTTATATCTGAATTTTGGTCATTTACAATTACATTATCAAAAAAGTTGTCGGTTGTTGGTTTTGCTTCTGCTAATACTTTTAAAGTTTCCTCATAACTTTCACGCTTTTTCGTACTAGAAAAGTACTCACGAATCTCGTTTATTTTATTATACAAATGTTTTTCCTCATCTTTTTTAAACAAAAATGACTCAGGTTGCCCCAGAACATCCTTTTTCTTTTCTTTTAATTCTTGATCTATAATATTTGAAGCTCTTTTATATGCACCTAAAATATTTTTACATACATCTTTAGAAATATTTTTATTTATTATTAAACATTTTTTGTACAACACTAAAAAATCATTACTAACATTTGAAGCATCAACTGCTTCTATTATATCATTTCTTATTTTTTTTTCCTTTAATAAATTTTTAAATCTTTCTTTTAAAAATATAAATATATCTTTAATAACAATTTCGTTAGAAAAATTTACATTTTGTTCTTCGTAAGTTGCTATTGAATAATTAAATAGATCCTTAAGTTGTATATTTAATTTACCCTCGGTTATTATTCGTAATAAACCGATAGCTGTTCTTCTTAAAGCAAAAGGATCTTTTGAGCTGGTCGGCTTTTCATTAATTCCAAAAAAACCAACCAGCATGTCGATTTTATCAATTAATGCTACAGCCAATCCAATCGGTTTTTTTGGAACTTCACTATTAAAACCTACGGGTAAATAATGATCACTTATCGCCATTGAAATATCTTCATCAAATCCTTGTTCTCTAGCAAAATATTTTCCCATAATACCCTGAAGTTCTGGATACTCTCCAACTAAATCAGAAACTAAATCAGCTTTACAAATAGATGCTGTTATTTCTATCTTTTCTTTGCTTAAACCTAATTGTTCAGAAACTAAACCTGCTAGTTTTCTCAGTCTTTGTGTTCTGTCATAAAAAGTACCTAATTCTTTAAAAAAAGATAAACTTTTTAACTTACTTACTTGTTTAACTAAGTTTTGTTTTTTGTTTTTGTCCCAAAAGAATTTAGCATCAGATAGCCTAGCTTCAATAACTCTTTGGTTTCCTATTTTAATATAGCCTTTCTTATCAGGCAAATTAGCAACTAATAAAAATAAATTTGTTAATTTATTATTGTCATCAAAAAGAGGAAAATATTTTTGGTGCTGTTGCATTGTAACAATTAAAATTTCCTCAGGAACTTTTAAATATTTTTCATCAAATTTGCCCACGATAACATAAGGTTTTTCAACTAAATTAACGACTTCTTCTACTAATTTTTCGTCAAAATTATTTTTAAGTTTTTTTGCATTGCAAATATTATTCATTTTTTTTACTATTATATTCTTTCTTTTTTCCTGATCTAAAACAATATTTTGAGATTTTAGTATTTGTAAGTAAGATTTAAAATTATTTACCTTTTTTATTTTATCGTCACTGACTCCATCTATAAAAGTTGAATTGCTGCTTTGAAGATGAAAAAAATTGAAATCTATTTGTTTGTTATCAAAAAGTGCAATTATTGATTTTAATGGCCTTCCCCAACTCAAATCAAAAACTGACCATTTCATTGATTTTTTCCATGAATATGCTTTTAATGACTCTGGGATAATCATTTGAAGCTCTTTTAAAATATCAATTGTTTTTGGTTTAATTTCTGCAAAGTAAAATTCTCCTTTTTCAATTTTTTTTTTATATATATCTTGTTGAGCCAAATTATTTGACTTTATAAAACCTTCCAATGCTTGTGGGGGAGCCTCAACTTTTGGCCCTTTTATAGTTTTTTTACTCATCTCAATTTTTTTTGCTATTCCTTCTATAAGAAAAACAAGTCTTTTGGGTGTTGAAAAAGATTTGCCTACTTTAAAATTAATATTTTTTTTTTTTAATTTTTCTTCAATTATTTGTTGAATCTTTTGTCTAGCATCAATTTGAAGTTTTGAAGGAATCTCTTCGCTGTACAGTTCTATAAATAGTTCGGGCATTTATTATTTTTGACTTTCTAGCCAACTTTGTCCTGATCCTTTTGCTAGCTCTCTTATTCTAGATATATATTCTGTTCTTTGTGCAACTCCTATAACCCCTCTTGCATCTAAAAGGTTAAAAATATGACTAGCTTTTAAGCATTGATCATATGCAGGCAAAGGTAATTTTTTTTCTAATAAAAATTTACACTCGATTTCAGCAATTTCAAAATTTTTTAACAAGTTTTCAGTGTTAGCAAATTCAAAATTATAAGCTGAATATTCCTTTTCTGACTGATGAAAAACATCTTTATATTTTACACCGTCATTGTTCCAAATAAGATCAAAGACATTATTTTTTCCTTGGGTAAACATACATATTCTTTCTAGTCCGTATGTAAGTTCTACTGATATAGGTTTGCACTCAATTCCTGTCATTTGCTGGAAATAAGTAAATTGAGTTATTTCCATGCCGTCACACCAAACTTCCCATCCTCTTCCTGCAGCTCCAAGGGTTGGACTTTCCCAGTCATCTTCCACAAATCTTATATCGTGCTCTTTATGATTTATTCCTATTACAGATAAACTTTTTAAAAAAATTTTTTTTATATCTTCGGGAGAAGGTTTGACTATAACTTGAAATTGATAATAGTGTTGTAAACGATTAGGATTTTTTCCATATCTTCCATCAGTAGGTCGTCTTGATGGCTGTACATATGCTGCTTTCCATGGTTTTGGTCCTAATGAACGTAATGTAGTTGCTGGGTGAAAAGTGCCAGCTCCAACTTCCATATCATAAGGTTGTAAAATTATACATCCATAATGTCCCCAAAATTTCTGTAAATTTAATATTGTATCTTGGAAATTTACTAGAGTTGGTCTACTTTTTTTATTTTTCGAACTTTTTGTTTTAGGCATTTATAAACCAAATTTTTGCCATTGAGCCCTTTCCTCTAAGACATTTGCTATACTATCAATTTGATTATCAAGTGACGTTGATAATTTTTTAGCTATAAAACTTTTTGGTTTCTCAAGTTTTTTAATTTCAATATCTTCTCCAAATTTTTCTTTTAAAATTTCTTGAGCATTACCTATTCCATCTATTAGTCCTAATTTTAAAGAAGTGGACCCTGACCAAAATTCTCCGGTAAAAGTATTATTTTTCTCTGTATCTTTAAGTTTTGAGCCTCTGCTAGTTTTAACAACATTAATAAAATCTGAGTGCAGCTCTAGCTGTATTGTTTTTAATCTTTGAATATCTTCTTCTTTTTCTTCCTTAAAAGGATCAAGAGTGCTTTTGTTTTTGCCTGCTGTATAGACTCTTCTTTCTACGCCAATTTTTTTAATGGCATCCTGAAATCCGAAAGACGCAGAAATTACACCTATTGAACCTACGATTGAACTTGAATTTGCATAAATTTCGTCCCCTGCGCAAGCTATAAGATATCCTCCTGAGGCAGCCACATCTTCAGCAAAAACTAAAACTTTTTTATTATTTTTTTTTGCCAATTTTTTTATGTAACTATAAATTAAATGTGACTGAACCGGTGATCCTCCCGGCGAATTTATAGATACTGCAATTGCTAAAGCTTTTTTAACAGAAAAAGCTTTGTCAATAATTTCTTGTTGACTTGCAAAATTAATACCTTGCTTAAACCTTCCAACTGAACCGATAATCCCTGATAATCTAATATGAGGTATTATCTTTTTCCTTTTAAAAATTTTAAAAATTGAAAACATTTATTGATATATATTCTAATTATCATAGTTTTTAGATCCTTTAAAAGTGTAAGTAAAGTTATAAAGCTACCTTAGGTTGTAATTTTTGGGTGCGGCATTAGTGAACTAAAAGATTTTTTTTTAAATTAAAATAAAAGTTATAATTATTACATGGGTTCAGTGGTACCTTTAAAAAAAGAAATAGATAATTCCTATTTAAGGCTAAAAAATCTTGTTGGAAGTAAATTAGATGAAGTTAGCCAACTAATAAAATACAAGCTTGCTAGTGAAATAAACCTTATTCACAAAATGACACAATACCACGTTAAGTCGGGCGGAAAAAGAATCAGGCCTTTATTAACCTTGGCTTCTGCAATGTTGTGTGGGTACAAAAACGGAAATAGAGATATAAATTTAGCTGCATGCATTGAACTCATTCATAATGCAACTTTATTACACGATGACGTAATTGATAACAGCGATCTTAGAAGAGGAATTAAAACTGCAAATTCAGTTTGGGGAAATCAATCTTCTATTTTGGTTGGAGATTATCTTTTCAGTCGTTGTTTTGAAATGATGGTAGAAGATGGTTCTCAAGAAATATTAAGATTATTATCATCTACATCATCAAGAATAGCGCAGGGTGAAGTTTTGCAGTTAGAACATAAAGGAGAAATAGATCTGTTAGAAGAAACTTATTTTAATATCATAAATATGAAAACAGCTGCCCTATTTGCTGCTGCAACTAAAGTTGGTGCTTGCTTAGGAAATAAAAGCAAAAAAGAAAAAGATGCTCTGGAATCTTATGGAAAAAATCTTGGTTTAGCATTTCAAATTGCAGATGATGCTCTAGATTATTTTTCTTCAAAGACAATTTTTGGAAAAAAAATTGGTAAAGATTTTTATGAAGGGAAAACTACATTACCTTTAATTATAATTTTTCAAAGGGGTAATAGCGAAGAAAGAAATTTTCTTAAGGAAATATTTAAAAAAAAGAAAAGAAACGAAGATGATTTTAGTGAAACTTTAGCTTTAATAAATAAATATAAAGCTGTCCAAGCAAGTTTCAAAAGGGCTGAATATTTTGTTAATGTGTCCTATGATGCTCTTGGAATATTCCAACATAGTGAAGAAAAAAAAATTTTACAAAATTTAACTGAATTTAGTCTCAATAGATCTTTTTAAGGATATAAAATTTCTTTTTTCCAATTATTTACAACTTTATTATATTTCAACCTTTCGTGAATCCTGTGTTCGTCACCTAACCAAAATTCAATTGATGATGGGTTTAAGCACCATCCTGACCAATGCTTAGGTCTGGGCAAATTATTTCCATCCTTGTACTTGTTTTTAAATTCTTCAATTTTTTCTAAAAACTCTTCTCTTTTTTTCATAGATTTTGATTGATCGGAAGCCCAAGCTCCAATTCTACTTTCATATGGTCTACTATTAAAATAAATATCTGCTTCCTCATCACTAATCTGAGCAATGCTTCCAAAAACTCTTATTTGTCTTTGAAGACTTTTCCAATGAAAACACATTTCAGCTTTTGGATTTTTTTTAAGATCATCGCTTTTTGGGCTATTTAAATTTGTATAAAAAACGAATCCTTTTTTACTCAATCCTTTTAAAAGAACCATTCTTACACTAGGTTCGTTTTTACTGTTTGTTGTGGCCAAAGATAGTGCGTTTGGATCGTTTATTTCTTTTTTTGTAGCTTCAGCCAGCCATATTGTAAATAACGCCAATGGATCTTCTAAATCCTTGAAACAAGAGTCTAATCCTAATGAGTTTTTTTGATTCATAAAATAGTCAAAATATTCTATATAATATAATTTAATGTCATTTAATACATTTGGAAAGTTATTTCGTTTCACTACTTGGGGGGAATCTCATGGTCCTGCTATAGGATGCGTTGTAGATGGTTGTCCACCTAATATTGCCTTATCTGAAAAAAATATCCAAGTAGATATGGACAAAAGACGTCCTGGTAAATCAAAATTTACATCTCAAAGAAAAGAATCTGACAAAGTTAAAATTCTATCTGGAATTTTTAAAGGCAAAACTACTGGAACGCCTATTTCTATGATTATTTATAATGAAGATGCAAAATCAAGAGATTATGAAAGTATCAAAAATAAATTTAGACCTGGTCATGCTGATTATACTTATTTGATGAAATACGGAATTAGAGACTACCGGGGTGGAGGGCGGCAGTCAGCAAGAGAAACAGCTTCGAGAGTAGCCGCGGGAGCAATTGCAAAAATAGTTTTGAAAAAAATACTAAGTAAAAAATTTAAAATAGTTGGAGGTGTAGTTCAGCTTGGTCTTTTAGGTTGTAATAAAAATAATTGGAATGATAAAGAGATAAAAAAAAATCCATTCTTTTGTCCTGACAAAAAATCTATTAAATTGTGGGAAAAATATCTTTTGTCGCTTAGAAAAGCAGGTTCTTCTTGTGGAGCTATTATTGAATTAAGGGCAACTGGTATTCCGGCTGGTTTAGGTGCTCCAATTTATTCTAAACTAGATTCGGATTTGGCCGGAGCATTAATGAGTATTAATGCAGTCAAGGGAATAAATATAGGTACCGGAATGAATGCATCACTTTTAAGCGGAGAGGAAAACTCTGATGAAATTAGAAATATTAGAGGAAAAATTAAATTTAAATCAAACCATGCGGGAGGGATTCTTGGAGGAATATCATCTGGACAAGATATTATTGCTTCTTTCGCTGTAAAACCCACTTCTTCAATTTTAATTAGCAGAGAAACTATTAATAAAAAAGGCAAAAATACAAAAATTTCTGTTAAGGGTAGACATGATCCGTGTGTAGGAATCAGAGCAGTGCCAATAGGAGAAGCTATGATGGCTTGTGTATTACTTGATCATTACTTATTAAATAAAGCTCAGTGCGATTAAAATTTTCTATTCAATATAAATTCGACTGATTCTAATAAACCATCAGCCTTAGAGCCATATTTTTTAATTTTATAATCTAATTTTTTTTTTATTTCATTTGCAAAATCTAAAGTTAAATCATAACCCAATAAATTTACTAATGTTGCCTTGCCTTTTTTTTTATCGCTTTTTGTGGGTTTGCCCACAACTGATGAGTCTCCTTTGTAATCAATTAGATCATCCACAATCTGAAATAACAAACCTATTTCCATTCCAATTTCTTTCAAAAAACTTATTGATCTAAAATTCTTCTTACTAACAATACCTATACTTTCACAACAAAAGCCAAACAATTTTCCAGTTTTTTTTCTTTGCATCTGAATTATATTTTTTTTAGAAATTTTTTTATTTTCAAAAGTTAAATCAAAGTATTGACCTCCTGCTAGACCTGAGTAGCCTGAACAATTTGATAATGCGTGTATTAATTTAATTTTAATATTTTCAGATAAGTTTAGATCTTTGCTTGATAAAATTTCAAAAGCTAAGGTAAGCAAAGAATTTCCAGCTAGTATTGCAGTAAATTCATTAAATTTTTTATGTGTTGAAAGCTTACCTCTTCTAAGATCATCATTATCCATCGCAGGTAAATCATCGTGCATTAATGAGTATGAGTGTATGCATTCTACTGCTGCTCCGATTGCAATTAAATTTCTATATTCTATGCCAAAAATTTTACCAGTGTTAACAACAATAGCCGATCTAAACCTTTTGCCTCCTGAAAATAGTCCATATTTCATCGGTTTAATTAATTTGTTGTGATAGTTCTGTTTAGAAAAATTTCTTTTTAAGTAAGAATCGGTGCTTTTTGCAATACTATTTAATCTCTTAGAAAATTTTAACATAGCAACTACTTTTTAGATTCTTTAATTTCTTTAGCTTTTAACTTAAATTGCTCTTGAATATGATAGTTTAACTGTAGCATTCTGTCATACTGCGTAATCGAATTTTCCAAATTTGTCTCTGCGTTTTCAAGCTTTTCAATTATTTCTTTAATCTCATTTTGAGCTTCTTTTATTGATTTTGTTCTTATATCAGCTGGAATCTTTTTTGATTTCATATTATATCCGTATACTAATTAATTTATGAAAAATATCTATTCAAATATATATAAACCCAATTTAGGTAATTTGAGAAAAGCAAAAAAAAACATTGAAAATAATAATATAATTGGGCTTCCAACAGAAACTGTTTATGGATTAGCTGGTAATGCTTACTCGAACAAATCTGTTAAAAAAATTTTTATTTTAAAAAAAAGACCTTTTTATAACCCTATTATAATACATTTTAAAAATCTTAAAAACTTAAAAAAAGATGTATTAATAAATAATTCTTTTTTAAAACTTTATAAAAATTTTTGTCCAGGTCCCATTACATTTGTTTTAAAAAAAAATCCGAAGTCAAAAATATCATATATGGCAACAGCTAAGAAAAACACGGTAGCGATAAGATTCCCAAAACATAGATTAGCAAGAAAATTATTAAGTTTATTAAAAGTACCTCTTGCAGCTCCTAGTGCAAATATATCTTCTAAACTTAGTCCTACCTCATCAAGTGACGTGGTTGACGAATTTGGAAATAAAATTAAATTTATTTTAGATGGCAGAAGAAGTAAAATCGGATTAGAATCTACTGTAATAGATTTAACTGGAAAACCAAAAATATTAAGACCTGGTTTTATAACAGCTAAAAAAATTAGTAAAATATTAAAAACAAAGATTAAAATTAATAAAAAAATAAAGAAAATTAGAAGTCCAGGACAACTAAAATCACATTATTCTCCAGGCATACCTATCAGAATTAATGGGGGTATTCCCCAAAAAAATGAGGCTGTTATTGGTTTTGGTAAAAGATTTAAAATAAAAAAAAATCATTTTAATCTGAGTAAAAAAAACAGCTTGAATGAAGCTGCCAATAACTTATACAAAACATTAAGAAAAATAAAAAATAGTGGTTTTAAATCAATAGTAGTTAATAAAATACCAAACGTAGGAATAGGAATAGCTATTAATGATAGATTAAAAAGAGCATCAAACAAATGACGATTGAAATAAAAAATTTAAACAAGCAGTATAATAATATTTTAGCAGTTAAAAATATAAACTTTAAAATTGAAAAAGGTTCAATAGTTGGTCTTTTGGGGCCGAATGGTTGCGGAAAAACAACAACAATAGGCATGATCTTAGGATTAATTAAACCTACTTCTGGTACTGTTTGTATTAATGGTCAAAATATTGAAAACGAAAATAATAGAACTAAAATATTGGAAAAGGTAAATTTCATTTCTCCATACGTGGAGCTCCCAAAAAAACTTACTGTTGAAGAAAATCTAAAAGTTTATGGAAAATTATATGGTGTAAATAATCTGCAAGACAAAATTTTAAATTTAATGAAACAACTAAATTTACTTGAATTTAGAAAAAGAAAAACTGGCGAACTTTCATCAGGACAAAAAAACAGAGTTTCTCTAGCAAAAGCATTAATAAATGATCCTGAAATACTTCTTTTGGATGAGCCTACAGCAAGTCTTGACCCAGATGTAGGAGATTATATTAGAACCTATTTAGAAAGTTTTGCATCAAATAAAGGTACAACTATTTTATTAGCTTCGCACAACATGAATGAAGTAGAAAGACTTTGTAAT
>Ga0310344_10000613_pt1 | contig 27914 bp, 20 predicted proteins | sample HC15DNA20200_MG_FD_203801 | JGI IMG/M metagenome (GOLD analysis project Ga0310344, IMG submission 203801) | Marine microbial communities from station ALOHA, North Pacific Subtropical Gyre - HC15-DNA-20-200_MG | ecosystem: Environmental > Aquatic > Marine > Oceanic | place: Pacific Ocean: North...
ATGAAGGGGTATGAGATTTTACCGGATAGGGTTTTGTATGCGCGTGAGTTTTCTACTCCTTATTGTCCTGCAATGTGGTTGCAGAAAAGTCAATCTTCCAGCTCAGTATGACTCTGGTATAGAACTTGCGAGCGAATGGAAATCAGGGAGAACTCTTTCTGGGCCAGTCTCGGACCGTTGGTGGGTGCAATTCAACGACGCTTCTCTTACGGAAATAATCGAAGCATGCCTTCTAGAGAACCGTGATCTCAAATCGGCAGCAGCTAGAGTAAATGCAGCAATGATTCAATCTCGAATTGCTGGTACAGATCTAAAACCCAATATAACGGGAGGATTGAGTGGAGACAGGCGCAGGCAGAATTTCATAGGTTTACCAATTCCAGGAGCCGAGGGCGGTGTCCTGAGTAGGACGTTTACATCCTTGGGGCTTTCTTTGAATGTGAGCTGGGAAGCAGATATTTGGGGTCGCCTGAAAGCAGGAGAGTTGATGTCTCTGGCGCGACTAGAGGAGCAGGATGCCATGCATAGATCCTTACAGCTCTCTCTGGCTGCCCAAACAGCTAAAATCTGGTTTGCAACTGTTGAATTAAAGGGGCAACTGGAATTAGCAAAGCAAGTGGTCGCGAGCTATGAGAAATCTGCAGAATTATTACGAAACCGTTTCAAGGCAGGAGTCCGGTCGGCTTTAGAGTTGCGGTCAGCGTTAACCGATTTGGACAATTCTCGAGTCTTAGTTCATCAACACAGCGAGCAGTTGGAACGCTCTAAAAGACAGTTAGAGATCCTGTTGAGTAGGTATCCCGCTGGTGAAATAGACATATCCCCTCACTTGCCTTCTCTTCCTGGTCCAGTACCAGCTGGCGTCCCATCTGAAGTATTAGCTCGTAGACCAGATGTGAAGGCAGCCGAGGCGAGGCTATTGGCCGCAGATGCCCAGATATTGCAATCCAATGCCGCTTTACTCCCTCAACTTAACCTAACGACTTCTGTGGGGACCTCCAGTACTAAATTACTAGATTTGCTAAATGGGAATTTTTCGGCCTGGAGTCTAGCCGGAGGCATTCTCCAACCTGTTTTCCAGGCAGGACGTCTAAAGATGGGAGTCGATCTTTCTCATGCTCAGGCAGTGGAGGCAGCTGAGGTGTTTGCCGGGACAGTACTGAAGGCTTTAGAAGAGGTGGAGAGTGCTCTTGCGTCGGAGGTCGCTCTTCTGGATCGTCTAGAGCAACTTCGAAATGTAGGAGCCCAGGCCCAGGCCTCCCTAGATCAAGCTACAGCAAGATTCTCAGATGGGGTAGGAGATGTACTTACTGTTTTGGCCGCTCGGCGACTGATAACAGGTAATAAAGGGAACATCTTAGCTGTGAAAAGACTTCTCCTGGTAAATCGAATAGACCTCTACTTAGGTCTCGGCGGAGATGCGCGAAGGCAAGAAGGATCTTCTAGTTTGAAACATCAAGTCAATTCCGAAAGTAGCTAATAATGAAGATACTTTTAAAGATCATTTCTCCAGTATTAGTTGTCTCAGTCGCTATATCAGCTGCGCTGTACATGGTATCGAGTCGACCACCGGTAGAGACAAGGATACTGAAAGAGACTTTGCCAGTAGTGCGCAGTCTTGTTGTTAATCCAGAAACTGTTCAGTTACGGGTGTACACCCAGGGTACAGTGGCCCCGCGCACGCAGACTGCTCTCGCATCGGAAATTCCTGGGAAAATTATCTATGTGGCGCCTTCCTTTAACAAGGGAGGTTTTTTTGAGAAAGATGATATTTTTCTGAGATTAGATCCAGGAGACTATGAGCTTGCCTTAGTTAGGGCTAAAGCAGTTGTAGCTCAGGCTAAACTGAGAATTCAGCAAGAGGAAACTGAATCTAACCTAGCTTTGCTCGAATGGAAGGCATTAGGGGAGGGTGCTCCTAGTTCCCTTCTTCGGCGCGAACCTCAACTTGCAGAAGCTAGAGCTTTCCTCGAATCTTCCGAGGCTGAATTGAAACAAGCTCAGCGAAACCTAGAGAGGACTGTCATTAAAGCCCCCTTTGCCGGCAGGATTCGTCAGAAGAGTGTAGACATAGGACAATTTGTAGGGGCCGGTACTCCTCTGGCAGTTATCTATTCGGTTGATTTTGCAGAGATAAGATTGCCCTTGCCGGATGATGAGCTTGCCTTCCTTGAACTTCCTTTGAGCTATAGAGGCTCTTCTCGAAAAATCCGGCAATCACCGGTGACTATTAGAGCGAGGTTTGGTAGAGCCGATTTTTCCTGGTCTGGCAAGATAGTCCGTACTGAAGCTGAGATAGATCCTCGGACTCGAGTCATATACGCGGTTGCTCAGGTAAAAGATCCGTATGCCAGAGGTCTAAATCCTAATCGTCCTCCTCTAGCTGTGGGGTTATTCGTTAATGCTGAGCTTCACGGCCGGACTGTAGAAGGCGTCTTCAGAATACCTCGATCAGCACTTAGAGATGACGAGAAAGTAGCCATTATAGATGCCGAGAATCGCATCCGATTACGTACTGTAAATGTTCTGAAAGTAGATGGGGAATCGCTACTGATAGAAGAGGGGCTCGAGAAAGGGGAGAAAATTTCCCTTAGTAGTGTTGGGGATTTGACTGAAGGAATGGCTGTCGACGTGTATCAGGAAACGCAAGGGGTATCATGAATGGCCCTATTGCCTGGTTTGTCGAGAATCGTGTAGCAGCTAATTTACTGATGCTCTCAATACTCGGTGCAGGGGTATTGGCCGTACCCAAAATTAAGCGCGAGATCTTTCCAGAATTCGATCCAGAATTGATAAGCATAACAGTTCCCTATCTGGGGGCAGCTCCCGAGGAAGTTGAAGATGGGATCTGTACCAGAGTAGAGGAATCTATCCAGGGTTTAGTAGGGGTCAAGACCATCACCTCTAATGCAGCTGAAGGTAGAGCTATTGTTATGGTCGAGTTAATAGAGGGAGCCGATCCTAGGGAATTAGTCAACGATATCAAAAATCGTGTAGATGCTATTCCTTCTCTACCAGACGAATCGGAAACCCCAATAGTTCAGCGAGTAGTTGTTAAGAGGCAGGTAATCAATATAGCGGTAAGTGGGCTGGCACCGGAAAAAACTCTGAAGCGCATAGGAGAGCAAGTCAGGGATGAAGTGGCAGCTCTACCAGGTATTACGCAAGCGGAATTAGTCAATGCTCGGCCTTATGAAGTTTCGATTGAAATATCAGAGGACGCGCTTCGCAGATATGCATTAACTTTCGACGGTGTCACTCAGGCTATTCGTAGGAGTTCTCTCGATCTTCCAGGTGGATCCATCCGCACCGAATCGGGTGAAATACTTCTACGTAGTGAGGGTCAGGCATACGTGGGGCGTGATTTTGAACGCCTAGTACTTCTGACTAACCCGGATGGAACTCGGATTAGCCTGGGTGACATAGCTACCGTTGTAGATGGTTTTTCAGATAGTGATGAAAGCTCTCGTTTTGATGGTCAGCCTTCTGTTCTCATTCAAGTGTTTCGAGTTGGGAATCAAAGTGCCATTGAGGTGGCGGAGCAAGTACATCAATACTTGACCGAAGCCAACACTAGAGTTCCTGAAGGAATTCAGTTGACGGCTTGGCAGGACGATTCTGAAGTACTGGTCAGTAGGCTGGATCTTCTGATGCGAAACGGCAAGGTAGGGTTAGTTCTTGTAATACTGTCCTTGACACTCTTTCTACGTCTTGGGCTGGCTTTCTGGGCATCACTAGGTATACCTATTTCTTTTTTAGGGGCGTTGATGTTGATGCCTTCTTTGGAGGTCTCAATAAATCTAGTCTCGCTTTTTGCTTTCATCGTTGTCCTAGGGATTGTGGTCGATGATGCCATCATCGTGGGAGAAAATATTCACCGTCATGTGGAATCTGGAATCCCATTAAAGGAGGCAGCTGTCCGAGGAGCAAGAGGAGTACTGGTTCCAGTTGTTTTTGCAGTTTTAACAACCATAGTTGCGTTTGCCCCAATGCTTTTTATAAAGGGGTCATTCGGACAAATTTTTAGGCCGATCCCTCTAGTTGTGATCCCCACTCTTATCTTTTCATTGGTGGAAAGCCTCTATATTTTGCCTGCACATCTGTCACATTTACGAACTAAACCGCTCACTCGTATAGGTCGGATCTGGAATCAGTTCCAAGCTGTGATAGCTGGTCTGCTTATCTCTTTTCGTCAACGCTTCTATGTTCCTCTGCTAGATGTCGCACTCCGGTGGAGGTATTTGACAATAGCAACTGGGGTCGCAACATTAACCCTATCACTGGGGATCTGGTTCGGGGGATGGTTGAAGTTCAGTTTTTTACCTGAACTTGAGGCTGATAACGTAGTTGCTCTTTTAACAATGCCTCAAGGAACTCCTAAAGAAGTTACAGCAGGGGTTCTTCTCCATCTGGAGAAATCTGCTGAAGAAGTTAGAGAACAAGTGGAGTCTAGTGGTGAAAGTGTTTTTCGTCACATTCTGACTTCGATTGGGAGCCAACCAATACAGTCACGACAAGGCCCCACTGCCGGAAATTTAATGGGAGGATCGGGTTCTCATTTGGGAGAGATCAATATCCAATTGGCTTCTTCTGAGGAAAGGAATTTTTCCAGCAAAGATGTGGCTGATTTATGGCGCCAGAAAACGGGACCTGTACCTGATGCCCTAGAATTGACTTTTACTTCTCGCCTGATTCACTCAGGCGAAGATGTAAATATCCGACTCACAAGTCCTAGCTTAGAGGACTTAGAGGTAGCCGCAGCGAATTTGAAGACACAGTTAGGTCAGTATGGAGGTGTTTCGGATATTACTGATTCTTTAAGAGAAGGGAAAAAAGAGGTTAAATTAAAAGTACTGCCAGCAGCTGAAACGCTGGGGATCACGCTTTTCGACCTTTCTCGTCAGGTTCGTCAAGCTTTTTACGGTGAAGAAGCCCAGCGTATACAACGTGGATCTGAAGAAGTGAAAGTTATGGTCAGGTATCCCACAAAAGAAAGACAATCCTTGAATAGCCTGGAGCAGATGCGTGTGCGCAATCCTGAAGGAGACGAGATACCATTTTCGATGGTTGCAGTTTCTGAGTTGGGGAGAGGGCCAGAGTCAATAAATCGGGTAGATCGTCAGAGGGCTGTGACCATCACAGCCAACGTAGATGAGACTAGAAACAATGCCAATGAAATTATTGCAGATCTACAAATGGACTACTTGCCAAGGCTTTCTCAGGAATATGTTGGACTAAAGTATGTATTTGAGGGGGAGCAAAAGAACCAACGGGAAATGTTGGTGAGCCTTCGGGAAGGATTCACCGTGGCTATACTTTTGATTTTTGCCCTTCTAGCCATTCCACTTCGATCTTATATTCAACCCCTCATCATTATGTCTGTGATTCCTTTCGGTTTCGTTGGTGCAATTATAGGTCATCTGATTATGGGACTTGATCTTACAATTATATCGCTTTTCGGGATCGTAGCGCTGGCTGGAGTAGTTGTAAATGATAGTCTTGTCCTCGTCAATCACATCAATCGACGACGAAAAGAAGGCTGTTTATTGCAGGATTCTGTTAGAGATGCTGGGCAGTCTCGCTTCCGGCCCATCCTCCTAACGTCTGTTACGACCTTCTTAGGCCTTACCCCTCTGATAATCGAAAAGAGTATTCAGGCGCAGTTTCTTATTCCTATGGCGGTATCTTTAGCGTTTGGTGTCCTGTTTGCGACTGTTATAGTTCTACTCTTGTTACCAGCTGCTTATCTGATTATGGAGGATATATTGAGCTTGCCAGACAGGATTTTTTCAAGAAAAACACCTCTATAATCGCACTATATCCCCAAGTTGAAAGAGATTTAACGGTTAGGCACTTGCAACTGCCGAGTATACCCGGAATAATCTGCCGGAAGATGTTAAGGGTATGCACTAAAAGACGACACATGAATTGGCTGAAGATCGTTCCGTATGTTTCTTTAATGGTAATCCTGGTAGGTATATTCTCCTGCACTCCTTTTTCGGAAGATCAATCTGGTGAGGATATGCAGAAAACGCCATTAGAGGATAGGACGAAAACTGGAGAAAAGGAAGTGACAGACATGGCCGATAAAGACCTGGTCCCCGAAAAAGAGGATGATAAATCCTTTATTTTCGATCCCCTTAAACTCGATAGTAAAAGTCCAGACAAGTTTAGAGTTCGCTTCAATACTACTAAAGGACCAATAACGATAGACGTTAATCGTGCGTGGTCTCCAAAGGGTGCAGATAGGTTTCACGGTCTAGTGACCGAGGGATATTTTACGGGCGTAGCTTTCTTTCGAGTTATAGAAGGGTTTATGGCTCAATTTGGCATTCATGGAGATCCCAAAGTGAATAGAGTCATGATGGATGCTAACATTCAAGATGACCCAGTCATGACGAGAAATGTAAGAGGCTCAATTACTTTCGCTAAAACGGGTTTACCCAATAGTAGGTCTGTCCAATTCTTTATCAATTTTGAAGATAACTTCGGTTTAGACAGCCAAGGATTCTCACCTTTTGGAAAAGTCAGTTCTGGTATGGAGGTTGTGGATTCTCTCTATTCAGGATACGGGGAAGGAGCTCCTCGAGGTTACGGACCTGACCAGGGGCGAATTCAGGCAGAGGGAAATTCCTATTTGCAGAATGCTTTCCCTCTCCTTGATTATATTGAAAGTGCGGTCGTACTCGATTAAAGCACGCCCCTAAAGGATTATTAGCTAGAGCTACATACTGTTTCTAAGGAAATTCATTTGAAGCTAGTAGCTCTTTGGGCTTTGATTTTCTCCAAAGAATAAAAAGTCCCTCGCCAGGTAATACCTCCATTAAAAGTAGCAAGGAAGGCAGCCATCCAGAATATATAAATTATCAAAATAATGGCTATCGGTAGGAGAAAGATAGAGGATAGAGGTAGGTCCTGTGTTAATGCCGCCCCAGTGAAGATAAGTGAAAGACAGAGTACGGATCCTGTAGAAGACCAAAACACCGATTCCGATCCGGATATCAGGCCGATTATTGGGCCTAGAGATACAGAGGCGAGTACAAGGCCTGTTAGTAAAGCAGCTCCAAAGTTGTAGTTGACAACGGAGAAGGAGTTTTTCATTAGTCCTTTCACTAATTCTTTCAAGCCTGAATACCATTCGACCATCACATCTCCATTACCGCTTATTAGTGCCTGGCTGTAGCCAGAATTTTTAAGAAGTCGACCTAGGTCCAGATCGTCTATTGGAGACATTGAGATTTTTGAATGCCCCTTGATTGCCTTGTAAGCTGATTTTTTTACTAGATTAAAGGCACCAATACCAATGTAGGCACGACTTTTAGGATTAGAAGCATTCCAGGGGCGATACCTGATGCCAAAAAGGATTGAAAATACTACTGTGAAGGCTGCAAGAAGCATTCCAGGCATCTTAGTTTCGGGAGCCACTGCAACATGATCTAATTTTTCTGTTCTCGCCAGTGTGATCGCTTTAGCTATTGCTTTATTTGTGAAAAATACATCAGCATCAGTAAACAAAAGATAATCTTCTTTTGCACTCAAAGCTGCACACTGGAGGGCGTAATTCTTACCTATCCATCCCTCAGGCAGATCGCTTATATGTATCACTTGTAAGCAAGGCGAACCGGCTGCTAAGCGATCTAATATTTCACCAGTGTCATCAGTGGATCGGTCATTTACTGCAATTATCTCAAAGTTTAAAGCTTTTTGTTGAAGCAGGGTTCTCATAGCTTTTTCGATTTTTAGCCCTTCATTGCGAGCCGCTACAATGATGGAAACTGACCCAACCTCGGTGTCCGGAATGATATCTCTTAGGTAAATCAGCTTGCCTCTCTGCGCAGCAAAGAAAAACAGAACTGATATCAATAAAAGTAAGATGGAGATTGACAGGAAGGAAATCACAGCTGCAGCCTATAATAAATGAGAATGCTTTTTCGTGGAATTATTGTTAGTGCACAGTTAAGGATTAAGGAGAAGGGCATGCCAGACGTAAACTGGTTTTACTTTAGATCAGGATGAGTGACTTGTAAGAGAGCGCAAGAGTTTCTTGCTACTAATCAGATATCGATAAGTGTCCAAACAAATGCTGCCAAGGAGCGATTTGGGCTGGGAAATGCCAAGAAGCTCCTAGAAAGTGCTGACCACTTGTATTCCTCTCGGGGTCGAAAATATGTACACATAGACCTTGTCGAGAAGGATCTCACATCCGAGGAAGTTTCTAAGTGGATGCTTGGCCCGACGGGCAATCTGAGGGCTCCCACTGTGGTTTATGGGCGGATCGTATACGTGGGGTTTAACGAAGAAGCCTATCAAGGGATCCTAACTGACTAAAACCTTCCACCCCAGGCCCGTATTGTATTTAGGAACTACTGGGAGGTGTTAAATGAGCTTCTTCGGAATCGCCCATCTCCAAACCATCAGGAAAATATTCCTTCCAACGCTTGGTTACTTGGAGAGCTGTGTCGGGATCACAAGTCAGTTCTTTAGGAAAAGATTTTTTTCTGCGCGCATCTATCACGATTGGAGGTGAATAACAGATATGGTTCCGTTCGAGTGAAGTGTGGGCTGCATAGATATCTCCACCTGGCTCAAATCGAGTGAAAGTTGTCCAAAGGAAATTTACTGTACTTGCCACACTCCTCCGAGGTTCGTCGGACAGAACAATCAGTGGCCAGTTTTTGAAAGCTGGGTCCTGAGCTACACGAGATCCGAACCCCGGATCCTCGGAATGACTTGGCCCACCCACCACAAGGCAACCAGGAGAAAATACATGAACTTCTTTAAGCGCATTCGTATTTGTTTCATTTCTGAATGTCTTAGGTAATTTCCGGACCGGTTCGCCAAGGCCAAGCCAGACACCTTTCGAACCTTCATTAATTACAGGCCCCGAGTAGTCGAGGCTATCCATTGAAAGATTTGAGAAAATATAAAGATCTCTTTCGGGATGGGTACGTTCTAGAATGTGGGTCAAAGTAGCTTGAAAATCCTTAAGATCTATATTCGAATCGGTAACTAACAGGAACTTTGTCAGGGATAACTGCCCTTCACCCAAAATACGGAAGGCACTGGCCATAGCCTCTCGGCGGTAACGTTGCTTCACTACCGTAGCTGCTAATGAGTGGTATCCGGTTTCTCCGTAGGCCCATAATTTTTCTACAGCTGGCATGACAAGAGGAAAGATTGGTGCAAGAAGTTCTTGTAGAAGATCTCCTATGAAGAAATCTTCTTGCCTAGGCTTGCCAACCACAGTAGCCGGATATGTAGGGTTCTTCCGATGTGCTATGGAATGAAGATTGAAAACAGGGTAATCGTGAATCAGTGAATAATAACCGTAGTGATCTCCGAAAGGTCCTTCAGGGCGAGTGATTCCTGGTTGTACTTCACCCATAAGTGCGAATTCTGCATTGCCGAGCAAGAAACGACCAGTATCTGAAAGGCCCGTTTCAATTTTATTTCCAGCGATTAAGGAAGCGAGCATGAGTTCAGGGACATTTTCAGGAAGTGGAGCAATGGCTGCTAGTATTAAAGCAGGTGGCCCACCGAGAAAAGCCGTTACAGGTAGTGATGTTCTCATTTCCTCAGCAGCAGAATAATGAAAACCTCCCCCCTTCCCGATTTGCCAATGCATCCCTGCCGTTACCTGGTCATAAATCTGCATTCTATATAGGCCAAGATTATGACCCAATCCTTGGGGGTGTTCCGTATAGACCAACGGCAATGTAAGGAATGGGCCTCCGTCCTCAGGCCAGGATGTAAGGACGGGTAGGCTGGATAGATCACCTGGTGTTTCTATGGTCTCCTGAACCTGTACGTTAGATTTTTTTCTGGTCCCTAATCTACTCAATTGAAGAATCGTCGCTCTTTCTCTCCATAACAAGCCTGGGCTTGGAGGTGAGAGATCTGTGATTAACTCTGCCATTTTTTGAACAAACGCAAAGGGGCGTTCCCCAAAGGCATCGTGAGCTCTGCGTTTGCTACCGAAAAGATTGGTTGTCAGTGGGAATCTAGACCCCTTGACATTCTGAAAGAGCAGCGCGGGTCCTCCGGCGCTAATGACTCGTCTGTGAATTTCTGCTACTTCGAGCTTTGGATCGACCTGCGCCTCGACTGTTACTAATTCCCCAACATCTCTGAGGTGGTTTAAATAATCTTTCAGGTCAAGAAAGCCACTCTTCATTAGTTTCGATCTCCAGGAGAAGTTTGATGCATAGAGACAGGGGGCGCTTGATTAATCAACATGTCCTTCCTAGAACGGGTTCGAAAAGATAATGCCTATTCCGTTTTACCATGTATTGAAAAGAGTTGCCCCATAGTAGCGATATAAAGACTATTATTGGCTGGGCTGGGTGTAGTGTAGATAGGTGCGCCAAGATTATTCTCCCCCACGACTTCTTCCCTACTTCCGGTTCGTAAGATAACGACATCGCCATCTTCATCCCCTAAGTAAATCCGATCTCCGACGACAACAGGTGAACCCCAAATAGCGGCAAATGTGTCATGCACCCAAAGGAGTTCTCCAGACCTAGCATCTAGACAATGGAAAAAGCCACTAAAGTCTGGATAATAGATGAGACCTTCGTGTATGACCGGGCTTGATATAGATCGACGGATTCCTGAATACTGCCATACTACTCCTGTCCCAGTAATATCTCCTCGGCCGTGGCCGTCAATAGCAAAGAGGGCTCCTTCCCCTTCACCATTCTCAGGGTCTTGCCCGTTGGCTATGTAGACCAATTCCCCAAGAACTCCTGGCGTTCCTAAAATTTCATTACGAGTTCCAGGATAGACTGAATCACTAGGGTTAGTATCGAACTCCCATAACTTCTCTCCAGTTTGAGCTCGGAAAGCTCTAATCCAGCCATCTCCATTTGGCATGATAACTTGATTTACTCCTCCTATGGAGGCAACTGTGGGTGATGTCCATTGGCCATTTAGAATATTATTTTTAGGGGAATTGTCTGACCACCGCAATTCCCCGTTGTCACGATTAACAGCTACTAAAGAGGGGGCCTCAGGGGAAGGTACGATACTGTGATGTTCACTTCGGCCATTGGATGTTCCTACAAAGATTAATTCCCCTAAAAATGCCGGAGAGGAGTTCGAGGCATTATGTGGGTAGACTCCAAATTCCTCAATTAAATCAAGGACCCAGATATAGTCTGCATCGGTGATATTTTGATATTGCTCTCCAGTAATAGGGCCATCATTTTCTCCATCACGAAAGCCTTCAGTGTCAAGGGCAACCAGCTGATTCCGATTGTTAACAAAGTACATTCGATCACCAATGATTAAAGGACTCGAACAGACTCCTACTCCAGGCCAATCCTGAGCCGTTCCAGTTTCTAGTTTGGAGGTAGCAGCTTGCCAGAGAAAGTTGCCAGTAGCTTCGTCGAATGCCATTAAAACCCCCATATCGCCCTGGTGATAAGGGTTGCGAGGTTTATCGTTGTTGGTTCCTACAAAAACTTTCCCTCTGGAAATTATCGGCGAGCTATAGGTCTGAGTTCCTAGTTCAGCCATCCACCGGATGTTAAGTCCTGTCTTGACAGACCACTGGTCAGGTATTTCCCCCTCAGCCTGCAGAGATCTCTGGGGTGTTCCACCAAACATGGGCCAGTCGGCAGAGACGGGTTCCCCCACCAATGATAGGGGGACTACCAACATATAAAACAATGCGGTCAGAAGATCACGCCTCTTACATTCTATCTGTATCAATTCTAACAATACAAAAACCTAAGAGTTCTCAAGGAATTAAGAGTTTCTGTTATTCTGGTCAAAGTTAAGACGAGTTTTATTCTACTCAATTTTCTTTTATTGCCTCTTCTTTAATGATTCCAAGTAGTGGTTTACGGAATTAATTAATTTGAACATGAACTTTACCTGGTGCATCTGAACTAAGTAGGCTTCAAAAGAATATGATGATTTTCCACATCGAGGTCCAAAAGCAATAATGTGTGGCATAGTCGGCATAGTTTCGAAAGGACCTATTGAAAGAAAGCTTGTCACGGGGCTCTTAAGACAAGAGTATCGCGGTTACGATTCTTCGGGGATTGCGATTTTCAGTGAAGACCACAAAAAGATTAGGGTAATTAAAAAAGTTGGGAAAGTTGCACAACTCCAACGGGCTCTTAGAGGGAAATCGTACGGCGGAAGTACGGGTATTGCACATACGCGATGGGCAACCCATGGTCCCCCTAGAGAAGAAAATGCACACCCTCAACAGTCGAACAAGAAAATTTTTGTAGTACACAATGGGATTATTGAGAATCATGAGAAACTTCGAAAAGAGCTCGAAGCTAACGGGGTTAAGTTTTTATCAGATACTGATACTGAGGTAATAGCCCATCTCATAGAAGCAAACTTAGGTCCTGCCGGCTTAGCGGAATCGATTAAGAAGGTAGTTAAGCTTATAAATGGTTCGTATGCTTTTGCTGCTATCCACTTGAAAGAGCCTAGTCGTATTGTAGCTGCGAGAAAAGGTAGCCCACTCGTCATTGGTATTGGTGCAGATGAAACCCTTCTTGCTTCCGATCAGTTAGCTATCTCTGATAGTGCGAAAGCATACATTTACTTAGAGGATGGTGATGTCGTCGAGATAAATGATGACTCTCTGCAATTGTGGGATGAAAACAACAATGAGACTACAAGACCTCTAGTATCAGGTGGCGGATTTTCCGAATCGGTAGACAAGGCCGGATACAGTCATTTCATGCTGAAAGAGATTTTTGAGCAGCCTCAGAAAATAAGAAATCTCTTACAAGAAAATCTGACGTCTACAGGAATACAGGATGAAAGTTTTGGTCCTTTGGCCCCTACTATCTTCAGTCAAGTAAAGGCAGTTCAAATTGTTGCCTGTGGGACGAGTTTCCATGCTGGCCTAGTTGCCAAGCATTGGCTAGAGAGCTTGGCCGGTATCCCCTGTAATGTTGAGATATCCAGTGAGTTTCGGTATAGAGACAAAGTAGTAGCCCCCCAAACTCTACTAGTGTGTATTTCTCAGTCAGGTGAAACAGCAGATACTTTAGAATGTCTGCGATCCTCAAAATCTACTGACTACAAGGGCCGATTGGGTATATGTAATGTGCCTACGAGTTCTCTGGTGCGTGAAGCCGAATTAGTTTTCCTGACCAAGGCAGGCCCTGAGGTAGCTGTAGCATCGACCAAGGCCTTCACAACCCAATTAGTAGCGCTTCTACTGCTCACATTGGCACTTGGGAAAAAGAATCAGCTGTCTCTCAAGATGGAGAAAACTATCAATGAAGCTTTAGAGGATTTACCAAGACTACTGTCGCGGTCTCTGGCATTGGAACCTGCTATCAAGCGAATGGCAGGTTCTATAAAACAGAAGGAGAATGTACTCTTTTTGGCAAGAGGCATCCATTACCCTATAGCCATGGAAGGAGCCCTCAAGCTCAAGGAGATCTCCTATATACATGCAGAAGCCTATCCTGCAGGAGAACTTAAGCACGGCCCACTTGCCGTAATTGATGAGGGCATGCCCGTCATTTCAGTCGCCCCCAACAACAAACTGCTAGGAAAGCTGAAATCTAATCTTCAAGAAGTTAGAGCCAGGGGAGGAGAGCTGCATGTTTTCGGCCATTCTCTGGTAAACCCTAAAGATACTGTGGATCGATTCATTGAACTTCCAGAAGTACATGAAGTACTAGCTCCGATTATCTATACAGTACCCTTGCAGTTACTTGCATTTCATGTGGCTATAGGCAAAGGAACTGACATAGATAAGCCGAGAAACTTAGCGAAGTCGGTAACAGTAGAGTAACGAATGAAAACAGAAATTCCGTTTAGTACTACTCCGTTACTAAGAAGGATCAATACCACTATAAAGAAGCTATGAACAAGAGCTTACTCTATAAAAAGTGGTTTGTCTTATTGCCCCTATTATTCTTGGTATCTTGCTCGGGCACAGGGAAGAAGAGTGCAGTGTTGTTCCAAGAGACAAAAACTGACGACACCCAAATTTTCGTAAAACGATTAACTGGTCATCCAGGGAGAGCAGGACTCATTGAAGTGACCCTCAATGGCCTAAAAATCGGAAAGCTTGGGGAAAATAAGAGGTTGAGCGCCTCTACAGAAGTTGGACCAGGGACGCTGTCCGTAGGTGTTAAGGGTTTAGCAGTTTTGGCATCACCAGGGACTGCTGGTGACACAAGACAGTTCACTATCAAGAAAGGTGAGAAATTATTTTTTATCATCAAGCAAGATATCGGGGTGTTCTTGAAAAGATTAAGAATTTACCCAATTAACCAAAGCGACTTTTTTGCAGATGATTGATGGCGACCAGCTTTCAAGGAACTGCAGGTTGAGATCATAATCAAGGATCATCTGTCTGCTTAGAAAAGAGAGTACTGAAATTACCGCCCAGGATGGCAGATATTTCTTTTTGATGAAGGGCTAACTTTTGAAGAATGCTGACTTGATTTTCATGTAGCGAAGATTGCCATCCTCTTGGGAAAAACGAGGAATCGCTACCGAAAAGGATTCGGCCAGTACCGAGTACATTTAAGCTGGTTTGAAAAACCTTTTCCAAGTTTAGTCCCGGGAAGATTTTCATCCAGGAGTTGGAGCTAGAGGTGTCCATATAAATATTTCCATGAAGACTGGCCAGCATGAGTGCTTGTTGCCAGTAGCCAGCCCCAAAATGAGGAATAATGATAGGCACCTCAGGGAAGGCTGTAGCTGCCCGTTGAAGATGCAAAGGATCTCCTAGTCTGATATCGAAAGTGCTCGGAAGTCCAAGCTTTTTCCTAACCCCAACCGAAAGAATTCCACAGTGAACAAAAACTACGGAACCCGTAGAAGCAGCCTTTTCGAATAGGGCAAGAACTTCGTTGCTGTCCAATTGGAAATGATGCATTGCAGGGAATAGGCAGATCATACTCATCGTTTTCCGTAGATGGTGTTCTGTAAGTTTTACAACGTTCTCCTGTAGCGGGTTAACCATAAAGGCCCCGATTATCCTTTTAGGGAAAAGGTTTACTGCGGTACAAACGCTTGTTTCGTCTCCAGGAATACTGGAAATTAGAGTAGCTTGAACTACATTGTGTTTGTCTAGTTCCTGGATCCATCTTTCTGCTAGATCTCTATCTGTACCCGGATAGTCCCAATCCAGACTTCTGGCCACTTCAAGTCCATCATCTGTTTCCAATCCAGCCTGTACTCCTAGTATTTTAAAAAAATTAGCTGAAAAAAAATGGCAATGAGCGTCCCTAACTTGCATTTTTTTCTCCCGGAGCTTCATGAGTTAGATCATAAGATGTCAGAGAACTTTTTCTTTCTAGCCAGGGAGAAGATCCTACCCCAATTGACTGAATCCCAGGCGGGAAGTATTGTTTTTTATGAGGTAGCCGTGCCCGTATCTCACCAAGCAATTCCTTCAACCCCTTCCTATTCAGGGCGCTTATAGGTATTCCCTGGAGTCGGCGTGCTATTCGAAAACCCAAATCGGAGTTCAGGAGGTCTATCTTATTCAGGATTAATACTTGAGGTCGGTCACCAAGGCCAATAGATCTCAAAGTTCGGTTGACGCTTTCTATTCGACGTTCTAATTCTGGGTGAGAGATATCAACCACATGAAGCAGAACATCTGCGTCGTTCAATTCTTCTAAGGTGGCTCGGAATGCTTTTAAAAGGTCTTCAGGGAGATCCGAAATGAAACCAACCGTGTCAGTTAGTATGATTTCTCCTTCTCGGGGAAAACGCAGGCGTCTGCTAGTAGGGTCGAGGGTCATGAAAAGTTGATCCGCCACCTCGATATTGCTGTGAGTCAATGCATTAATCAAGCTCGACTTCCCAGCGTTTGTGTAACCTACAATCGAGATAATTGGTAATTTTTCTCGACGTCGAAGTCCCCGACGGAGATGTCTTTGATGAGAAAGTGCGTCTATTTTTTTTTCGAGGGAACCTATACGTTTACGAACGCGCCGCCTTCCAATTTCCATAACCGTTTCTCCCGGTCCTCTTCCTCCGATGCCTCCCACTAGACGGGAAAGGCCCGCATCTTTTTCAGTCAGACGTGGCAGAGAGTAACGGAGCTGTGCTAATTCCACTTGAAGCTTGCCATCTCTACTTCGAGCTCTCTGGGCAAAAATATCCAGGATCAATTGAGTTCTGTCTATAGCTTTGAGTCCGGTTGCATCCTCAAAAGCCCTAGCTTGGGCGGGCCTTAAGTCTATATCAAAAATAGCGACCTCTGCACCTCGCCGCATAGACTCGAGCACAATTTCGCGCAATTTCCCTTGTCCCACCACAGTGCTCGGATGAGGCCGCAATCGTTTCTGTCGGATCTTACCGCTAAGTGTTACCCCAGCTGCTCGGATCAGCTCTATCATTTCGTTGAGATGTACTTCACTTGGGGTAACGCTAATTAAAATAGCTCGTTCTTCCCCTCTGGCCAGACTTTTGCCCCGAGCTTGTCGAGTGGTGGTTGCTTCTAGTTTCTTGATTGTAGTTTCAAAGTCAAAATCGAGCCTGTACGGATCCGGGAAATCGAGAATTTCAAAAGGATTGTGTTTCGTAGAGTTATCCGCGCTATTTTTTATAGGCAGGACATACGCAGCTTCTATCTTTCCCGGCAACCCATTGGGCAAGACCTCTACCATAGCCAGTATATCTAGTCGTAGGAGAGCTAGATCGTTCAGGTCGTCTTTAGAGAGAGGTTCGCCCTTGAGGTGTGTATGAATCAGGCGAAGACCACGGAAGCGACCTGAGCCGCCGCGCATTCTTCCGATTTCTGGAATAACGAGCGCCTCTGCATCTCCAACAATCACATTCCTGACAGATCCCTTCCGGGTTATGAGTAGGCCAACCTGCCTAGAGATACGATGGGAGATGAAACAGAGGTGTTTTGCTAGGCCTGGAGAGATCAGTTGGTTAGCTCGTACCTTTCTCCTGAAAGTACGGTCGAGCGCCTTACGATCTGAATGTTTCAGACCTTTCAGATTACCTGTAATACTAGAAATATATCCTCCGCCATCAAGTCATCTCTTGAGTCTGCTCTCAGGGTAAAGTGGAGAGGCTCTTATGTTTTTTTATAGACTGTTTTTTTCGCTGCCTCGAGCCTGCGATATTCATCTGAACTCTATATTTAGCAACTGTTCGGCGAGTGATACTGACGCCAGTACTGTTGAGAGCTTTAGAAATCTTTTCATCTGACAAGGGCTGATTAGGTTCTTCACGCTCTACGATCTTACGAATCGTATCTTTGACGTGTTCAGTTGAAAAATATCCTCCTTTAGTATTCCCTACTCCTAGATTGAAAAAGCGTCGGAGTTCCATCACGCCTTGAGGCGTATGAGCATATTTATTAGCTACCACACGACTGATGGTCGAAGAGTGTAGGTTGAGTTCTTCAGCGACCTCTTTTATTAGCATTGGCTTTAAATGCAGAAGACCATGATCGAGGAATTCTTTCTGCCTACTAATGATGATCTCACAAACTCTTCCGATTGTAGCTTGCCTCTGATTTACGCTCCTCAATAATTCCACAGCAGCTCGAAAACGTTCTCTAATGTAACTCTTGGTGTCCTTCGGGGTCGTTTTTTGCCTCAGGAGGCTACGATACACACTATTAAGTCTCAACTCCGGGAGTCCATCATCACTTACCAATACTTTATAACCTTCGCTATGTTTCTGGACGTAGACATCAGGTTGAACATACCTCGGTTTCGAAGAGTCGAATCGTTCCCCAGGTTTGGGAGATAATGAGCGAATAATCTTCAAAGAGTCTTCTAGAGACTCCAGTTCACAACCGAGTTTTCGAGCAATTCGATGATGATCGTCTGATTGTAGATCGGATAAGTGATTTCTCACGATCTTTCCCTCAATCTTAGATTCCAGTCCCATGGACTTGAGTTGGAGTATTAGGCACTCAGCCAGATCTCTTGCTCCAACCCCTACCGGGTCTAAGGATTGAATAATCTGGAGGGCTTCCCTTGCTTTTTTTGAACTAATCCCAAATTCGCCACACACCTCATCCAAGGAAAGCTTTAGGTAACCTTCCACATCCAGATTTCCTACGAGAAAATAACAGCATCTCCGGAGATCGGAGGGAATATTGGTTAAATTCAACTGCCAGTTAAGATGATCTTGGAGAGTTGTTCGGGTAGCTAAAAATGTCTCAAATGATGCCTTGTCCTCTTGAACACTAGAAGTGTTCCGATTAGGTATATTAGGTAGGTATTCTTCGAAAAAATAATCGACATCTATTTGCTCAAAAGGATCCTCCTTGTCACCTTCTTCTTCACTATCATCTTCAACAGTCCTCTTTTCTACCTCTTCGAGAACCGGATTTTCATCGATTTCCTGGCGAAGCAACTCGGCAAGCTCCATTCTATTCAGCGCCAGGAGCCCAATTTTCTGAAGCAACGCTGGGGTCATGGTCAGGCGCTGCGACAGCTTAGTACTTAAGACGGCTCTAAGATACTGTCGATTCAACGAAAACTCTCCATCAGAGGGAGACCCTTGATTGCATTTCAATCAAGCCGAAAATGCTTACCTAGATAGACCTTTCGAACTTCCGGGTCTGAGGATAACTCCGATGGAGTTCCGGATCGAAAGATTTTACCTTCCCTGATGATATAAGCCCGATCGGTGATCTTCAAAGTTTCTCGAACATTGTGGTCAGTAATAAGGATACCGATATTCCTGTCTCGTAAATGTTTTACTAGTTTTTGAATCTCTTGTACTGCCAAAGGATCTATCCCTGCAAATGGTTCATCAAGCAGGATGAAGGAAGGCTTTGTGATGAGAGATCGAGCGATCTCAAGGCGTCGACGTTCTCCACCTGAGAGCGCAAAAGCCGGTTGTCCTCGTAAGGAGATTATCCCGAACTCGTCCATTAATTCACTGACGATTCGTTCTCTTTCCCTCTGTGATATATCCAGTGTTTCGGCGATCGCATAAAGATTATCTTCAACACTTAGCCTGCGAAATACTGAAGGCTCTTGGGGCAGATAACTAATTCCCTTTTGGGCCCTGAGATACATTGGAAGACGAGTTATTTCCTGGCCGTTCAAGGTGACCATTCCTTCGTTTGGAGTAGTTAGCCCCACTATCAAATAAAAAGTCGTCGTCTTACCAGCCCCATTAGGTCCTAAAAGCCCTACAACCTCTCCCGAAGAAACCTCGAGATCCACCCCCTCCACCACCTTGCGTCCTTGATAGGTTTTGTCTAGAGAAGCTACTTTTAGATTTGTAGGTCCCGGCCTGGCATTCTCTTTCACTATGGTCCCTCGATTAACAACCTGTCGTCACCTAAATAGAATGTCAATTTTCGCCCTATAGCCTTACCTCGTCCAGGGTCAATGATCCGAGCATCATTACCATAGACCACAACTTTGTTTTCCTTTGGAAAATAATCTGCCGTGTCTCCTTTAGCGCTCCGTTTTCCTCCCTCGATTTCAATACCACCGGCACTGTGTACACGATTAAGTGTTTCCAAGTTAGGTCCTTCAAAGTATAACTCCACAGTGGGAGCTCTAATCGTCCATCTTTCAGTGGTCGCGACTACATCTCCTGAAAAGAGCGCTTTTTTGTTTGCGCTATCTATCTCGAGAGAGCTCGCAATAATCTGATTAAGAACTACTCCTTCCTCCGTAGTCATTACAAATTGGCTAGTCACAGAACCAGAAGCTACGAACCCTTTTAGATTAGGATCTATTTCTAAATTATCACTTTCAATTTTATTCTCACCATAATGCAGAAGCGGTCTTCCTGTGTAGATTATCCGTCCAGCATCGCCTTCGGTTCTCATGTTCCCGGCCGTAATAGATCCTTCTGTTTCCTCTAACTTGAAAATCGAAAGGACAGGACCAGAAGCCTCCATTCGGTAATCCGCAACTCCAATAATGATGCCAGAGGCGTCGGTTCTATTCAGTAGCTCTCCTTCATCATTGAACCTTTTCAGAGTAGGCTTCCCTGATAAGACCAGAACCGATTTATCATTATCTAGAACAGCCTTTTCTGCGGTCAAAGTAAAATCATTCTCTTTGCCCGTTTGAGAGATTTCTACGTTACCGGTTTGGACTATTCGGTTGATTTGGCCAGATGAGGCATAGTCGACTTCCAGGTATTCGCATCTAGAAACCTGTTCCCCACTCTTTGAGGCTCTTAATGTTTCTACAGGGCCTCGTGCAGTACATTTCTTTATAGATCCATCCAGGAAAGCTATATCAAAAGAACTCGCATCAATTTGCAATGTACCATTCTGGGTTACTTCCTTCAGAGTCGAGTTTCCCCAAGTTTCCATTCGGGCCAAAGCTCCCTCTTTAAAGTTAAAGCTCAGTTCAGTCTCAGCGTTAACAGAAACACTTTGAGGTGTTCTAGCCATATGTATAGATGGATATCCCTGAGCCCTAAGGCTTTGAATAGCCCCAAGGTCATCCATTCTAAGTTGCAGCCTTTCAGCTGTGAGTGTCTCTCGATATTCTGGGCCTTGAAATGATGTTCTTTTAAAGTCCACACCTCCTATAAAATCTAGTTCCCTGAAACCCTGTCCAGAACCATTCTTGGCCCATAGCCCTCCAGCAGTTAGAGAGTCGATTCCAGCTGCAGGCCATTTGAGGGACACCTCTCCGGAAACCCGAATGCTTTCGAAAACCAGTGTTTCTAATAGGGGTTGCTGGCTAGGAGTCGCTTGGATACTTTTCCCTTTGATGCTTTGAGACTTCCCTCCTGTCTTCTGTGTTAATTCTGCAAGGCTTGTATCGGAGGCATCTATCCGGAAGGATCTAATTGCCCCAGATTCAGGTTCAAAGTCAATATCAAGAATAGAACCTCGAGCGGTTCTTTCAGGACTTACGAATTCCACATCTAATTCGGCTAGGAACCGAGTTAACTGGTTCTCTGCATTCATATAAAGGGAGGTTCTGTCGCTTGTGATTTCACCACGAGGAGAAATCAATCGGAATCCTTTTGTAAAACTCAGCTTACTTGCGTCTGGTAAATACTCTAGTTGTTGAGCCGTAATACTGGTCTCGCCAGACAAGTCGGAAGCAATCACATCCAGACCGCCTTCTACAAGTAATCTTCGCTCAGCAGCTACGTAGGAAAGTTTCGCACCACTTCCCATTACGTTTTTTCTCTGGAAACGAAATTGACCATCTACGGCCAAAGTTTTCTGGCCAATATCAGCTACTAATGCATCAGCTAGGATTTGTGTCTGATCTTCAAGCTGAATCAAGACATCATTTTCGAATTGAACCAGTCTCTCTTCCTTCAAATATTTCGCCTGATTAGCAACGACAAGATCTTTTCCCTGATTTGGCTTTGGCCTAAATACGTGGAGCTTTACTCCGGTAAGGGCTTGTATCCCTTCTGAGGAAAGGGTTGTTACATCAGACTCCACCTTGAAAACTGCATCCGATCCATCGTAGTCGAGGTGTTCTACATCCCGACTCATTTGAGCTATATCTCTTTCCAGGAATTCGATAGCCTTCGACCCGAATTGCCCGGTATTTAGGTAGAAACTAATCCCGATCGTAACTAGTACTAGGGCCGATAACCCGAGAAGCGTAAACTTTATAACCTTCTTGTGTCTCATGGAAATACTTCAGGAGGAGCTCTAGATCAAAGAATCTAGGACTCTTCTCCAATACGCAGATCCTCTATTGTAAGTTGTATTTTCTGAATTCCTCTATAAGAATTCCTGCCTAACCTATAAGCAATATCCAATTTAGATCCTTGATGGATTTGGTTTGCGATCCTAGCATGACGCCACCAGATCGCTTCAAAAGGAGCTTGCTCAGGACCAACTAGTAATTTCAAATGACTCTTGTTAATGACGTAAGGGGCCGCTCTCAATGAAACCCCTTTTGACAGGAAGATAGGCACAGGGTTGCCTTTTCCAAAGGGTTCTAGTTTCTCTATTTGATTGAGGAATTTCTCTCCGATCTCATCGATCGAAATCTCTGCCTCAATTGGCAAGATGGGAGTCAGGGCTTCTTCTGGTATTGTTTTTTCTGCATAACTTTCGAGTCGTTCCCCTAATTCCTGAAGCACAGATTCAGACATCGAACAACCCACAGCCTGATCGTGACCTCCAAAACGCTCCAATGAGTCTCTGCAATGGGTGAGTGCCTCTAACAAATTGAACCCGCGAATGCTGCGACCGGAAGCCTGGCATTGATCTCGATTTACTGAAACTACCAGGGTAGGTCTATAGAATTTTTCAACTAGTCTCGAAGCGACAATCCCAATCACTCCTCGGTGCCATCCTTCCCCGACCACCATTAAGAAGTTGCCTTCAAATGCTTTAGGGTCTTCCTCAAACCTCTTCTCGATTTCCTCTAATATCCCTTGTTCAGTCTTTCTTCGATCAATATTTTTGGTGTTCATATCCTCTACAAGTCGAGTAGCTTCCACTTGATCTTGGATAGAAAACAGATCAACTATCTCACCTCCTCCACCCATACGAGTCACCGCATTAATTCGCGGAGCTATCTTGAAACCAATATCCGAGGGGCTTACCGATCCTGTAACCCCAGACTCGCGGAGCAAGGTTCTAAGACCTAAATTAATAGGGTCGGAAAGGCCCTCTAGGCCCAATTTAGTGAAAATGCGATTTTCTCCCAGTAGTGGAACTAGATCAGCGATGGTTCCGATAGATACCAACTTAAGAAAGTGCGGCGTCTTGGAGGACCAGTCTGATTTTTCAAATAAAGCCTGGATTAATTTAAAAACAACCCCAACGGCTGCCAGTGATTTGTCTGGGTAGTTACAATCATGTCTATGAGGATTAATGATCGCATAGGCCTCAGGAAGCGTAGTGTCCGGACTATGGTGGTCTGTAATCACTAAATCTATCCCAAGCTCTCGCGCCACTTGGCAGACTTCAAAGGCCCGAATTCCACTATCTGCAGTTATTATTAGAGAGTAACCGGATTCGTGGGCTTGCTCTACAACATGAGCCTTCAAACCATACCCCTCATCCAGTCTTCCAGGAATATGGTAACCCACCTCCAATCCCAGCATCTCCAAAGCTCTTTTCAAGATCACCGTGGAGGTTATCCCATCGACATCGTAATCTCCGTAGATGAACACCTTTTCTTTTGAATTCTGTGCACGGAATATACGTTGGACAACTACCTTCATGTCCCGCATCAGTTCAGGAGGATGCATGTCTTCAAGGCTAGGCTCTAAGAAGGATGAAGCTTCGGCAGGATCTTTGAACCCCCGACAGACAAGCATGCCTCCCACTAGAGGAGAAATATTAAGGGCCCGACATAGATTCTGGACGTCATCCGGATCGGGATCACTTAGACTCCACCGGTAGTTCACGGTTCAGAGTGTAACAAGCTGATATGCGATTTTCACTTCCCTTCAAGCTTCATCTTAAAGAATTTGTCTCGGGCCGATTGATTTTCAGGTTTAGACTTCAAAGTATCTATATCAAAAGACCAAGCAAGCTTGACCGCTTCTCCTGTAACTATATTTCGGACCTCAAATGTCAGCCAATAACTAGGATGGGCTGCCCGGATTGGCTCCCAGTCATGGAACAGGAGATCTGGGATCTTTCCTGAGACAAGCGCTTCAATGAATTCCGAATTCTGCACCAAAAGACTGAACGCTTTTTCGAAGTCAGGATCTTTGGTAGGGATTTCGAAGACCTCCTCTCTAGAACGGTTTGTAACATCTTCTAAAGGAAGTTCTTCATCCACCAAATCCCCTGAATAGCCCTTTTCAAGATCACTCGATGAGGCCCCTGCTAGAAAATGAGGAAGATCTGTCCTAGGAGCAGGTAATCGATAAAACTCAGGTTCCTTTGCATTCAAAAAAGTCCAGCCAGAGCCAAACTTCTGTATGAAAGTCCTCCGTACTTCCTCTGAGGTAGAGAGGAGTATCATGACCCCAAAAACAATTAACATGATCAGAGAGATAGAAATACTCCAGAATACATTCGATCTAGCAATAGAGTTATTTCTAGTGTTTCTAGCAACCGTTCGAATTTCATTGGCAGTCTTGCGTAAATGCGTGCCAGTAGATTCCCCCTCAATTATTCTATTCACTCACTTGCTCCAGCTGTCCTTTTGCGAGCCCTGTACTTTAAGTAGGACTGGATGAATTCATCTAGCCCTCCATCTAAAACAGTGTCAACGTCTCCCATTTCTTTCTTGGTACGATGATCCTTGACTAGTCTATAAGGGTGTAGAACATAGGAGCGTATTTGACTCCCCCAAGCTATCTCCGATTTATTTCCCTCTGTCTCGTCTAATTCTTTTTGGCGTTTCTGCATCTCTAGCTCGTATAGTTTGGAGCGCAGGATTTTCATGCACATATCTTTATTTCTGTGCTGAGATCTTTCATTTTGACACTGCACTACGGTACCGGAAGGCTTGTGTGTTATACGCACTGCTGAATCAGTTACATTCACATGTTGTCCTCCTGCACCTGACGACCTATAGGTGTCTATGCGGAGGTCTTTCTCCTCAATTACGATATCGACACTGTCATCAATTTCTGGAGCAACGAAAAGAGATGCAAAGGAGGTATGACGTCTGGCGCCAGTATCGTAAGGTGAAATCCTTACTAAGCGATGGACTCCAATTTCTGCAGACAAGTAACCATATGCGAAATCACCCTTTACTAGAAAGGTTACAGACTTGAGCCCAGCCTCATCCCCAGGTTGAAAATCCACTAACTCATTCTTATAACCGGATTTCTCCGCCCATCTTAAATACATTCGGTACAACATTTCAGCCCAATCCTGACTCTCTGTACCGCCCGCGCCCGGATGGATGGTCACTATGGCGTTGCTCCCGTCATCTCTGCCGGAGAGTAAAGTACGCACCTCTGTCTCCTCGACGACTTTTTTCAGGCGTTCGACAAGAGTTTTGAGATCAGATCCAACATCCTCACCCTCTTTTTGCAACTCCAGAAGGGTCAGTGCATCGGATAATCCTTCTCGGCAAGATTCAGCTAACTTAATATCATTTTTCAGGCTTCGCCGGGCACGCAAAACAGGCTTAGTTTCCTCTGGATTGTTCCAAACATCTGGCTTCCCTAGGTCTTCTTCGATGTCACTAAGCTTCGCTTTTTTACCTTCGACGTCAAAGATAGTGCCAAAGGTGATCTATTCTCTGGCCCAAATCCTTCACAATTTCACGAAAGTCTCTCATAGGTGATCCCTTCTTTTTTTTCTATACGGATTCGAACTATTGCCCAGACTCCGGTTGCTAGTATAAGTATAAAGATACTCCAATCTCCTAGGTAGGAGTTTATTGTCCGGTAAGAATTAGGCTTGAAATCAACTGCTAGACGACCAGTATCGAACAGACCTAATTGTTGCCGGATAACACCCGTTTCATCAATCCAGGCAGAAACACCGTAATTAGCTACTCTCAGTAGTGGTTTTCTCTGTTCTACAGCCCTTAAGATTGCCATCTGTAAATGTTGAAAAGGAGCGGCAGAAAGACCAAACCATCGATCATTAGTCACATTCACAAGGAACTGGGCACCTTCTCGAGCTGCCTCTCGACTCAATTCCGGGAAAATACTTTCATAACAGATCAGCATCCCAAAAGGGGTTTTGTCTATACTCGGATTCTTCTGAATTGGAGGACCAGGTGAAAAATCCATCCCCCCCTGGATAAGAGGTCCACCGAATCCAAGTTGGATTCCTCCTAAAGGTATGTATTCTCCAAAAGGAACTAGCTTGCGTTTGTCGTAACGGTGAACAAACTCACCTTTTCTGTCCACCACAAAAGCGCTATTAAAATGCCTATCCGAGCCCTCCACTCTGCCTGTGGCATTCATTATAAGGCTCGCCTTACCATTCGAAATGACTTCACCCCAGAACTTTTTAAAGTAACGATCTCTGTCCGGAGAATAGGGGTTCGGGGTTTCGGGGAGAAAAACCCAATCGACATCACCTGCAGCAGCGCGAAGATATTCTTTAGGGAGCTTTTCGAAGTACACTTGCTCAAAATATTCATTGCTTCCCAGTAATTTAATCCCCGGTTGGATAAGGCTAACTCTTCGCTCCTTCTCTTGATATTTCTCCCAGGAAGCTGGCCGGATAGCACCATAGGAAATGGATAAGAGGAAAAGCAGGAGACCAGTAATAGCGGGCCTCCGAATATTTCTCCACCAAAAAATCCAAACACAATTCAGGCCCACCACAATAAAAGAAATTAAATACACTCCTCCTAGATCAGCTACTTGCAAGAGCCATGAGAAGGGTACTTGGGAATACCCGAGAGAGGCCCAGGGGAACCCTCCGGCTCCTACATAATTCCTTAGAAGTTCACAGCTTGTCCAAATCGCAGGGACTGTTAGGAGCGCAATTTCTTGACTGGTTTTCTGGGAGACGAATCTGGTCATGGCGGAAAATGGCAACATTAGCAGGCTCATCGCCACCACTAACAGGATGAAAATCATCCCAGATAGGAGCCAGGACAACTCTCCATACTCATATATTACTCGAGGGATCCAATAGAGAACTGTTGAGAAAAATGATCCGAAAAAAAGAGTATGACCGATAATTACAAGGCGCCAACTTCTCGCGCCTATCAAGAACTGTAAAAAAGGAACCAGGCAGAACCAAGATAATGGGAAAAGGGCTAGCTTGGGGAAACTACAAGCCAAGAGAACCCCGGAGATTATGAGAGCGATTAATTGTTTCACTGTGAAAAAGAGGAGTATATCTTTCTCACATAAGTGCTAAATCCAGCTTCTTTGAGCTTTGCCTCCATTTCCTTAGTCTCCTCTTCAGATCGGTATTCACCTACCCACACTTTGAAATAGCCCCCCTTTAAGCCTGGCCCTGCTACACGAGCATCGTAGCCTTTAGAAAGTAGTCTTTTAACTGCGGAGCGGGCTTCGGCTACACTCTTTAGCGCAGCGACTTGTATAGTATACGAGTTCTCTTTAAGGACTCTCTCTTTCTCCGTCAATTGCGAATAAGGCAAAGCCGGTTCAGCGAAAGATTCTCTGGGGGGCAATACCTCATCGGGTATCTCTTCTACAGGGTAATCTTCTAGTCCCCTCCTGAGATCCTGTTCTTCTCTCAGTTCGACCACCTCCGCATTAGGCCACTTTTCAGGGCGATACTTACTGCCAAGCCGGATGCCAAAACATAGAACCAAGACAGACCATCCCAGAACAATTAAATAAATTCTTAGGCTCTGATGTGTACTAAGACCTAGCTTTTGCTGATCAGACATCTCTAACGCTTTAGTTTTTCCATCGCTGCAGTCATGAAATCTATTGGTAATGGGAAAACGACTGTTGAATTGTTTTCCATGCCTATCTCACTCAGGGTGGATAGGTACCTGAGCTGGATCGCCGTCGGTTCCTTAGCCAGTGTCTCAGCAGCTTCCAAGAGACGAGTAGCCGCCTGATATTCTCCATCTGCATGGATTATCTTGGCTCTTTTCTCTCTTTCAGCTTCAGCCTGACGAGCCATTGCTCGTTGCATTTCACTCGGGAGGTCTACGGTTTTCACCTCGACCATCGAAACCTTGATCCCCCAAGTATCGGTGGATTGATCAAGAATTGATTGCAGGCGTTCGTTTAATTCCTCTCTCTTACTCAACAAATCATCCAGGTCAACTTCTCCTAGTACTGAGCGGAGAGTTGTTTGAGCTAATTGGGAAGTTGCGTAGAGATAGTCTTCCACTTCAAGAATGGCTCTATTCGCATGAACTACGCGAAAATAAACAATCGCATTGACACTCACAGATACATTGTCTCTAGTAATCACATCCTGGGAAGGTACGTCCATCGCTACAGTACGGAGACTGACACGTTCGATTCGATACAAGGGTTTAGGAACGATAATCAAGCCTGGCCCCCAAGGATCCCCAACAATCCGACCAAGCCTAAAAACAACGGCCCTCTCATATTCCCGCAATACAACGACGCAGGATGCTATGTAGACTAAAATAATAAACAGAGCAAAA
>Ga0310344_10000614_pt1 | contig 27913 bp, 26 predicted proteins | sample HC15DNA20200_MG_FD_203801 | JGI IMG/M metagenome (GOLD analysis project Ga0310344, IMG submission 203801) | Marine microbial communities from station ALOHA, North Pacific Subtropical Gyre - HC15-DNA-20-200_MG | ecosystem: Environmental > Aquatic > Marine > Oceanic | place: Pacific Ocean: North...
TTTGAATTCCAAATAGAGTTGAATCTATTTCTAATTCTTTTATTTTTTTATTTTTTATTTCAATAATATAATTTTTTCCAGTTGTTGTTAATTCGTCATATTCTTTATTTCCTGAAACAACCCATGCATGTTCGGTTTCTAACTTTTTTAAAACCTCTGCAACTTTCATTAATATATTTATATCATAAACCCCCATAATTTGTTTTTTACATTCTACAGGACTTAACAATGGACCTAAAATATTAAAAATTGTTCTTTTACCAATTTTTTTTCTTATTTCAGCAACATTTTTTAAAATTGGATGGAAGTTTGGCGCGAATAAAAAACATAAATTAATTTTATTAAGACAATTAATTATTTTATTTTCATCTAAATTAATATTAATTCCTAATTCTGAAAGTACATCAGCTGAACCAGTTAAAGAAGATACAGCTTTGTTTCCATGTTTTGCTACACAAACACCACTAGCTGCAGTAACTATTGCGCTGATTGTTGAGATGTTAAATGTTTTAGATCCATCACCACCAGTTCCACATGTATCAAACGTATTAGAAAAACCTTTTATTATATTAGCTTTTTTTTTTATACTTATAACCGCGCCAAAAATTTCGTCTACACTTTCACCTTTTTTTGATAAAGAAGTTAAAAATTCAATAATTTCACTGTCGCCAACTTTTTGTAATAAAATTTGATCAAACGCATTTTCAGAATCCTTCGAAGACAAATCAACGCCATCTTTTATAGATTTTATATAGTCAGTAAAGTTCTTCATTTATTTTTTTGATAATTGTAAAAAATTTTTTATTAAATCATGCCCATGCTGCGAAGCAATTGACTCAGGATGAAATTGAACGCCATAAATTGGTAATTTTTTATGCTTTATACCCATTATCAATCCATTTTTTTTAAGTTCTGCTGTAACTTTTAAACAATTTGGTAAACTTCTTCTTTCTATGCAAAGCGAATGATATCTAGTTGCTTTAAAAGGATTTGAAAGATTTTTAAAAACATCAGATTTATAATGATAAATATTACTAACTTTACCATGCATAGGTTTGTTTTTAATTATTTTTCCTCCAAAAGCTTGCCCAATTGCCTGATGTCCTAAACATACCCCAAGAGTAGGTATCCTAGTTTTTGCTATTTCTTTAATTAAATTTAAACAAATTCCCGCTTCATTTGGAGTGCACGGGCCAGGTGATAAAATAATTCCTTTATATTTTTTTTTCATTATTTCATCGGTAGTTATTTTGTCATTTCTATAAACTTCTATTTTTGCACCAAGTTCTAAAAAATAATGATAGAGGTTATAAGTAAAACTATCGTAATTATCAACAAGTAAATACATTTTATTAAAAATTTATAGCATCATCAGATGCATTTAAAACAGCTTTAGCTTTATTAATAATTTCATTATATTCATTTAATTTATTACTATCAGCTACAATTCCCCCACCACTTTGAACAAATAAAAAATTATTCTTTATTAATCCAGTTCTTAGTGTTATGCAAGTATCAAGAGAACCATCATGTGCAAAATAACCGACTCCTCCGGCATAAAAACTTCTAGAAACATTTTCAACTTCATTAATTATTTCCATTGCTCTAATTTTAGGAGCCCCTGTTACTGTTCCTGCTGGAAAACCTGCCGCAAGAACATCTAAAGGATGATATTTTTTATTTAATTTACCTACAACATTAGAAACTATATGCATTACATGGGAATAATTTTCTATTATCATTTTTTCTGTAACTTTAACTGAGTTCTTTAATGAAACTCTTCCAACATCATTTCTTCCTAAATCAAGAAGCATTAAATGTTCTGCAATTTCTTTAGGGTCTGACAAAAGATCTTTAGCTAATTTTTTGTCTTCTATTTCATTTTTTCCTCTTTTTCTAGTTCCTGCTATAGGTCTTATTGTAATATTACCATCCTTAAGCCTAACTAAAATCTCAGGACTTGACCCAACCAAAGAAAAATTTTTAAAATTCAATATAAATAAGAAAGGAGAGGGGTTTAGTTTTCTTAAAGATCTATATAATGAAAATGGACTTTCTTTAAATTTTTTTTTAAATCTTAACGATGGTACAGCTTGAATAATATCTCCATCATTTATATATTTTTTTAACTTATCTATAACTGAGTAATATTGATTTTTTGTCATATTACAGGAAATCTTTTCTTTCTTTGTTTCTTTTTTTTTTATGTTTGTATTTTTTAAAGGTTTCTTTAACAAGTTAATTACACTTATAATTTTTTTTTTACTATCAGCATATAATTTATTAATTATTTTTTTGCTTATATTGTTTTTTGGTTTTGTTATTGTATTAACAATACTTAAAGTATTTCTTAAATTATCAAAAACTGCCACCAATGAAGTTCTCATGAATAAAGCATACGGCACATTTAAATTATCTTTACTAGCATTTGGTAATTTTTCATAAAATCTTATAAAATCATATCCCATATAACCTACATAAGAAGAAACCATCGAAGGCAAGTTTCCAAAAGTAAAAGTTTTTAATGAACTGATTTCTTTTTTTAAATTATTCAATGCATTTGAATTAATAGCATTACAAGTAATTATTTTATCTGATTCAATTCCAATTATTGAATACCTACCTCTGCTAGAACCTCCTTCGACGGATTCGAGTAGAAAGTTATTAGTATTTTTTTTTATTAACTTTAAATATGCTGTAATAGGGGTTTCTAGATCAGCAGATATTTCACACCATAAGCAGAATCTATTATATTTATTTGATTTAAATTTTTTTTCAAAATTTTTTATATTTGGTGTTATTTCCAATTTTATATTTTTAATACTGAAGACTATCTATATAGTCATTAAGTAAATTTTTATTAATAGATACTGGAAATTTTTTTTCTAAAATTTTTGTTATTTGTTGAAAATTATCTATACCATAAACAGTATTAATATCCTTTTTAATTTCATCAAATTTTTTTTGATCAAACTCTGTACTACTATCAGATAATACTTTAATAACAAAAAATTTATCATCTGTTTCATTTTCATGAATAGAATTTTTTTCTGATTTAAAAACATTATTTACAATATCTATTGTTAATCCTTGTTTAATTAAATCTTCCCTATTAATTTTTTTTGTTGTTCTGCTGCTCATATCTAATGAATCACTAATTTTCATAAATTCTACGTTATTTTTTAAATTTTCATTAAACTCTTTACTTATTGTTTTGATTTTTTCTTTAACAATTTCTTCTTGCACATTTTCTTTTATTTTGTTGTAAGCTTCATCGAAAGTCATTTGTTTTTTAGCATCAATTTTATTTACATTTATAATAAAAAAACCATTTTCAACTTCTTCTATATATAAGTCTGAATCCATTTCTTGGTTATAGAGTTCATTAAAAAAATTATCAATTTTAATCTCATCAGGTAAATCAGAGTTAAAAAAAGAATTTTTTTCTATTAATTTAAAATTATTTAATTCTAAATTTAATTTATTAGATATTTCTTCAAGATTATTTCCATCTAAAATATTATTCTCAACTTCTATTATTAACGAATCTAATTCATCGTAGGCCTTATCAAGAGATAAATTATTTTTAATTTTATCTTTCACCTCATCTATTTTTTTTATTTTACTTTCAATAATTTCAGTAACTTTTAATACATGCCATCCTATATCTGTTTTAATTAAACTTGTGTAGTTATTATTATTTAATTCAAAAACAGCATCAGCAAATTCATCAAATAATTGTTTTTTTTCAACCGTACCTAGATTTATATAAGACGCATCTTTTTCATTATTTTTTGCTATTTCTTTAAAATTAGAGTCTTTATTTATTGATTTAAAAATTTCGTTTCCAATTTGTTCATCACTAAAAACAATTTGTTCAACTTTTCTTTTTTCTTCAGTTGCAAAATCTGTTTTTTGCAGATCGTACGCTTCTAAAATTTCTTCTTCAGTTAAATTTATTTTTTTTTTTATTTTTTCTAAATTTTGAAAAATATAAGTAAACGATCTTCTTTCTCCAAAAAAATATTTATCTTTATTTTTATTATAATGTTCAGATAACGATTCTTCCTTCGGACTTTTTTGCGACGATCTAAGAAAACTTTTATCTATACTTGCTATATCAAACTCTTTTTTCTCTTCTAATTGATTATAAATTTTTTTTGTTAAATTTTCAGGATAGTTAATTTTATTTTCATAATAGTCAGATATAAGCTCAATTATTATTTGTTTTTCAAGAGTGTCTAAATAAAGTTCTTCTGATCCAAAATTCCTAATTACGAATCTTTTGTATAAATTTTTATCAAATTCACCTTTAACGTTATCAATAAAATCTTTATTCTCATAAACTCTTTTTTTTAATACATCTTTCGATATTTTTATATTTGCTGATACAGCTGAGTTTAAAATTAGTTGTCTTGTAGCTATATTTTTAAGTGTTTCATAAGCAGTACTTTCTAACTCTAATTTATCTAATTTTTTATTTTTACTTAAAAAATTAACGTTTCTTTGGAATTCTGATCGAAAATATTCGGTAGAAATTTTATTTTTACCAATTTTTGCAATATGGTTTTTACTTCCACTAAATATATCTCCAACTCCCCAAAAGGTAAAACTTAAGAATATGAAAAAGAATATTATTCCAAGTAACCAACCTTTTATATATTTCTTTATATATTGAAGCATTTTCTTTAATATAAGATATTAAATAATATCAAACAAACAATGAATAAAGATAAATTAATTGTTGCTAATTGGAAAATGAATTTTCTTTACAATAATGCATCCATTTTTTGTAAAAAAATATCATCAAAAAGAAAAAGTATTAAAAACAAGTTTATTATTTGTCCTCCTACAGCTTTAATTTCAAAGCTATCTTTAAGATTTAATAAAATTACTTTTGGTGCTCAAGATTGTCATTATGAAAAATTTGGCGCTTTTACTGGTGATAATAGCGCTGCTATGTTAAAAAATATTAATTGCAAATATATTATAACAGGCCATTCAGAAAGAAGAAAATTCTATAACGAGAATAACGTAATTCTTAAGAAAAAAATTAAAAGTATAATTAACGCAAATTTAGTTCCAATTTTTTGTATAGGTGAGGATATATCTGTAAAAAGAAAAGGAAATACTAAAAAACACTTATTAAATCAATTAATTAATGTTTTACCTAAAAATAATAAAAAAAAAATTGTTATAGCTTATGAACCGATATGGGCAATTGGAAGTGGAAAAACCCCTAAAATTGAAGAAATAGAAGAAATTAATTTATATATTAAGAGCGTAATAAGAAAAATTAATACAAATTATAAAAATACTAAAATTTTATATGGAGGGTCTGTAAATAAAGAAAATTCAAAGATTTTTTTAAATAATAATAACGTTAATGGTTTATTAGTAGGTGGATCTAGCTTAGATTTTAATACTTTTTATTCAATTTTATCTTATAAAATATTATAAATCGTTTGATTTTTTTTAGAAAAGTTTATATATAATTTAAATTAGTATGGCATCAATATTATTAACAATACATATTATAGTCGCTATTTGCTTGGTAGTTTCAGTTTTACTTCAAAAAAGTGAAGGTGGATTAGGTGGCTTAGGTGGTGGCATGTCCAATGTAATGTCATCTCAATCAGGAAATAATTTTATTACAAAGTTAACACTTTATTTAGCTACTGGCTTCATTATTACTAGCCTATCATTAGCTATTGTATCTGGTAATTCTAATAAAGACTCTATTATTGATAGTGATATAATAAATGATATTAAGGAGAAAGATGTACCAACAGTTCCATTGGCCGAATAATTTTTTATTAATTAATTTTAATTTTTTTAAAGGGGCATTTTTGCCTCTTTTTTTTTATATAAATGACTAAATACATTTTTATTACAGGTGGCGTTACTTCAGCTTTAGGAAAAGGGCTTGCCTCAGCATCCTTGGCAGCACTTTTACAATCTAGAAATTTAAAAGTACATTTAAAAAAATTAGATCCATATTTAAACATAGATCCTGGAACTATGAGTCCTTATCAACATGGGGAGGTTTTTGTAACAGATGATGGAGCTGAAACAGATTTAGATTTAGGACATTACGAAAGATTTACAGGAGTTCCAACAAGAAAAAATGACAATATTACATCTGGGCAAATATTTTCTAACGTACTAGCAAAAGAAAGAAAGGGAGATTACTTAGGCTCAACTGTTCAAATCATTCCGCACGTAACTAATGAAATTAAAGAATTTATAATTAATAATACTAAAAAAGATGACGTTGTTTTATGTGAAATTGGAGGAACTGTAGGTGATATAGAAGGATTACCATTTTTAGAAGCAATTAGACAATTAAGAAATGATCTAGGCAAAGAAAATACTCTTTTTATTCATTTAACTCTTGTTCCTTATTTAGAAAGTTCTAGAGAATTTAAAACAAAACCAACTCAACATTCTGTCAAAGAAGTCTTAGGATTAGGTATACAGCCAGATATATTATTATGTAGATGTGAAAGACCTCTTCCTGAAGATTCAAGAAAAAAAATAGCTTTGTTTTGTAATGTTGACGATAATTCAGTAATACCGGCGCAAAATGTAAATAATATTTATGAAGTTCCTAGAAATTTACATAAATATAATTTAGATACACAAGTTTGTAAATTCTTCAATTTAAAAACTAAAAAACCTGATTTAAAAAAATGGGAATTAATAGAAAAAAGAATTTCTAATCCTGAAGGCGAGGTTACAATTGGATTAGTAGGTAAATACAATACATTAGAGGATTCTTATAAATCTTTAGTTGAGGCTCTTATACATGGATCCTTGTCAAATAATGTAAAATTAAATATTGAATGGTTAGATTCTGAAATTTTTACAAAAAATAAAAAAATTGAAACTTTAAATAATATAAATGGAATATTAATTCCAGGTGGTTTTGGTGTAAGAGGAACTCAAGGAAAAATTAACGCTGCAAATTATGCTAGATTAAATAATGTTCCATATTTTGGAATATGTTTAGGTATGCAAATTGCTGTTATAGAGGCAGCAAGAAATTTACTTGGTTTAAAAAAAGCAGATTCTACAGAATTTAATAAAACAAAAGATCCTGTTATTGGAATAATGACAGAATGGATGAAAAATAAAAAGAAAATTAAAACAAGTTTAAACGGAGATATGGGAGGTAGTATGCGTTTAGGCGCTTATGATTGTTTATTAAAAAAGAATACTAAAATTTATCAAATTTATAAAAAAAATAAAATAAGCGAAAGACACAGACACAGATATGAAGTAAATTTTAACTATCTAAAAAAATTAGAAAAATGTGGTTTAAAGTTTTCAGGATTATCTCCAGATGGAAATTTACCTGAAATTTTAGAATTAGAAAATCATCCATGGTTTATTGGAGTTCAATTTCATCCGGAACTTAAATCAAAACCTTTTGACCCTCATCCTTTATTTGTATCTTTTATAAAAGCTGCGGTAAAAAGATCAAGATTAGTATAAAATGAAAAATGTTATAGTAAAAATTGGGAACAATAATATTGGTAATAAATTACCTTTAACACTTATTTCGGGTCCGTGTGTTATAGAAAGTAAACAACATGCTCTTGATACAGCTGGTAAAATAAATGAAATTTGTTCCTTATTAGGAATTAATTTTATCTACAAATCATCATTTGATAAAGCTAATAGAACTAGTATTAAAAGTTCGAGAGGAATAGGTCTTAATAAATCATTAAGTATTTTCTCAGAAATTAAAAAAAAATATAAATGTTCTGTAACAACTGATGTTCATGAGCCTAGCCAGTGTATTAAAATTTCTAAAGTTGTAGATTTGATTCAAATCCCGGCTTTTTTATGTAGACAAACTGATTTATTAGTTGCAGCTGCTAAAACAAAAAAACCTATTAATATTAAAAAAGGACAATTTATGGCACCTACAGAAATTACAAATGTAATTAATAAAATTAAAAATAATAATAAGATTTTGTTAACTGAAAGAGGATTTAGTTTTGGTTATAACAATTTAGTTTCTGACATGAGATCTCTTGCTATTATGAAAAAAAATGGACTTCCAGTTATTTTTGATGCAACTCACTCTGTTCAACAACCAGGCGGTTTACTAAAAAGTAGCGGCGGACAAAGAGAGTTCGTGTCTACTCTAGCTAAAGCAGCAGTATCAGTTGGAATTGCAGGAATACTTATTGAGACTCATAATAATCCAAATAAAGCACCTAGTGATGGTCCATGTATGCTTCCATTAAAAGATCTGCAAATATTATTAGAAAAATTAATTGAATTAGATTTCGTTACAAAAAATAATTAAAAAAAAATTCTATGGCAAAAATAGAAAAAGTAATTGGTAGAGAAATTATTGATAGTAGGGGATTTCCAACTGTTGAAGCTTTAATTTATACTAATAAAAACTCACATGAATATGGAAGAGCGTCAGTTCCCTCTGGTGCATCAACAGGAAAATACGAAGCACATGAATTAAGAGATGGGGATAGTAAAAGATTTTTAGGAAAAGGTGTTACAAAGGCAGTAGAGAATATAAACACTATAATATCAGATAACTTAAAAGGTCAAGACACTGAAAATCAAGAAAATATAGATAATTTACTAATTAAATTAGATGGAACAAAAAATAAAGAAAAGCTTGGCGCGAATGCAATCTTAGCTGTAAGTATGGCAAATTATAGAATTGCAACTCACTTAAAGCCTTTCGAAAATTTTAAATTACCTGTTCCGCTAATTAATGTTTTAAATGGAGGTGTTCATGCTGATAACGGTTTAGATATTCAAGAATTTATGATAGTCCCAGTAGTAGCTAATACATTTAAACACGCTATTCAAATGTCATGTGAAATTTTTCATACACTAAAAAAAATACTTTCTGATAATTCTCTATCAACTAATTTAGGTGATGAAGGAGGGTATGCGCCTCAATTAAAAAATCACGATGAAGCTTTAAATTATTTAATAAAATCTATTGAAAAAGCTGGTTATAAACCAGGTGTAGATGTTTATATTGCATTAGATGCTGCGTCCTCAGAATTTTATAAAAATAATAAATATGAATTATCAGGTGAAGAAAAAAAACTTAACGCCGATGAATTAATTCAATATTATGAAAAAATGATTTCATCTTATCCAATAATTTCAATAGAAGATCCTATGTCTGAAGATGATTTTGATGGTTGGAAAAATATAACAAATAGTTTGGGAAAAAAAACTCAATTAGTAGGAGATGATTTATTTGTAACTAATGTTGAAAAACTACAAGAAGGCATTGACAATAATATAGGAAATTCAATCTTGATTAAATTAAATCAAATAGGAACAGTTACTGAAACAGTTAATGCTATAAATTTAGCAAAGGAAAATAAATACAGTACTATAATATCTCATAGATCAGGAGAAACAGAAGATAGTTTCATAGCTGATTTAGCTTGCAGAACTAACGCAGGTCAAATTAAAACTGGATCGATGGCAAGATCTGAAAGATTATCAAAATATAATCAATTAATAAGAATTGAAGAAGATAATAAGCCAGGCTATTTTGGAAACAGTTCTTTTAGTTTTGTAAAATGAAGAATTATTTGATTGGTATTTTTGTTTTATTAATAATTGTTATTATCTATTTAATGACTTTTAGTCAAAATTCTATTACGACATATTTTAAACTTAAAAAAGAGCTTAATGCAAAACAAGAAAATTTAGATTTATATAAAGAAAAAAGTAATAAATTAAAAGAGAATATAAAAAAACTAAAAACAAATGATCTTGAATATTTAGATGAATTAGCAAGAGATAAACATGATCTATCAAAGCCTGATGAGGTAATCATATTCAATAATAAATAAATTGGTATCTTTCAAAAAGAACAAAATCTTACCTTATCCAATTCATAAAGTTTATAAAATTGTTGCTGACGTAGAGAATTATCCAAGTTTTTTACCATGGTGCACAAATATAACAATTAAAGAAAGAAAGAAGAAATATATAGTAACTGAAGTAAAAGTAGGTTTCCAAAATATTAATGAAAAGTATTTATGTAAAGTTTTTTTATTTTCTCAAAAAAGAATTACTTTAGATTATATTAGTGGTCCATTCGAATACTTAGAAATAGATTGGAAATTTAAAGAAGTTTCAAAAAATAAAACTGAAGTTATTTTTTTTTGTAACTTTAAATTTTCATCTATTATTTTGAGATTATTCACTAGTTTCTTTTTAGAAGGAGCCATAAAAAAAATGGTAGATGCTTTTGAAAAAAGATTAAATTCTATTTAAATAACTTTGCTTTTACATATATTTAATAAACAATCAAGAGCACAATCAACAGAAGATAATCTAATACCTTCACGTGTTCCTTTATTAGGAGGTAAATTACTAAGATAATTTTGTATAAATTTTTTATTCTTAAAAACACTCAAGGCAATATAAACTTCACCAACTTTTTTTGTTTTTGTTGCTCCACCAGGCCCAGCTATTCCTGTTATTCCAACACCTATGTTTGCATTTCCTTTTATAGCTGCGGAATAAGCCATTAATTTTGCTATTTCTTCACTTACAGCTCCATATTTTTTCAATTTTTTTTTTGAAATACCAAGCATTTTTTCTTTTGATAAATTTGAATATGTAACATACCCACAAGTAAAAATTTTTGATGAATTAGGAAAAGATGTTATTAAAGAAGATAACAATCCTCCTGTACAAGATTCTGCAAATGCTAATTTAATTTTTTTTTTTAAACAAAGTTTAAAAACTATTTTTGCTTTGTTTTTAATTTTATTTGGAAACATTATTTAAATAATACTATTTATTATATAAATAGATAATAAAGCATAACCAGCAGCAATTACATCATCAAAAATAACACCAAAAGCATTTCGATATTTTCTTTCAAAATAATTAATCGGAATAGGTTTGAAAATATCAAAAATTCTAAAAAAAATAAAACCAAGAAAATAATCTTTGAAAGTTAAAGGTAAAAAAACTAATACTAAAGATTGTCCTATAAATTCATCTATTACTATTTCTTTTGAATCTTTTTTTGTATTATCATTGTTCGTTACTGCAAGATATCCAATAAAACTTGAAAATAAAATAAATATTATTGTAATTGTAGAATTAAAATTAGTTTGAAATAACCATATAATTATAGTTGTAACTAAAGAGGCTAGAGTTCCAGGTAAAGATGAAATATAACCTAAACCAAAAAGTGTTGAAATAGATTTATATAAATTAATTTTCATTTAAATTATATTTACAAGAGCAATTGCACCCAAACCTTCTTTATTTCCTAAAGGGCCCATTTTCTCTGTAGTTGTAGCTTTTATATTAACTTGATTTATATCCAGATTTAATAATTTAGATATATTTGACTTCATTTGTTTTTGATACTTTGAAAATTTAGGTTCTTCACCAATAAATGTTAAATCTATATTTTTTATATCTTTCTTAAGTTTATCTTTCATTAATTCATAAGTGTATTTTAATATTTTAGCTGAATTTAAATTCTTATTTTTTTTACTAGTATCAGGAAAGTGTATTCCGATATCTCCTTCTGCAATAGCTCCTAAAATACCATCAGATATAGCATGGTAACCTAAATCACCATCAGAATGTGCAATTAAAGTCTTATTAAAAGGAATTTTAACCCCACACAAAATTAAATTTCCTTTTTTATTTTCAAATCTATGAAAATCTACTCCTAAGCCAATTAAATTTGATTTATTTATTGAATATAGCTTTTCTGCTAGTTTTAAATCATCTTTTTCTGTAATTTTAATATTTTCATTATTTCCACTAACATATTTTATAATATTTCTTTTTTTATCAAACAATGATGAATCGTCAGTAAAATTTTTAATATCTGTATTTTTATGAATTTTAAACAGTTCTTTAAAATTAAACCCTTGAGGTGTTTGTAACGCATATACTTTATCTCTATCTATTGATGAAATATTACTCGATTCAATCTTCTTAATTGTATCTTGTATTTTAATTCTTGGTATAACAGCTTTAAATCTTTTCAAATAATTTAGTATTTGATTTATTATTTTTGTATCTACAAAAGGTCTATTAGCATCGTGGATTAAAACGTTTATTGGTTTAAATTTATTTATGAATTTAAGTCCATAAAATACTGATTTTTGTCGAGAATCACCTCCGTATGTTATTAAAATATTTTTATTTTTTTTAATCTTTTTAAAAAATTTTTTATGTTTTTTGTTTAAAACTAATAAAATTTTCCCAATTTTACTATTTTTAAGAAAAACATTAGTAGTATGATTGAGCATTATTTCATCAGAAAACTTCATATACTGCTTTGGATATTTGGATTTGAACCTTAAACTTTCTCCACATGCAAGTATAATCGCAATATTTTTACTATTTTTATACTTTTTTATTGCCTTTTTTTTAATCATCTAGTTAAATTGCCTATATATTAAACATTTTTTAAAATGGATACATCAATAAAAAAAGTAGAATTAAATTCTGAATTTATTCTAAATTCGTTACAGAGCCCAATAATAGTAATAAATTCATTAAAAAAAAAGATTATTTATTGTAATCATGCAACAGAAATTTTATTAGAAATAAGTAGCAAAAATATTATTGGAAAAAAAATAGATACTATCTTTAAAGATGACAGTTATTTTATAAATTTAATTAACAAGTCAATAGTTAGTAATCGTAATATAAATGAATTTGATGTTTTAATTAATACAGTTAAAAAGAAAACAAATGTAACAGTTTCAATTTCTAAAATTGATACAAGTGAAAATTTATTTTCTATAGTTTTAAATGATTTATCAAAAAACTTTGAGCTTAATAAACAATTTAATTTTACGAAGTCTGCGCAATCTGTATCTTCTTTAGTTTCAATGCTATCACATGAAATAAAAAATCCATTATCAGGTATAAAAGGCGCGTCTCAAATTATACAAAAAAGAATAAATTTAAAAGAAAAAGATTTAGATTTGTTAAAATTAATAAATAATGAAACAGAAAGAATAAAAAAATTATTAAATTTTTTAGAAAACTTTACTGATGATAGGCCAATAAAAAAGAAAGCTATTAATTTAAATCAAATCATAATATCGGCAAAAAATTCAGTTTCTGCGATTTTTGATAAAAAAAAGATTTTATTTAAAGAAAATTATGATCCTTCATTACCTAATATATATGGAAATGAAAATCAATTAATCCAATTATTCGTAAATTTATTAAAGAATGCAGTTGAGGCAAGCAATAAAAATCAGCCTATAATAAAAATTATGACTTTTTATGAACACGGTGTTTTACCAATTAAAGTATTTATTGAAGATAATGGTTCAGGAATTCCTAACGAATTAAAAGAAATTTTATTCGATCCTTTTATAACAAACAAAACAAACGGAAAAGGTTTGGGGCTTTCTATTTGTGCTAAAATAATACAATCCCATTCAGGTAGTATTGAATTTGATACAATTAACAATAAAACTGTTTTTAAAGTAATGTTTCAAATGAGTAAATAAAATGGATAAAAAAAAATTATTATTAATTGCTGAAGATGATGTTTCTATTAGAACAATTCTATCGACAGAATTGGAAAGTAAGTATGATTTAAAATTAACTGATAATTGCTCTCAATTGTGGAGTTGGGTTTCAGACGGAATAGGGGACTTAATAATTTTAGATGTTGTAATGCCTGACGAAAATGGATTAGATTTAATTCCAAAGATAAAAGAAATAAGACCAGATATTAAAATTATTGTTGTAAGTGCACAAAATACAATTTTAACAGCTATGCAAGCTGTGGAAAAAGGAGCTTATGAATATTTAGCTAAACCTTTTGATTTAACTGAGCTCAATAAAATTATCAATACCGCTCTGACTGATGAAAGTAATACAGGTAACTCGTACTCATTAAAAAGTAACGAAAATAAAGAAATACCAATAATTGGATCTTCTCCATTAATGCAAAAAGTCTTTAAGTCAGTTGCTAAACTAGTTAATACAGATTTAATAGTTATGATATTCGGAGAGTCTGGAACCGGTAAAGAACTTGTTGCAAAAGTTCTTCATGACCATGGTAAAAGAAAGAACGGGCCTTTTATTGCAATAAATATGGCTGCAATACCAAAAGAACTAATTGAAAGTGAATTATTCGGGCATGAAAAAGGATCTTTCACAGGCGCGTTTACAAAAAAATCAGGTAAATTCTCAGAAGCTGAAGGTGGCACTTTATTTTTAGATGAAATTGGAGATATGCCATATGAAGCACAAACAAGGCTTTTAAGAGTAATACAAGAAGGCGAGTTTAATCCTGTTGGAGGTAATGAAAAAATTAAAACAAATGTAAGAATAATAACTGCAACACATAGAAATTTAGAAGAACTAGTTGAACAAGGTGAATTTAGAGAAGATTTATTTTATAGATTAAATGTTTTTCCTATAAATTTACCTCCATTAAGGCTTAGATCATCGGACATCGATAGTTTGGTTCATTTTTTTCTTAATAAATCACATAAGGAAGGACTTGAAAAAAAATTAATATCTGATGAAGCTATCAATGAATTAAAAAAATATAAATGGCCAGGCAATATAAGAGAATTAGAAAATTTTATCAAAAGACTTGTTGTTTTAGTTCCGTCAAAAAAAATTTCAAATACAGATGTTACAAAAAATTTATCTAAAACAAATACTTTAATTTCTGAGAACAATGCAAATAAAAATTTAACTAATGTTAGTTTAGGTATGTCTGTTGAAGAACATTTAAAAAATTTTTTTAAATTACATAAAGGAAAATTACCTTCAGCTGGTTTATATTCAAGAATAATCAATGAAGTCGAAAGACCTTTAATTTCTATATGCTTAAATGCAACTAAAGGCAATCAAATTAAAGCTTCTAAATTACTTGGTTTAAATAGAAACACATTAAGAAAAAAAATTAAAGAATTAAAAATTAAAGTTCTTTAAAAAAAAAAGTTTCTTATGAAAAAAAAAATTATTCCAGCTTCTTTTTTAAGATTAATATCTATAATTATTTTTTGGCTTCAAAAACCTTCTAGAAATAGAAAAATAACTATATCTCTTTTAGTATTATCTTTTATTTTTTCAATCGTAACTTATTTAGTTTTTACTAATTCTTTACCATTAATAGAAACAACATCTGCTATAGCAGTCACAACATTAACAATTGATGTTATTTTACTTTTTCTTATTTGTTTTAAAGTTATAAGAAAAATATTATTAACTTGGATTGAAAGGAAAAAAGGTATTGTCGGATCTAAAATATCGACAAAGTTTATTCTAACTTTTGCTTTAATTGTATTAATACCAACGATTACCCTTGCTACTTTTTCTTCACTTTTTTTTAATATTGGAATGAAAAATTGGTTTAATGATAGAGTTTTAAAATTAACAGAACAATCAAATATTGTAGCAGATGCATACCTTAAAGAATATCAGGAAAAAATTAAAAGTGATGCTTTAATAATATCTAAAGATATAGATGAAAATTTTAATACTATTTTTTTAAATTTAAAAAAATTAAATATTTATATTAATTCTCAAATTGAGACTAGAGAGTTAACAGAAGCTTTTGTTTTTAAAAAAGGTGGAATTGTTTTAGCTAAAGCAGGTTTTACGATTACTGCAACGCCAGATTTAATTACAGAATATGAGTTATTAGCAGCAGACTCAGGCGAAATTATTCTTACAAGTAAAAGAAAAGATAGGGTTAGAGCTTTAATTAAACTTAAGAAAGTTCAAAACACTTACTTATCAATAGGAAAATTTATTGATCCTCAAATAATAAATCAAATAGAAGATATCAAAAACCAATCCATTATTTATAAAAATCTTTTTGATCAAAGAAAAAGAATTGAAACCAATTTTTATATGGTTTTTTTCCTTATATCTTTACTAATATTATTAATATCTATTTTAGTTAGCTTACTTTTCGCTGATAATTTAATAAATCCCATAACAAACTTAATTAAAACAGCAAATAAAATAAAGTCTGGAAATTTATCAGCTAAAGTTCCTCAAATTTCTTCAAAAGACGAAATGAGCTTACTAATTAAAACTTTTAATCAAATGACTGAAAGATTAAAAGATCAAAGAAGTGAGCTTCAAAAAAGAGAAAGAAATGCGGCTTGGTCGGATATTGCTCAAAGAATAGCTCATGAGATTAAAAATCCTTTAACTCCAATACAATTATCAGCAGAATATTTAAAATCTAAATCAAAAAACAAAGAAGATAAAAGCTATGCTAACACAATAATAAAAAAAGTTTCATCCATTGAAAGTATGGTTGATGAATTTTCAAAATTTGCAAAATTACCAAAACCTATATTGGAAAATATAAAGTTAAACAAATTATGTTCTGATTTAATACTCTTTTATCAAAATAGTAATCAAAATATTAAATTTACATATACTAATATAAATAAAGATGTTCACATTAAGGTTGATGAAAATCAAATTTCTATGGTAATAACAAATCTTATTCAAAATTCAATTGAATCTATTAATGAAGTAAAATTAAAAAAAGGAATATTTAATGGAAAAATCAATTTAAGTATTTATCTTAAACAAAGTAATTTTTATGTTATTAAAATAGATGATAATGGTGTGGGGTTACCTAAAAGCTTTCCTAAAAATAAAATTTTAGAACCTTATATTACTACAAAAAAAACTGGTACAGGGCTTGGTTTAGCTATAGTTTTAAAAATTATAAAAGAACATAATGGTAATTTTTATATAAATACTAAGAAAAATGGGACCTCTGCTATAATAGAATTACCAAAAAATATTTAAAAAATTATTATATATAAAACATGAAACAAAATATTTTAATAGTAGATGATGATAAAGATATATGTTTAACTCTATCTAAAATTCTTAATTCTAAAGGTTTTTCTACAGTAATCGCAAACAATTCTGAAAGTGCGTTAAATGAAATAAAAAAATCATCTATTGATTTAGTATTACTAGATGTTTGGCTGGAAAATAGTAAACAAAATGGATTACAATTACTTAAAGTAATTAAAAATTATAATCCAAATATTCCTATCATTTTAATTAGCGGACATGCAAATGTTGAAATAGCTGTAAAAGCTATTAAACAAGGTGCTTTTTATTTTATAGAAAAACCTTTTAAGTCAGAAAAATTATTTTTAATAATAGATAGGGCTTTGGAGAATGTTTTTTTAAAAAATAAATATGAATCATATAAAGAAAGTGAAGATGATGAAAAAGAATTGATTGGTAACACAATTTTAATTAATAATTTAAAAAAAAAAGTTAAACAAATATCAAACACTAATGCTAGAGTTTTAATATCAGGAGAGTCTGGTACTGGTAAAAATCATGTTGCTAAAATCATTCATAACTTATCAAATCGTTCTTCAAAACCTTTTATTACTATTAATTGCGCGTCATTAAATGAAAAAAATTTTGATAAATTATTTTTTGGGAATTATAATGATGGAAATAAAATTGTAGGATATATACAAAAAGCTAGCCAAGGAACTATATATTTAAAAGAAATTTGCGATTTAGAATCTCACATACAAGGTAAAATTACTAATTTCTTACAAAATGAAACTTTTGCTCTTGATAATACAAAAGGTGAAAAAGATAAATTTAATGCAAATATCAGATTTATATCTTCTACAAATAAAGACTTAAATACAGAAGTAGAAAATAAAACTTTAAGAAAAGATTTATTGTATAGATTAAATGTTGCAACGCTACAAATGCCCTCAATAAAAAAAAGAACAGAAGATATTCCTTTATTAATTAATTATTTCATTGATAAAAAAGAAGAATTAACTCAAAAAAAAATAAGAATTTCTGATGAAGTTTATCCAATGCTACAAACGTTAGAATGGCCTGGAAATGTAACTCAAATTAAAAATTTTGTTGATTGGTTATATATTTTAGTAAAATCGTCAACTAAAAAAATAGATATTATTACAGCAAATATGCTTCCAAATGACTTGTTAAATAAAAATAAAGATGAAAATAATAAAGAAAACAAATCTATTATGAATATGCCTATAAAAGATGCTAGAAAAAATTTTGAAAAACAATATTTGATAAATCAAGTAAGAAGATTTGGTGGAAATATTTCTAAAACAGCAAATTTTATAGGAATGGAAAGATCAGCATTGCATAGAAAAATTAAAGAAATAGGTGTAAAAAAATGAAAGTAATAATATGTGGAGCAGGAGAAGTTGGTAAAACGTTAGCGCAACATTTATCAAAAGAAAATAATGATATAACAATAATAGATCAGTCTGAAGAAAATTTAAAAGAAATCAACGAGCATTTAGATGTTAATACTTATGTTGGTTATGGATCTCAACCAGGGATATTAGATAAAGCAGGTGCAAAAGATGCTGAAATGTTAATAGCTGTTACTCAATCTGATGAAGTAAATATGATAGCTTGCGAGGTTGCAAATTCACAATTCAACGTTCCTTTAAAAGTTGCGCGTATACGAGATCAACATTATTTAGATCCTAACTATGAAACTTTATTTTCTAAAAACCAAATATCAGTTGATTTAATAATTTCTCCAGAAACAGAGGTTGCTGAAGCTATAAGAAGAAGATTAATAGCTCCTGGAGCTTTTGAAATTATTCCTTTTAGTGACAAAAAAATTGTTTTACTTGGAATAAAAATTGAAAAAAGTTGCCCACATATAAATAAGCAATTGTTAAAAATAGAGGATAGCTTGGATGATTTAAAAATGAATTTTTTAACAATTTTTAGAAAAGAAAAAATAATTATGGCAAATAGTAATGAAAAAATAAAATTAGGTGACTCCATTTATGTATTAGCAGATACAAATGATTTACATAAAGTAATGACATTTTTCGGTCACAAAGAAACTAAAGCTAATAGTGTAATTATTGTAGGAGGTGGAAATATAGGAGTTTCTTTAGCTAAAAGGTTAGAAGAAAGTAAATTTGGAGCTAATACAAAATTAATTGAACTAAATAAAGAAAGAGCAGAGAATATAAGCGCTAATCTAAATGACACTTTAGTGATAAATGGCAGTAGTTTGGATCCTGAAATTTTACAAGAAGCTAAAATATCTGAAGCAGAAACAATAATTTCTGTTACAAATCAAGATGAAGTAAATATTTTAACTTCTTTATTAGCAAAAAAACAAGGTTGTACAAAAGCTATTTCTTTGGCTAATGATACAACATACAGATCTATACTAGAACCATTAGGAATTGATGATGTTTTAAGTCCTCAGGCTATTACTGTATCTAGAATATTAAGCTATATAAGAAAAGGAAGTATTAGACAAGTTTATTCATTAAGAGAAGGAGAAGGAGAGGTAATAGAAGCTGACGCTGTTGAAGCATCATCTGTAGTTAATAAAAAAATAAGTGAATTAAAACTGCCTAATGGCGTTAAAATAGGTGCAGTTTTAAAAAATGAAAACGATGTACATATTCCAAATCCCAATCTTCAAATAAATGAAGGTGATAGGGTAATTTTATTCTCATTATCTAAAATGATAAAAAAAGTGGAAAATCTTTTATCTGTTAGATTTAGATTTTATTAATAATGAAAAATATAACTTATTTAAATAATAGATTCATAGATCACTCAAAGGCTAAAATAAGTGTGGAAGATAGAGGTTTTTTATTTGCTGATTCAATTTATGAACTAATAAGTGTTCATGAAAATGAAATTATAGATTTTGACCAACATTTAGATAGGTTAGTAAAATCAATTAAGAAAATAAAAATCAAATATAAAACTAACAAAAATAATTTTAAAAAAGTTATTAAAAAATTAATAACTGTTAATAAAATTGTTAATGGTTACATTTACATACAAATTACTAGAGGCGTGGCCGAGAGAAAACACGAATTTCCAAAGACATATAAACCTACAATTTTAATATTTACTAAACATTTAAATATAGATAAAAAATTATATAAAAAAGGAGTAAAGGTAATTACAATCCCAGATTTAAGATGGTTAAGAAGAGATATTAAAACTACTTCGTTGCTACCAAATGTTTTATCCAAACAATTGGCAATAGAAAAGAATGCTTTTGAATCATGGTTAATTGACAATGGTTATATTACTGAAGGATCTGCATCGAATGCTTGGATTATAAAAAATTCTAATACAATTCTAACTCACCCAGCAAATAATAAGATTTTGAAAGGTGTTACTAGAGATACATTAATTAAAATTTTAAAAAAAAATGGTTTTAATATAAAAGAAAAACCTTTCAATCTTATTGAAGCAAAAAACTCAAAAGAAGCTTTTTTAACAAGTTCAACTATGTCTGTTTTACCAGTTATAAAAATTGATAATTATTATATTTCCAAGGGCAAACCTGGGGATATAACAAAAAAAATTATGAATTTATATAATAATTATATAAATAAAAAAAATTCATTAGATAAGGAATTAAAAATAGCTTGATAAAAAAAATTATTAAATTTCAACCAAAAGCAATTTTTTTTGATTGGGATAATACTTTAGTTAATAATTGGAATCCTATATTTATATCTTATAAAAAAACATTAAAAGAATTAGGTTTAAAAAAACAAAATAAAAAAGAAATTCTAAGAAATGCAAAATACTCATTAAGAGAAACATTCCCAAAAGTTTTTAAAAATGATTGGGTTAAGGCTAAAGAAATTTTTTATAAAATATTTAAAGAAATACACCTTAAAGAAATTAAACCAATAGCTAATGCAGAAAAAATATTAAAAATAATAAAAAATAAGAAATTGTTTTGTGGTGTTATAAGTAATAAAGATGGAAATTTATTACGTAAAGAAATAGATAAACTTAAATGGAAAAAATATTTTCAAGTCATTGTAGGTGCAAATGAGGCTAAAAAAGATAAACCATCTAAATATCCATTTAATCTAGCATTAAAAAAAATTTCTTTTAAATCTAATAATAATATTTGGTATGTTGGTGATAATGAAATTGATATTGAGTTTGCAAAAAATAATAAATGTTTATCTGTATTTATTGAAAATAATATGTTTAAAAGAAGTGATGTTAAAAAAAAACCAGATTTAATTTTAGATAAAATAGAGAATTTGGAATTGTATATAAAATGATTATTTTTTTTGTTGTTTATGAATAAAGTTCCTTATTTAGATAAAATAAATAAATTAAATAATACTCAATCTAATTGTATAATTGTAACTCCATTTCAACGCATCAATAAAGAAAGTTTAGATTATAAAGAAAAAGAAATAATAAATTTAGCTGAGAATATAAATTTAAATGTTGTATATCATCATTCAATAAAAATTAGAAAAATATCTCCTTCTCAATATTTTGGAAAAGGGCAGGCTGAAAATTTTAAAATATACTTAAAAAAATATACTTCTAAATTATTAATTATTAATGAACAAATATCTCCTATACAGCAAAGAAATTTAGAATTAGCTCTTAATTGTAAAATTTTAGATAGAACTGGATTAATTTTAGAAATATTTGGCGATAGAGCCATAACTAAAAACGGAAGACTTCAGGTTGATTTAGCATCTTTAACTTATCAAAAATCTAGATTAGTAAGATCTTGGACGCATTTAGAAAGACAAAGAGGGGGATTTGGTTTTATGGGTGGTCCTGGTGAAAGACAAATAGAGAGTGATAAAAGACAAATAGATAAAAAAATTAATAAAATTAAAAATGAACTTAAAAAAATTGAATCTAATAAGTCAATTCAAAGAAGAAATAGATCTAAAAACTTAAATCCTTTTATTTCTCTAGTTGGATACACAAATGCAGGAAAATCTACTCTTTTTAATTACCTCACGAAAGAAGATGTTTATGTAAAAAACCAGTTATTCGCAACTCTAGATACTACAATGAGAAAATGTTTATTGAATAATAAGAAGCATTTTATTTTGTCTGATACTGTTGGCTTTATAAATGATTTACCAACTGAACTTGTTGTTTCATTCAAAACTACATTAGATGAAATTAATTTCTCTGATTATTTATTACATATAATAGATATTTCTAATCCTGAATGGAAAAATCAAAAAAAAACAGTTGAAAATATTTTAATTTCAATATTAAAAAATAAATTTGATCAAAATAAAATAATAGAAGTATGGAATAAATCTGATTTATTAAACAAAGAAGATCTTAATTATTATAAAAATCATGTAAAAAGAAATGTTAATGTAATTTTATTATCGTCTACATTAAAAGAAGGGAAGGAACAATTGTTAAATTTAATTAAAAGTAAAATTAAAAAAAATAAAAAATTTTTATTTTTTAATTTTTCCAGTCCTACTTACAGAAAAAAAGTTAAACCCTTGTTGTAGTGGCATTAATTCTATTCTATTTATATTAACATGCGCAGGTCTTTCTATTGACCATAATATTGTTTCAGCAATATCTTTGCCACTTAAAGGAGTCATTTTTTTATAAACATTATCAGCTTTTTTTTTATTACCTGAAAATCTAACTAAAGAAAATTCAGTATCTGCCATTCCAGGTTCAATATTTGTAATTTTTACTTTTGTTCCAGACAAATCAGATTTTAATCCTAATGAAAATTGTTTTACAAATGCTTTAGTACCACCGTAAACATTTCCTCCAGGATAAGGATAATTTCCAGCAACAGATCCAATATTTACTATATGTCCTTTGTTTCGTTTTATTAATCCTGGAATAACAGCTCTAGTCATATAAACTAATCCTTTACAATTAGTATCAATCATTGTCTCCCATTTTTTAATATCTACTGTGTAAGCAGGTTCAAAACCCCATGCTAAACCAGCATTATTTATTAAGACTGATATATCTTTAAAATTTCTTGGAAGATTGTTTATTGTATTAAAAACTTCTTCTTTGTCTCTGACATCAAGCTGAATTGCCAAATTTTTTTTTAAACCTAATTTTTTTGACAATTTAGTTAATCTTTCTTTTCTTCTACCAATTAAAATTGTTTTATATCCTTTTTTTGAAAAAAGTTCAGCACAGGACATCCCAAACCCCGATGTAGCTCCAGTAATTAAAACTATCATTTATAAATATCCTTTATATTTATAATATTATCATTTAATATTTTTTCATAAATTTTTTCAGCCATAAATTTATTTCCTTCAATATTTGGATGATTATCATTCTTCCAAATTAAAACATCTCTTAACTTTTCACCTTCATCAATAAGTGATTTGTACCCAACCAAATCCCACGCGAGTTTAGATAAATTTAAATAATTAATATTATTTTGTTCTAAAAATTTAAACAATAGCTCGTCATTTTTTAAAGTAATTAAGTGTTCCTCTTTTTTTAATTGATTATTTATTTTTAACGCTTCTTTAAAATGATTGCGACTGTAATCTGGGAGATCCCCCCAAAATAAAAACAAAAATTCCGCCCCGCTTGTATCCGACATTCTTTTGATTTCTAAAATATTTTGCAAATGTTTTTCCCATTCATTTTTTGCCCAAGGAAATTTTTCAAAATTTAAATAAGATAAGTCAAAAGATGTTAAAACAAAACGAGAGGGCAAATTAGGTTGATCTTTTATTTCCTTATTAGAAGATTCTTTCATTTTTTTTCTTAAAAAAGAATGACTACGATGTAAAATTCTAAAAAGATAAAACTTTTGATTTAAATCGTACTTTAGTTTATCCCAATATTTATTTTCTTCTTTATATCTTATTTTTCCACTAAAAATATTATCTAAATATCTATTGTTTGTAAGAATATTATTTTGAACTTTATATTGTGGAAATAAATAATCGCCTAAAAAATCATTGTTAAATGTATATTGTAAAATTATTAGGCTAGGTTTGTGTAAATTTTTTTTCTTATAACCACCAAGAATCTTTTTTAATTTATCGAGCTCTTGTATTGTTGAATATGCAGGAACACCACAATTTAATACTTTTTCTTCTATCTTCCTTTCTAGCAAATAAGACCAGTTCTTTTCATATGGAACATATCCCCAAGCATTACTATCACCAACAACCAATACATAATTATCATTAATATTAGAAATACTTTCATCAAAACATCCAATTTCATTACCCCAGACTTTATGAGGCACAGAATCGTTGAATATAAAATCAGTATCTTTAATATTTGCTTTAATATCAAAGTTATCATGTGCTAAACCACCAACTCTTGTTAAATAGTAGGGAGGATAACCTTTAAACTTATATTTATTAACGCCTACGATTCTAAGACTAACTTCTAGGACAACTAGAGTTATTAATACGGATATAATTACTAATAAGATGTTTTTGTTAAACATATGCATGTATATTACTTAGAACTTTATATGTATGTTTATATATAAATGTCGCATAACGTATATTATGGGAAATGACATATATGTTAAGATGCAACATTAAATAAATCATTAAAATTGTTAGAAGTTATTTCAGCTATACTATCAATATCTTTATTCATTATCTTCGCAAGGCATTTTGCTGTATGTACAACATAACTTGGCTCATTGCACTTTCCTCTAAATGGTTCAGGAGCTAAATACGGAGCATCAGTTTCAATTAACAACTTATTTAGCGGCAAATCTTTAACTATATTTCTAAGATCAGAAGATTTATTAAATGTGATAATACCTGATAATGATATATAAAAACCTAAATCTATTGCTTTTAAAGCCAATTCTCTACCCGTACTAAAACAATGAATTAATCCAGAAAAATTTCCTCTCTTCATTTCGCTCTGTAAAATATCAATAGTTTCCCTATCAGCACTTCTAGTATGTACAATTAAGGGTAAATTTGTTTTTCTAGCTGCTTCTATATGTATTCTAAATAATTCTAATTGTAAATTTTTGGGACTATTTTCATAATAGAAATCTAAACCAGTTTCACCAATACCAATACATTTTGGATTTTTAGTGTATTTTAATAAGTCATCTACATGAACATTTTTATGATTTTTACACTCATGTGGATGTATACCAACGGTATTAAAGACTTGAGAATATGATTTAGATATCTCCTCTAAGTCATTCATTTCACTTAATTTTGTTGAAATTGTAAGCATTTTAGTTACTTTCATTTCAACTGCTCTTTTAATTATTTCATCAATTTTTCCCTTAAATTGAGGAAAATTTAAATGACAATGGCTATCTACTATAGTGTTAATCATTATCAAATTTTTGAAATATTATCTTAGGTTTTTCAATTTTATAAGATAGATCTAAAAAATCGTACTTTAAAATATCTTCATTTGAAAGATTTTTAATACTTAAACCAATCTTTTTTAAAATATTTTCAGATACACTCGGCATAATTGGTGCTAAGTAGATAGCAATTTTTGCTATTACTACAACTAAGATATTTAATACATCCCCTGCTCTATCTTTATTACTTTTAACTAATTCCCAAGGCGCACTTTCGTCAACATATTTATTTGATTCTGAAATTAATTTCCAAATATTTTCAATTACTTTATGTAGTTCCTGTTTTTCATAATTTTTTGATATAGTTTTTAATAATTTTTCCGGATATTCATATAATTTTTTATCATTTTCATTAATTTCTTTTATTTTATTTAGTTTTCCATCAAAATTCTTATTAATAATTGTTAAGACTCTTTGAATAAGATTTCCTAAATCATTAGCCAAGTCGTTATTAATTCTTCTTTGTAAAGAATTTTTTGAAAAATCACCGTCATTTCCAAAAGGAACTTCCTTTAATAAAAAAAAACGTAAAGTATCTAACCCAAATTCTTTAATAATTTCATTTGGATCTATAACATTTCCTAGAGACTTAGAAATTTTTTTTCCTTCATTTGTCCACCATCCGTGTGCAAATATTCTTTTTGGAGGTTCTAATTTAGCAGCTAATAAAAAAGCAGGCCAATAAATAGCATGAAATCTAATAATATCTTTGCCAACAACATGTAAATCGGCTGGCCAAAATTTTTTATATTTTTTATCAGGATAACCAATTGCTGATAAATAATTTATCAAAGCATCTAGCCAAACATACATAACATGTTTTTTATCATCAGGCACTTCTACTCCCCATGAAAAAGTTGTTCTAGAAATAGATAAATCATTTAAACCGTTTTTTACAAAACTTACTACTTCATTTTTTCTTGATTCAGGTCCAATAAACTCAGGGTTTTTATCATAAAAATCTAATAATTTATCCTGCCATTCTGATAATTTAAAAAAATAACTTTCTTCCTCAACCCACTGAACTTCACTTCCAGTTGGGGCTAACTTTTTTCCTGATTTATCAGTAGTAATTTCATCTTCATTAAAATATGCTTCATCGCTAACCGAATACCAGCCCTTATATTTATCTAAATAAATTTGATTATTTTTTTTTAAAATATCCCAAATGTGCTGTGAAGCTTTTTTATGATAAGCTTCTGTTGTTCTTACAAAAAAGTCATTACTTAAGTTAAGTGTTTTTGTTAATTCTTTAAAACTAACGTTCATTTGATCGACAAATTTTTTTGTATCCATTTTATTTTTTTTTGCTGCTTGTTCTATTTTTAAACCATGTTCATCAGTTCCTGTTAAAAACATAGTAGTTTTATTATTTAATCTATTGAATCTTGCGATTACATCACAAGCAATGCTTGTGTATGCATGACCAATATGAGGTGAATCATTTACATAATATATAGGTGTCGTTATGAAGAATGAATTATTATTCATTTTTTATAAAAATTTAAAAATTTTCAGAGTGTTTTATAAATATAAATTTAATAGTTTCTAAAATTTGAGCATCGTGCAGATCGAATGATTTAAATTTATCTAATTTTTTATTAATTTCAAAAAATAAAGAAATATACGCATTGACAGATTTTTTATCCATATTTTTATTTTCATTAAAAGAGTTTTTAATATTTTGAATTATAATAATTTGAATTACTTTTAAAAAATCATCTACTTCTAAATTTTTATCAAATAATGAAAAAAAATTATTTATTTCATCTTTATTAATATTAGCCATGTTATTAATTATTTTTTCTCCCTCTTTATAAATATTAAAAAAATTTTCATTATTTATTACTTGTAAAGCTTTTCCTAAACTTCCATTAGCTAAATTAATTAAAATATTTATATCTTTTTCATCAACTAATTTTGAATTTTGAAACCATTTCTTTAATAATTCATTAGATAATTGGTTAAAATATATTTTTTGACACCTAGATTTAATTGTGTTTGGAACTTTATTTAAAGAATGAGAAATTAAAAAAAATATACAATTTTTAGGACAATCTTCTAGTAATTTTAATAAAGAACTAAAAGATTTCTTTGAACTAAATTCATCTAATGAATCAATTATAATAATTTTATATTTTGATTCAGAACTTGTTCCATAAGTTATCTTATCTAATGATTTTAAACTATCAAAATTAATTTTTTTATTTTCTTCGTTGGTTTCTATAACAGTTAAATCCGGATGTGATAAATTGTTTACATGAATATTTATTTTTTCATTATTTAAAATATTCAATGAACTTATTGATTTTAAATTGTTACTATTTTTAAGGATACATTTTGATAATTTGTAAGCAAATGTCGCCTTACCTAAACCTTTAATGCCATAAAATAAATATGCATTAGAAATTTTTTCTTTTTTTAAAACATCTAAAAAATATTTATCAATTTTTTTGAAACCAAAGAATTCATTATTTAATCTTGGATGTTTTATATCTATTTTAAATTCATTCTTCATATTTAAAAAATAATTTTAAACTTATCATTTATTATTTTTAATATTTTATCATTAATTATATTTTCATCTTCGTCGGCTTCTAATATTACACATCTTTTTTTATTTTTTTTAAAAATCTCAAGAAAACCTTTTCTTACTTTTTTATGAAAGCTAATATCCATTTTTTCATATTTTTGCATTCCTGTTTTTCTTTTTTTTATTCTTTTTAAACATTTATT
>Ga0310344_10000615_pt1 | contig 27888 bp, 22 predicted proteins | sample HC15DNA20200_MG_FD_203801 | JGI IMG/M metagenome (GOLD analysis project Ga0310344, IMG submission 203801) | Marine microbial communities from station ALOHA, North Pacific Subtropical Gyre - HC15-DNA-20-200_MG | ecosystem: Environmental > Aquatic > Marine > Oceanic | place: Pacific Ocean: North...
CAACTCACCACTCACTTCAGATATCTCTGTTACAACCAAAAATTTAGAACGATCCAGCATTCTCTTTTCTCTAAATGATAGATTTTTTGATTGGCTCAAGTAATTAAGACTTTTGAGTACATCGACAACATCATAGATGGAACCAGTCCGCATCTTGTCAGAATTGTCCTTGAATCGTCCTTTCCAATTCTGATGATCTTCAATTTTTCCATTGCCAAGCAAGGTATATATCTTCTTTATTTCTTGTTCTTCAATAGCTTTTCGAAGTCCAACACCCTCGACGTTGTCCGTTGGAACAAGCACCGTCGTATCGGTAGATATCATCCGCAGTGAGTAAAAACCACATGTGGTATCAAGAATTGTTTTGGTAGCTATCTCGTTAATAATTCCAATTCCATGATTTGGGTATATGACCTTATCACCTACCTCAAATTCCAAATTAACCCCCCACTTGCGTTTTATTAAAATTAGATTTGGGATCTCTCAAGACGTGTAATCAATAATTTTAGCCTAAAAAAACACAGAAATCAATCGTAAACCCTTTAAAATAGGCATGTTTTTAGAAAAGGCACATTAGATTAGACCTAAAAATTCACATAGATATAAAAAGTTTTTCTACATTTTTGTAATGACAAAACCGGAACACTATCCTAAGTAAAAAATCAAACAATCCAATAATTCGGATCAAAAACAAACCTCTATGCTAAGCGAAGACCATAAACCTGTTGTAAAGTACGTGAATGCAGATCGGTAAGCTAAAACGAGCTCGATTCATCTTTATATGCATAACGTTGTGTTTGCTGGTAGAAACGCCTGTCCCAAAAGCCCAACACGACGATAGCTTGGCACCATTTGTTCCAACTCCTCACGACGTTGTCAACAGAATGCTTGAGTTAGCTGATGTCACGGACCAAGATATCGTTTATGACCTCGGATGCGGAGACGGTCGTATCGTCATTACCGCAGCACAGAGATTTGGAGCCAGGGGCGTCGGCATTGATTTTGATCCCCAACGCATTGCAGAAGCCAACGCTAACGCCGAACGAGCAGGTGTAACCCATCTGGTGCGTTTTATAGAACAGGACGCCATGACAGTCGACGTTTCAGAAGCTACCGTGGTTACTCTTTACTTGTTGTCGTCATCTAATTTGAAGTTAAGACCTCGATTAACTACACAACTTCCTGTGGGAGCTCGCATCGTTTCTCACGCCTTCAGTATGGGAGATTGGGTTGCAGATAAGATTGAAAAATTTACCGATAGTGTTCAAGGCACAAGAACATTATATTTGTGGAAACATGACGGCACCCTAAGACCCTAGTTCCTCAAAACCCTTCTTTGCCGGAGTGGCGAAATTGGCAGACGCGCTGGACTCAAAATCCAGTGAGGTTCACCCCTCGTGTCGGTTCGACCCCGACCTCCGGCACCAATAGAATGTCGCACGATTGAAACGTAAACACTCTCAGTGTCCACACCTTATGAAAAACAGAGCACCCTTAATGAGAAAATTATTTTGGCAATACAAAAAGTAAAAAGAGTTTTTGCAAACATCTAGTCACTTGTTTCAAACCCTGTCAAAACAAATTTTTGAAGTCCACTATTGTAAATATCGCCACTCGAATCTACAGCTAGATAATGATTGGCTAAGGGGTTCGTGTCGATAGAACCCAACAATTCAAGGTCAGACCTTCGATAGATCCATATCTTTGCATTCATGTTGTCACCGACATACATGAAGCGCTGTTCACTATCTTTCGAAAATCCAATCGTCGATGCTGAACCAAAATTTGTCGCCCCCACACCCTGCGGAAAACCAAGCTCTGTCGGAGTATTAGGTGCTACTAAAAATTCAGTCACAAAAGTACCGTCGCGGCGAAAGACTTGCACCCTGTTGCGTTGTCGATCACAGACATATACAGACCCATCGTTTGCTACACGCACGCAATGAACCGCGAGAAACTGTTGTTGAGGGGAAGCCTCCGGAAAGTACAACTGATCAGGATCAGTGTAGAGGCCTTCAGGACTAAGCTCAAAATCTATTGGGTCATTTCCATAGGCGCCCCAGTGCCGCTTGTAAGCTCCTGTGTTGCCATCAAACACCACTACGCGCCGATTAATGTATCCATCGGCGACATAAAGCTCATTTGTTTCTGCATCAACGGTTAAGGTACAAGAGTTTCCCAGAAACATCGTGCTATTGCTTCCATCGGTCTGACCAAGTTCTCCGATTTGCATCAGAAAATTACCGTCGGGTGTAAATTTTAGAGCAACATGGCCATTACCCGTGACCCAAACGTTGTTATCATCGTCGACCCACATTCCATGCTCTGCCGGTGTGCCCGCAGGATAAGGGGTCCCGGGCGGAGGATTTTTCATCCAAATGTCACTAGTCCCTGGACCACCCCAACCACGGACTAAGACACCAGCTGTGTCAAATTCAAACACCCTAGGAACGTCTATGCTCCCCGTCGCCTCTGACTCAAGTTGTTCAGGGGTCGGGCTTTGCAAGATCCAAATATGGTCTCTACGATCCACAGCAATCGACCATGCATTACGTTTCAGATCAGGCCAATTAGCTTCGTCGTTCTCTAGGGCCTTCGGCCATGACAAATCGATTTCAAACACCGGAGTACCCATCGGCATTTCTTCATTTCTGGACACCTCAGAATCACTGGTCAACATTGACTCGCTCGGTTGTATTCCAGGCGCAGCAGTGTCATTCTCTGTGCAACCAAAAAATAAAGAAACAAACAAAAAGACTGTTAAACGTCTAAAGACTCTTCCAACCCTACGATTCATTTTGCCCTCCATAAACAATGGATGTACAGATTTAGAATCTAAATAAGCGGGTAAACTTCACGACAAATGCCCGACTCTCCAACATCGGTCTACCCCGCAATGACGTATCTCTTTGATCGTTATAAACAACAAATAGTTCACTTCCAGGTTGATACTCCCAACGGAAGCGCACATTGGTACTCATAGTGTCACTACTAGAGTTATATTGAACCAACCCTCCTACAAACATCCTTGGCGTAAAAGTGTAAGTCGCACGGGTCGTTACTAGTGCAGCAGTGAAATGCCCTTGAGGAAGATTGATTCGATTAATTGAAAACATCGGTTCAAGTGAAAACTGGGGAGTTAATTCAACACGACCACGCCGATATCCTAAAGCTGTCATGTCACCATCAAAAAATTGACCGCGCTGGAAAAACACAGCACCTGAGACTTTGCGTTGTTGCCCCATTGCATAGGAGACGAACATATCCTGAAAATTGTACCCACCATCAGGAATAGCCACCTTTGAAGAGATTTGAAATGACTCGAAGAGAAATTCGTAGTTTGTCGTGAAATCTACTTCTATTTCATCACTATTTTCAAATTGAGTATTAAAACGCATTTGAGCTAATCGAGTTTCTAGTTGCCCCGCCCCGTTTTCAATGTAATCTAGACTTCCACCCAAGGTAAACTGGCGAATCAACTCAATCGATCTCGGTCGAGGACTATATTGAGCAGCCACGAAAGAACGTCGGAAATCATCCCTTCGAAGAAACCCCACTTCAGGATTGAAATTATCACCGACAAATAAATGATCTAACTGGAAACCATAGAGATCACCACTATAAGTAAAAGCTGCTTGGTAGCTACTATCATGTTTGGTATAACCAGGCGTACTCGTCTTCGCGTAATACCCGTTAAAAGTTACATTGTCATAGAATGACAACGCCGCATCGACACCATAAGCTTCATTCGCTCCATTTCGCTGCAGCGACCGAGAACGTCGAGTGTAGATACCACCAATGCGACTTCGGCGTAAAATGTCTCTTTTCAAACGGACAACTGTAAAATTAGTGGCTAACGCCTCTATATTCGATTGACTGCCGGTTTGTATATTCAATGCCCCGATACTGAATCTCCCAGCCTTTCCAGTTAAGCGTCCTCCACCAGTAATTGGAACGGCAACGCCACCTTCAAGACCAATTTGGCGACTAAAGAAAACCGTGGGAACGTCAGACCCACCGCCTCCTGTCCCCGCGGGGCCCGTGCCACGTCTTCCGGTACTTCCCGGTCGGTTACCAAGAACGCGCGCACCGCTCCCAAAATCAAAAGTTCCTTTGCTCTCAAGGAAAAATTCTCGCTTCTCCGGAAAGAACAGATTGAAACGGGTTAGATTAACTTGCTGTTGATCGACTTCAACCTGAGCAAAGTCTGTGTTGTAGGTAAAATCGGCAGTAAGATTCTGCGTGACGCCCCACTTAACATCTATACCACCATCACCATTTCCACGGCTTGAAAAAGGTTCAGTAACTGTCCTATCTGTGGCCAACGATCCAATGCCATAGGGTTTTACTTCCAATCTAAGACTCGACTGCGGTGTCACGAGACCGACTAAAGTTCCGGCTGCCGATACACGGAACATGCCTGGCCCTGCAGAAATCGATACTGGTGTCAGATGTGATGATTCATTTTTTCGACGAACACGTCGTCCAAATTGCACTCCCCACACCTGAGAATTTCCAGCCCTATAACGTAATGATTTAAACGGGATTTGCATTTCAACTGACCATCCACCCTCAAATTGACCGGTCTTCACATCCCAAACTGGATTCCAATCAGCATTAGGGTTTCCTTCATCGCTAATTTCGTAATCAAAAAATCCTTCAATCGGGTTCACCATAAAAGCGACACCATTTCGTTTATCGTAAAAAGTGTCGAACACAACAGAAAATGTGTCGTTATCTATAATCTGAAAAGAATCACGGCGCATATCATTAGCGATCCATTCATCTTCATTAGCTGACTCCCACAACTTGGCTCCCACATAGATATTTGACTCATCAAAAAAGACCCAAACATCTGTATCCTCAGTAGCCGGTGCCCCTTCATCCGGAATCTGTTGAATAAAACCATTTGCTGGAAGTGATTCTTGGTATATCACTTCATCTAAAATACCATCCAACACCCAAGCGCTTCCGAGGGGTACCGCACGGACAGTGGCGCCGCCTCTGTCATCTCGAGACAAAGTGTTCGGCTCAATCGGTGCAGGAGGAAAATCTCTTGTAATTTGTTGACTTTGCTCAAACAATGAATCGGATTCATCGCTAGCGACAGGAATAACCTCTCCCTGTTCAGGAGCAACACCTTGCGCATTCATTACGTCATAGAACAACACAAGCACCACCAGTGTCGACGTGATTTTATTTATGCTGAACACGTTCCATCCATTTTTAATGTCGCTTCGCTGGAAGCCTCTGAGGAACAATAATTTGAGCCCGCACCTAATACCGGTTATTGTCTCTGACTTATGCGACGCCTTACATTAATGACGCTAGCCTTGATGGCTTTCCTTAACATTGCCGCGTCAATACTTTCTCCATCAATTCTTGGAATTAGTCTTGCTTTCTTAACCCTCTATGTTGTCTATCGCGTCGTAAAATGAAACTTGCCTGCATTTATTATCAAAACGACCTTAACGAGACTGAAAAAGTGCCTCACGTCGTTGACGCGCAAAGGTGCGTAAGTCAGTGATCTGATCAAACTCATCGACGATCTCACGCCCGATAAGCTCCTCAAGAACATCTTCGAGAGTCACAATACCCGTAAGGGCACCGAACTCATCGATGACAGCCACAAGATGTTGCCTCCTATCGAGAAAAGTGCGAAGAAGTTTGTCAAGGGGAAGAGAATCGACCACAAAGTGAAGCGGTCGCATAATCGATTCTAAAGATTTCTCCCCACTCTTATTCACCACGGAGGACAAAACATCCTGCCGATGCACAAGTCCCACCAAATCGTCTCGGTCTATGTCGTATACGGGCACTCTACTGTGCTTTCGTAGATCTTTCATAACCGCCACATCAACTGTTCTGTTGTCAGCTTCCAACATGAACACGACTGACCGCGGCGTCATTATGTCTCTTACTAACCGACGTTCCAACGACAATACATTCTGAATCACTTTCGCTTCATGCTGTTTCAGCGAACCTGACCGTAATCCCGATCCAACAAGAGTAAGAAGCTCCTCGTCAGACACATGCTGCTCATGATCTCCTTTTAACACAATCTTCGTAGCCATTCGGGTCAACGCCACAAGTGGCTTAAATATCAAGACAAGAACTTGTAGAGGATAAGACACCACCGAGGCTAAGTTTCGAGCATAAACCACTCCAAATGTCTTCGGTAAAACCTCAGAAAACAGAAGAATCGCAAAGGTGAAAACCAAAGAAAAGTAGATAACGTTCTCATTTCCAAATTCACGAGCTGCAATTGCTCCTGCGAAAGCTCCTCCACCCGTGTTCGCGATTGTATTAAGAGACAACACAGCAGTAATCGGACGATCAACCTGCTTTCGCAGCCCTTTAAGTACACGGCCAGACGAATGCCCAGAACTTTCAAGGACTTCAATATGGCTGGCTGGCACAGAATAGAGAACGGCTTCAAATAAGGAACAAGTTGCCGAAACAATCAGGACAATAGAAACCACGAGCATCAGCTCAGGCATATTTAAAACACCCTCCAGAAATATTTTTTCAAATTAACATCTAGTCTCTGATTAAAACGACGCCCGAAGATCAACACAAACCAACGTGTCTTGATTCCTTGCGAATAACAATCCTTTGGCAATCGCTGGATAAGCCCTAATAACCCCAGGTAAAATTTTCGCCCTAGCCAACGATACAAATTCCTCAGGAGAAGCCGTTACAAATACAAGCTCACCATTCTCTTGGAGAACGATCAATTGATCACCTGCAAGCGTTACGCTACCAGCTTCCAATCTATCTGAGCTCCATTGAACTTTTCCAGTTGCAAAATCCACAGCCCTAAAGCTTTGTCCATATTCTTGCCGCCCATGAAAACCATACAAGTATCCATCGCGAAAAACACTCGTGGAATAGTGATTGGACATAATGTCGTCAGATGCCCAAATTTCTGACACATCCGTTCCATTCACTTGGACAACCGCGGCTCCCGTTCCGTAGGATGCAGAAATAAATATTAAATTGCCGTTGATAAGTGGCGTTGCAGCATTAACTGACGCACGTAAACGAGAGCGCCACCTCTTCCTAAACCGAACATCTCCATCGATCGGATCAATCCCTACGAGACCATCACGAGTCAGAAATATAGCGTGCCGTTCGTCATCAAAACTTGCAGAGACCGGCGAGGAATAACTAGCTTCATCCGATGTAGCAGTCCAGAGAATCTCTCCTGACACCAAGTCAACCGCTACAATCCCTGCGCCATCGCCACCAATATTCAAAACGACACGACCGCTCTCAACTAGTGGAGAACCCGCAGCTCCAAAAAATCCTTTTCGAACACCAAACCTATCCTGAGTTTCCATTTCCCAAATAACATTTCCGTTATCAATGTCCACTGCTGAAAGATGACCTTGAGCACCAAAAGTAACAACGATGTCATCTGATACCACTGGTACCGAACGAGGACCCTCATCAAAACCGAAATCATCTCGATAGTTTGTTAGGTATTGCCGCTTCCAAATAGTTTGCCCAGATTTCACATCCAAAGCTTCCAAGACCTCAAAATCATCAACACGATGAAAGAGAAGAAGGCGCTCTCCGACCACCACGGGTCCGGCAAAACCCTCGCCAACATCGCGTTGCCAAAGTAGTTTAGGATTTTCACCGGCCCAGGTAATACTTAAGGAAGGACCAGGATAAGTCCCGTTTCGATTAGGCCCTAGAAACTGCGGCCAATCCTGAGCGCTGACAAATTCGACAGGACATAGCACAAGGATCAACAGAAGCCAACGCGAAATCATTATGTCGCAACTCCTTACAAATATTATCTGTAATTCATCAATAAACGTTTATAAACGACCATTAGATGATGCGGTGATCTTGTACAACTTAGATGCCGTTCTAACAAATAAACTGCCATGGGCGATAGCGGGAGTCGCCATTGTAAATTCATCAAGTAAATTAGTGTAGAGCACTTCAAAATCAGGACCGGCCTTGATCACAAACGTTTCACCATCTTCACTTATCGCAAAAATCTTCCCGTCATATGCCCAAGGAGACGCCGTAAAAGCAGCACCAACCTTTAACCGTTGTCGGCTATATATTTCTTCACCGGTAATAGCGTTATGGCACGTGAAATACCCACGATCTAAAAGTGTGTAGTAATAATCTCTATAAATAATCGGGGACGTATTATACGAACCAGCCTGAGGCTTAAACCATGCAATTGAGTTATCTAATGACTCTCCCTCAACAACAGAAATATCTCCAGTAGCACCTGGTCGAATTGCAAACACAGGACGTTTTTGATCACCGATATAACCAGAACTGATGTACAACAATCCAAACTTTGAAAACGGAGTGGGAACCACAATCGATGACATCCCATTTATTGTCCACAACAGATGTCCCTCAAGATCATACGACCGGACCATATCTGTTCCCGTTGTTACAATCTCCGTCCGCAGTTCATTCTCCCATATAAAAGGCGTAGACCAGTTGGTACCTTCCGATCTATTGATTCTCCAGAGCTCTGCTCCTGTTTCCTTGCTAATCGCAGTTAAGTACGACTGGTCATCATTGTCATTTACGACATAAACTCGATCGCCATGTATTACAGGAGACGCTGCTGTTCCCCAACTCGCACGGGTTGCAACAGCTTCAAACGATCGCGTCCATAGAATGTCACCGTCCAATGAGAGACAAAATAGCCCTATATTTCCAAAATAGACATAAAGAAATTGTCCATCCGTTACGGGTGTTTCAGAAGCATAAGTATTTTTTAAATGATGCGAACTTTTTGGAACGTCTCTGTGAACGTCGCGCGCCCATTTTATAGAACCAGTTTTTACGTCGATCGCATAGACAACCCACCGATGCACCGCTGAAGGAAGACTTCTCTCACCCCCAAGATATAAACCAGCTCGTGGCATTTCCACGTCACCCTCACTTAAAACAGACGTAACAAATACCGTGTCCTGCCACACAATCGGAGAGCTCCAACCGAGACCATCAATTTCAGTTACCCACTCAATATTTTCAGTCGTACTCCACGTATTTGGAAGACCAACTTCCTCAGAAACACCAAGTGCTTCTGGGCCACGAAACTGAGGCCAGTCTCCCTGGGCTTTCAGATGGGACGACCCGAATACAATATGGGTTCCAATAAACAGACACACCAGTGCGCTTCTGAAAATCTTTTGAGTACTGTTTTTATTCATAAGCAACTCGGCCCAAATAATTAGAATTATTATTAAAGACCCAACAGGTTAGATTCATACTTTGACAGTCCTCGATCTCGCGCCCATAAGTCCAAATCAACGGAAGCAATTTCATCGACGACAGGAATCGCATGCCCATTAATGCGCATATCGATAACTTTAATATAAGTAAGGCAACTCTTACATTCATCGACGCGCACATGCGGCCATGTTTCAGAAACGTGATATTCTAGCTGCTCCGCTTTACCTTCCCCACAGGCCGAACAAGTTAATCGCGGAAAAATCCACGAACCTGCACACAGAGAACAGTACAACTTCTGCCCACCCTTCTTTTCAGGTTCATCTTCCAAAATGCCAAGCACCGGCTTTCGGCCACAATAGGGACATAGTGCGGAATGACCCACGCTATCAGTATCGCCCTCAAGAGAGGCAACACTCGGAGTTATATCCGATACATTTTTTTCAACTAAAGCTTCAATTATCGGTTGGAGAAAAGCTTGAGGAAAAAACTCAAGCTGCACAGGGTTATGCCCTAATTCATCTGCTATCGCATCTAACGACTGGCCCTTCAAAAATGCCGCGAGTAATTCCTCTTTACTGAATGACGAATTCATTATACGACTTCCCACAGGAGCCAATATTTCAGTCAATATCGGTTGGATATCAAGAAGGAATTTGTCAAAAGAATCTAAACAGCTTTCTACAGAAAACTGATCAAGCTCAAGACAATATTTAGTCGGATTCGACGAAGAGCTTACGGAATCGAAGATTAAGGAAGTTTTCGCCTTGATATAAATAGGTTCCTGAACCTCAAGAACACGATTATAAAATTCTAATATTTCTTCAGCGTACGGATGATCTTCTTGAAGACTAACTATACGAGTGTGACGACGTTTCCAGATAGTGCTTGACACCTATGACCGCGTCTGTTCTTCGTGCCACCGTGGATGATGAACCTGAGCCCATCGCCGGGTCACCTTCCCATCAATCATTCCGCGCGCCGTGCCAGGATATGCGACCGTGCCAAGATAGACATGGACAATCAGCAGCAGCCCCCCCCCAAGCGTAGCCAAGTAATGCGTTAACCTAGCGGCAGACAGAATAGTTCTTGCAGGGGCAAGTAACTCAGGAAACCAAAGGATTACACCAGAAACTACGAACACAACGGCAAGAACACCTTGAGCCCAAAAAAACAACTTTTGCCCGGCGTTATATTTTCCAGCTGGAGGGACTTTATCTCGCTGGTGAGCTGCATAATAATGAACTGCACCTAACCATTTTAAGTCGAGCTTGTCTAAAAACATGTCCCGCAGCCAGAAGATCAACATGAAAATCATTCCCACTCCAAAGACAGCTCCAACAATTGGATGCCATTCTCGAGCCGAAGCACCTCCACCTAGTATGGCGGTCAGCCAAAAAAGAGGAGAATAAGCAAAAGCGAGACCAGTCAAAAGCAGCACAACAAACGTCACACCAACAATCCAGTGCAATATGCGCTCAGCAAATGAGAATCGATGCAATAGAGAGGAGTTACTCAATGTTGCTCCTCCGGATCTTCTTTACCAAATGCCAAAAGGTGCCCTAACGCCCCGAGCACACCAAAACTCAAGAAAAACGCACCTACGCGCTTAACAAAACCTAGAGCGGTTAATGGCGCAGGACTTGCAGTCGGATCTTCAGGAAGACGATAGTCTTCAAGGCGGTCACCATGCGGCACTACGTACATCATATGTGTCCCACCGACTCCCGCAGGATTATAAACAGCAGCATTCTGATAACCACGGGACTTTAATGTTTCGACTTTCTGATCAGCAAGAGCTTCCATGTCGTGCTTGCTTCCCCATGCGATAGCATTAGTTGGACAGGTTTTAACGCATGCGGGCTCGAGGCCAGCTTCAACGCGATCGATGCACATATTACACTTTGATACCGTCTTCGTTGCAGGATTAAAACGTGGAATATCGAACGGACATCCAGTCACGCAATACTGACAACCAATACAATTTTCTTGATTAAAATCCACGATCCCGTTCGTATACTGAACGATCGCTCCAGGAGCAGGACAAGCAAACAAACAGCCGGGATCCTCACAATGCAAGCAGGCATCTTTTTTTATGAGCCACTGCAAATCACCGTCGACCTCAATCTCATTAAATCTCATTAATAACCAAGTATTCGGCGAGAGATCTTTGTGACTTTGGATACTGCCAAAGTTGGAAGTCGGCTCAACACCAAGTTCATTCCATTCCTTGCAGGCCACTTCACAACCTTTACATCCAATACATTTAGAAATATCAACTAACTTGGAATAAACAGGACCACCGGATCTCAGTGCGTCCACCGGAATCATGGCGCTGGGACTTGCAGAAACTCGTTTAATCGTAAGCGTGTCAGCCATAAATCAGAACTTTATCTTTCTCAAAAATACTTCTAGTCGATTTACTCTACGCCTTCTCGATATTCACCAAGAACGCCTTAAATTCAGGACATCGTGTGTTCGCGTCACCTATGAAAGGCGTTAGTAAATTTGCCATTGATCCCGATGTCAAGCCAACAAAACCCCAATGGACAGGTATACCGACCGTCCAGACCACCTTGCCATTCACCTGAAGAGGTTTAATTCTCTTAGTGACAATTGCAGTACCCTGCACCGAACCACGCTTCGACCAGACACGAACCTGGCTACCATTCTGAATCTGTTTTTCTGCGGCCAACCCTTCAGGCAATTCAACAAAAAAATCAGGCATTGCCTCTACAAGGTAAGGCACGTTACTGGTTACAAAATGCTCCCGTTCAACTACGCGATAAACAGTGCAAGCATAAGGGAAATCGTCATCTTTCGTTGCCAAAGTCTCACGAACGCCATCGTACCACTCGATGGCAGGATTGATTGGAACGTTTTCATGTAATGGGTTTCCCGTAGGACTCTCTACAGGCTCATAATGCTCAGACAACGGACCATCATTCAACTGGGTTGTAAACAAACGAGCCACACCTTCTTCGTTCATAATAAACGCACCTGCCTCATTCGGAGGTGTTCGTTGACCATAATCTGGAACATCGCCAATCCATTCTTTTCCGTTCCAAGCAATACCTGCTCTGGTGCTATCCCATGGACGTCCTTCTGCGTCGGCGGAGGCTCGATTGTACAGAACACGACGATTCATCGGCCAAGCGAAACCCCAATCATGGTGCATACCTAAACCTGTCGGATCAGCTGTACCCCGACGAGCCATTTGATTTCCAGCTTCGGTAAAACTCCCCGTATAAATCCAATTGCCGGCTGCCGTGGAACCGTCATCTTTCAATTCCCCAAAGGACGAAAGTAACCGCCCATCATTTAAACCACGACCGTTAATTTCCTTGGCAAGTTCAACCATCGTTGGCTCACGTGGATTGAAATAATCCCAAGACAAATTTTTGATTGGCTCGTGATAGGCACCACCTTCAGCTTCATAAAGCCCTCTTACACGCCAAAACAATTCTGACATTATCCAAGTATCTGGCTGAACTCCAATCGGTGGGTCAACCACTTTTTCTTTCCATTGTGCCCAACGTCCACTATTGGTAAATGACCCTTCTCGCTCAATCCAATGACTACTCGGAAGATAAAGAACTTCCGTATCAATTTCTTCAGGCTTCATACCGTCAGCCTTCCAAAATTCAGCAGTATCCAGCATGAAAGGATCGATAACAACCTTCCACTTTAATTGTGACATCGAGCGAAGAAGACGCGGCACATCAGGTCCGGCAAGTAGAGGATTAAAACCTAAGGTGATGAAGCCTTCCAATTTTCCTTGGTGGGCCCTATCCCACATGGAAAGCCACGTCGTATCGCCACGCTGCTTCGGAAGATAATCATAAGCAAATCCATTGTCCTTTGAAGCGTGGTCGCCAAACCAGGACTTCATCTGAGAAACAAAAAACTTCGGATAATTACTCCAATAATTCACTGTATTCGGTACAAGAGGCTTCGGCGAAGAATCTTGCAAATGGGATTCAAGCGATTCCTGGTTAGGTAGTGGAAGCTTTAAATATCCAGGAAGCAACGCGGAAACAATCGCATGATCCGTTGCGCCCTGAACATTAGCATGCCCACGTAGAGCATTAATACCACCTCCAGGTCTACCAATATTTCCCAACAACAGCTGCAGAATTGCAGCGGTCCTGATAATCTGACTACCGACTGTATGCATCGTCCATCCGACGGCATACATAATAGTCCCAACACGATCGGCAGTTCCGGTCGAACAGATAATCTCGGCCATCGCCAAAAAATCTTCTTCCGTACAACCCGCTATTTTTGCTGCCACCTCAGGTGTATAGCGACTGTAATGGTGCTTCAACAGTTGAAATACACAACGTGGATGCTCAAGCGTGGCATCACGACGAACAAACCCGTCCTCTGCCCGCTCATAATCCCAAGAAGTTTTGTCATAACCACTTGCAGCCTCATCAAATCCTGAGAAAAGACCATCCTCAAAACCGAAATCTTTTCCTATAACAAAAGAAGCATTCGTGTGCGCCCTCACATAGTCATCGTGGTATAAATCATTTTCCAATATGTAACGAACAAGCCCTCCAAGAACCGCAATATCTGAACCCGGCCTGATCTGTAAATGCTTGTCAGCCACTGCAGAGGTACGCGTAAATCTTGGATCAACCGTTAGTAGCTTAGCGCCACGAGTGTCACGAGCCTCAACTGCCCATTTAAAACCGCAGGGATGGTTTTCGGCGGGATTAGCCCCCATAACTAGAATCACATCGGTATTCTTGATGTCCTTCCAGTGGTTGGTCATAGCCCCACGGCCAAATGTGGCAGCCAAACTGGCTACCGTAGGGCTGTGTCATATCCGAGCCTGGTGATCGTAATACACCAAGCCCATCGCTCTCATTGTCTTTGAAATAAGGTAAGCATCTTCATTAGAAACGGTCGCACTACCAACCCATCCAATCCCATTACAACGATTAACCGTACGCCCGTTCTCATCGTGCTCTTCAAAAGTTGCGTCCCTCGAATCCTTGAATTTACGAGCGAACCAATCCATCGCTTCATCCCATGAAACATCTTCCCATTCTGTTGCACCGGCCCGACGTAACAACGGCTGGTGCCGAAGCCGAGGACTGATAGCAAGTTGCATTTGGGAAGCGCCCTTCGGGCAAAGTGTTCCACCATTAATTGGACTATCTGGATCGCCCTCCACATGAATCACGGTATTCTTAGTATTTAAACCACCACTACCATGAACATAGGCAATCGTCCCGCATCCGACAGCGCAATAGGGACAAACCGTCTTGTATTCCTTTGCGTTACGAATTTTTAACTGTCTTACGGCTGCATGGGCGGATTCTAAGTTAAATCCAAGTGCGCTGACTCCAACTCCACCAGCTAAGGAGGCCTTTAAAAATGTTCGTCGGGATATAGACATAAGCTATTCGTAAAAACTAAAACAAATTATTTCATGCTCAGCATACCAGAACGGTAGATAATGAGAAAATATAGAAACTAACCTTAAATTAAAAATGACTGATAACTTAACAGGACTCAAGGAAATTGCTATCAAACGACACGGCAAACAACTCGAAAAAGATTTTGTGGCCGTCGAGGAACCACTGGAAATCCGCCTAAATGGCGACCCATTAGTAGTGACCATGCGAACACCCGGACACGATCAAGAACTTTCAGCTGGTTTCTTGCATGGTGAAGGCCTTGTCGAAAATGGAACAAATATTTTGTCTTATTCAGCAACAACCTCAGGCTCTGGAAGCAATGCGACTCAATTAAAGACGATTGACTTTGAAGGTCACACCATAAACATCGTCACTAATGACACCGTTTCCTCCAACTCAATAAAAAAGGTCAAGCGTGAATTTACAGCAACCGCCGCATGTGGTGTATGCGGAAAGCAGGAAATCGATGACTTAAGGCAACAGCTTCCTGACGTACACAGTGTGACAATATCGACAGAAATCTTGGAACGTCTCCCACATTTATTGCAGGAAAAACAGCGCCTTTTTAAGCACACCGGCGGCATACATGCCGCAGGAATATTTTCTCTTGAGGGAGAACTTCTTTGCGTGCGAGAGGACATCGGGCGACACAATGCAGTTGACAAAGCCATCGGACACTTTGTCTTAAAGAATCAAGTTCCACTCATCAACAAGATTCTCGTCGTCAGCGGCCGCGCAGGGTTTGAACTCGTACAAAAAGCTTTGAAAGCTAAAATTCCAACTATGGTTTCTGTTGGAGCTGCCTCAAGTATCGCCGTTGAAATGGCCTTACGGGCCGGCATGACGCTCTACTCTTTCGCTGGGCGAGATCGTGGAAACCTGCATGTAAGTTCGTAATAATGAAACAACTTTAATCAAAACTAAAAGAGGCCCATGCCATGTACCAAAAAGCAAGTCTCAGCGTCACCTCAATAATCCTCTTCACAACAGGACTTTCCCTTTTTTACGCACAAGGGACACACTTTAAAGGAAAACTCTCACGCCTACCAATCGATATAGTTACTGCTGCTGACATTACCGGAACGGGTAGCTTGACGGCGGAACTGCTCGGCCAAGATTTAAGGATCACCGCTAATTATGAAGGCATAAGCTCACCAGCAACTGCAATTCACATTCATCGGGCGGCGCGAGCACGCAGAGGACCGGTGGCCTTCACACTCAACATCCCAAAGATGAATGGATCGCTTTTGGAAACTGTCAAATTAAACGAAGAAGAAATCGATATTTTGAATAAAGGAAATTATTACTTACAGATTCACACGGAGCAAAATCCAGCTGGCGAACTTCGAGGCTGGCTGCTACCTTATTAAAAAAACAGATAACAGGGACTTTACTATTATGAGAATCGGTGACATTCCTATCAAGTTCCCAGACGATGATGGTAGTGCGTCAAATATAACCAGAGGGACCATCGTCATTGGTGTCGTCTTAGTTACTGTAATTGGAATCGCAACCTACTGGTTCCTACAAGAAGAGCCTGAAGTTCAACCGGAAATTGTAGTACCTGTGGTTGAAGCGCCAGCTCCTCAACAAGAATTACCACCTGTAGCACCCACAGAACCAGAACCCGTATTGCTTCCAGATCTCAACACCAGCGATAGCTTTGTGAGAAACTTGCTTTCTGCGCTCTCAGTACACCAAAAAATAACTGAATGGTTAACCACTGATGGATTAATCAGAACCTTTGTAGTCACAATTGATAACATCGCGGACGGCCAGAATCCTTCAAATCACATTTCTTTTTTGCAACCAGTGCAAAGATTCAGCGCAACAACGAATTCATCAGAATTACGAATCTCTCCAGAGAGCTATAATCGGTACGATTTACACACTGCTGTGTTCGATTCGTTTAGCACACTTGGCTTGGCGCAGCTCTTTCAAGAACTTGAACCACTTTTAGACGAAGCGTACGAAGAACTCGGCCACCCGGACACACCATTTCGACGTACATTTGAACGTGCTTTAACCCATATACTAGAAACGCCAAACATAAACCGTTCACCACTCGTTGAAAAAGGAGTGGTATTTCATAGATACGTAGATCCTCGTTTTGAGGTTCTGAGTCCAGTACAGAAACAATTTTTAGGCATGGGACCGAAAAATATACAAACTATAAAAAGTAAGCTTCAGGAAATTTCTACTGCCCTTGAGCTTTCTGTCGATCGTTAAGCACGCACAACAAACTGGAAAGATGAGAGATTAATAACATTCGCGAGAACGATTGGAGAACAAATGGACCATCGATTGCGCAAAACACTAAGCCTGACATGCACGACCGGCTGCCTAATTTTTTTGATCAGCTGCACCAGCGGAGACCAGTCTAACGAAAATACTGGAAACCTGATCGCTCTCGACGCGGATGACATCGGTGGCACTGTTACAAGCGCCAACGGCAAAGAAGCGGGCGTCTGGGTTATTGCCGAGACAACCGAACTGCCGACACGATTTATTCGAATTGTGGTTACAGATGAGGAGGGAAGATACGTTTTACCAGATCTACCACAAGCAACGTACGATATCTTCGTGCGTGGATACGGACTGGTTGATTCACCACGTATCAAAGCTTCGCCAGGCGAACATCTTGATCTAGAAGGCATCCTTGCAGAGGATGAACTCAGCGCCGCACAGATTTATCCTGCGGCTTGGTGGCTCTCCATGATGGAACTCCCACCTGGAGAGCATTCACAGCAGCGCCTTAGTAGTTCAATATCAGGATGTCTGAGTTGCCATCAAATTGGGAATCGTGCAACACGTGAAATTCCATCCAGCATCCTTGAACAATCGGAATCACATCTTGAAGCATGGGATCAACGCGTTGCAATGGGCCCAATGGGTCGCGCGATGGCCGGCAGTTACCATCGGCTTGGAGACCAGCGACAAATGTTTGCCGACTGGACTACCCGTATCGCCAATGGTGAATCACCGTCTCAAATTCCGCCGCGTCCCAGTGGAATCGAACGTAATGTCGTTGTGACGCTGTGGGATTGGGGAACCGAAACTGATGGGCGCACTGATAACGCGGCATCAGATGTCCGAGATGCGACGGTAAATGCTGATGGGCTCATCTATGGAGTCGTACAACCCAGCGATATTCTCGCGGTCGTCGATCCAGTCGAACACCGTACTTTTAACATTCAAATTCCATCTACTGCACCGCCAATTCAGACCGAGACTCCAACCTCCCCTTACTATGGAGACGAGCCTGTCTGGGCGAGACAATCTGACCCACGCAGTGTAGCCATCGCTGGTGATGGTCGCGTTTGGTTCACAGGACGTGTCCGTGGCGATGAACAGCCAGACTTTTGCACGGATACTGCTAATGAGTTCGCCAATTACTTCCCACTCGAACGTGGAAGACGTCAGGTCTTTGTCTTTGATCCAGAGACTGAAGAATTTCAGGAAGTTGACACATGTTTTTCAGCTGATCATAACCAGCTAGGCGAAGACGAGCGTTTTTACTATGGTTTTCGAGATGGTGTCGGATGGATTGACGTCTCGACGTGGGACGAAACTAAAAATGCAGAGCAAGCTCAGGGCTGGTGCCCCACCGTTTTAGATACTAATGGTGACGGAATCATATCACCAGGTTGGACCGAGCCAGACGAACCAGTCGATCCCGCCAGAGACCATCGTGTCGCTTACGGTTGTTATTCTCCCGCATATAACAAATCTGACGGGACAATTTGGTGCTCTGATAATGGACCAACCGACAATACATTGGTACGACTCACGATAGGAGACAATCCTCCCCAATCATGTGTTGCAGAAATGTTTATGCCTCCGACTGATATTCAAGATCCGCCACCTTACGGCAGTGGCGGACTTCATGTTACCGGCGACGGCCGTGTGTGGCAGGACTGGCGAGGTAGCGGTCACTTCGCACTTTTTGATAGAAGTCTCTGTGGCACTACTAGCGATGCGGAAGCCACGGGGCAAAGCTGCCCTGAAGGCTGGATACTTTATCGGATGGATAAGCCGACGTACGAAAATGCGGAGATGCCAATCAACTCAGACATAAGCTACCTAACACAAATAGATCACCAGGATGTCCTCGGACTCGGTCCTGAGACTCCGGTGTACGGTGTCGTCAATGCGGACTCTCTAGAAGTATTTGTTCCAAACACTGAAAAATTTGTCACACTCCGTGTTCCATATCCCATGGGATTTTTTTCACGTTCTTCCAATGGCCGAATTGATGATCCGTCAACCGGTTGGAAGGGGAAGGGGCTTTGGTCGAGCTATTCAAATTACGCGGCTTGGCACCTTGAAGGTGGCCAAGGAACGCTTCAGAAAAACGTTAAATTTCAGATTCGCCCAACACCGTTATCAAAATAGAAAAACGACATGGATAGCGCTTTAGGGTTTCGTTTCCCTAACACAATAGAAAAAATATTAAACACCGTTAAAAACTCTTGGTGCCAGCCGGTCGGTCACCCACAAAATAGCTTAGAATGGATAATAACTTGAATTAAATGATAAGAATTGGGCTCTGTCAGACCAATCCTTCCGTCGGTGACATTGAAGGAAACTACGAACGCATTAAGTCCTCTATAGCCTCCGCGCGGAAAGAAGACGTCGAACTCTTATTGTTTCCGGAGCTATCACTCACTGGTTACCCGCCAGAGGATTTGCTCTTACAACCGCACTTCACTGAACACGCGGCGGAAGCAATGACAAGATTGGCTTCTGAAATCAGTGATATTGTTGTCGTCCTCGGATTCCCATATCTATTGGACAATAAATTATTCAACAGCGCTGCTGTGATTTGTCGTGGAGAAATTATAAACATCTACTCCAAGCACAGACTCCCAAACTACGCAGTTTTTGACGAGCAGCGCTATTTCGAAAGTGGTAATAAAGCAAGCGTTCTTATCCTTAATGACGCTCGTATCGGAATCACGATTTGTGAGGATGTATGGCACCCAGGAGGTCCACCAGAATGGGCTACAACCGAAGGTGGGGCCGAAATCCTCGTCAACCTGTCAGCATCACCATATCACCGTGCTAAGGGGCAAGAACGCGAGCAATTATTTTCAGCCCGCGCCGTTGAATACAACTGTTTCCTCGCATTCTGTAATACCGTTGGCGGACAAGATGAATTAGTATTCGACGGACACAGTTTTATAGTAGATCCAACTGGTACAGTAATCATCCGAGGAAAACAATTTGAAGAAGATCTTGTTGTTGCAGATATTGATCACACCGAAGCTACTCAAAAACGTGTATCAGATACTCGATGGGAAAATGGACTTTCAACTGACTCGAAACGTGTTTCTATAATCCCTCTTCCTCGGACCAAATCCAAAGATGTAAAACCGTTCCAAAAACAATTATCCTCATTACTGACACCGGAAGCCGAAGTGTATCAGGCGTTAGTAGTTGGCACTTCAGATTACTTTAGAAAAAATAATTTCAATCATGCCGTACTGGGATTGTCAGGTGGAATTGATTCCGCTCTAGCACTGGTCATTGCTGTTGATGCATTAGGACCAGAAGCCGTAAGTGCCGTCTCACTTCCATCCCGTTTCACTGCTGAAGTCAATCGTATAGACGCAAAGGAACTCACAGAGCGTTTAGGAGTTCACTTACTTGAGATCCCGATTGAACCTTTGGTGACCGAGTATGAGACGGCTTTAAATCAGGTATTTAAAGACACTCAGCCAAACGTCGCTGAAGAAAATTTACAAGCACGTATCCGCGGAAATTTACTAATGGCGCTTTCGAATAAATTCAATTGGCTAGTCTTGACTACAGGAAACAAAAGCGAACTTAGTGTAGGATATGCCACTTTGTACGGAGACATGGCTGGAGGTTTTTCAGTGCTGAAAGACGTTTTTAAGACATGGGTCTATCGGCTATGTTTGTGGAAGAACCAACCAACCGAAGTAATTCCCATTAACATCATAAATAAACCACCATCAGCAGAACTCCGCCCGGATCAATTAGACAGCGACTCACTTCCTAAATACGACGTTCTCGACTCCATCTTAACCGCATATGTAGAAAATGATCAGTCCGCTCGCTCAATCGAAGAAATGGGCCATGACCGTTCGACAGTAAATCATGTGCTTACACTCGTAGATCGCGCGGAATACAAACGACGTCAAGCACCTCCTGGCGTCAGAATCTCTACACGCGCGTTTGGCAAAGACCGCCGTTTACCAATCTCAAATGGAAGTTCGAGATTAAATTCAGTGTAAAAATGCCACAGTTGAAAATTTTTTAGTAGCTCAATTAGTATCGGAAATTGAAAACTCTACCAGCCGAGACTGTCTCAGATGAGCTTGGCACCAGTCAAATGCGAATGGTAGAGTCCCGTTATAGCAGTTGATCTATGTGTTGGCTACACGGGAAGCTTCTACACGTTACGCCAGATGTTCGTTCGCGAAAATAGAGTGCTTGGAATGTAAATGCCTGACTCACTTGACTCTCAAAAAGCAGCAATAACCAATAATTGCATTCGTGAGATCTACTCGCAAAAACTAGCGCTCGGTGATCCAGTCATTTCTTTCGAATTTTTTCCGCCGCAGACTGTCGCTGGAAAAGAAAATCTGTACAAAAAAGTAATACCTGCTCTCTCAACAGCTAACCCTGATTTCTGCTCTGTTACTTACGGAGCGGGAGGCAGCATGCGTTCAAATACACTGGAAGTAGTCGAACACATCCAGACTCAATATGGCATCACAGGAATGGCTCATGTCACTTTTCTCAGTTCCACACAAGAAGAAATCAAAAACTTTATTCAAACAGCCAGTAGATTAAATATTAAAAATCTTCTAGCACTCAGAGGAGATCCCCCCAGAGACGATCCTGATTTTGTGAGATTAAATAATAATTTTGAATACGCCTTTGAACTTATCGACTACATTAAGACTCAAGGTGCATTCTCAATTGGAGTAGCGGGATTTCCAGAGGGACACATAGATTGCAAGGGCGGAAAACATCTTGACTGGAACAGATTAAAAGACAAGATCGACCATGGCGCTGATTTCGTTCTCTCCCAACTCTTTTTTGAGAATGCTGACTACTTTGAGTTCCGTGATTATCTAGTCGACAAATTGGGCGTCAGAGTGCCAATAACGCCAGGGATTCTTCCGATTCTCAACGGCACCCAAGTGAAAAGATTCGCCGACTTATGCGGAGCACGATTACCGGCAGCTCTGGTTAGAAACCTGGATAAATACGGCGATGACAACGAGGCAATGGCTGAATTTGGCATAGACTATGCCACACGCCAGTGCGATGAGTTACTTAAGAACTCCGCACCTGGACTTCACCTCTATTCACTCAATAAATCGAGATCCTCGCTGCAGATTCTTCGAAATCTTGGACTGACGTAGGGTATTAATATCTTCTAGCTACGATCCATCCACTCAACAAACCGAGACGGAGACTCAACAATCATCACTCGCACTACCCGCTGATGCTCGTGCATGAGTTGTTTCGCAGCCTCTCTAGCTTCTTCAAGTGAAGAATATCGAACAGAAATGGCTGGCGCATTTACCGCACCACCTCGAACAGTCGTAATTAACTTAAACATAATTCAATTTAATCATACCACTCGACACGTAAAACAGAGTGTTCTGAACCACTTTCGATATCAAAATTTATTTCCACGCTTTAGAACCCAGTATCAACTCAACAACCTCATCATAGCTTGCAATGCCTCGCTCAACGCGATTTGCTTTTAGATATTGATCGTAAACGCGGTTCGCGCTCCGACGCACAATTGGCACAGATGATCGCAAACGTTCTGCCACCTTCCGCAAATCATCAGTCGGCCCTGCATCTAAGGAAGCCCACAACTCGGCTTTTTCTTCTTGATCAAGATAGCGCGTCAGACGCGGAAAAAGAGATAACCATGCACTGTATTGAGATAAATCATCTCCAGCAAGACAGATAAGCCAGCCGACAAAACTAGCCTCTGACTCATCAGCAAATCCCGCAAGATGCCCCCATTCATGGGCAACCACATAAGGCCGTTCAAAAAAAAGAATCTGATCGTTGACTAATATTTCAAGAGAAAATGGACTGATCATGCCATCAATACCAGCTTGCCGAAAATAAGGAAGGAAAATTGTTTTTTTTGGCGAGGTAATAACTGCGGTATTTTGACTTCCAAGATAATCCTGCACCGAATAAAAGGCGCCTTCCAGCCGCCCGGAAAGTTCGTCGAGTGTGGGCCATTCTTCATCTTCACGTGAACGATACAAGACGTTCACCTGATTAACAGTCTGCGAAGCCAACTCAAGGAGCGATTCATGTGTAACACGCGACGAATCGTAATCTAGTTTTTCCGTAAGTGGCTCACGACTGTAATTAAAGCCCCAAAAAAATAGGAATAAGATATAAAGACAAGAGAGAAAAAAGGCTAGATTAAAGAAATGGTTAACAAATTGTGACAACCTTCCAAGTGAACCTTTCCGGCGCACGGCCATCCAGAAAATAGCACCGCCTATAACAAGCATAGTCACCACAAAGACATCAAATACTGCCACCGGTATCACCGATGTCAAGGGTGTTACAACATTTTGTATAAAGATATAGATGTGACGTGAATAGATATATTCAATTACCGATGACGAGATAGGAAATACCGCCAACAAAGTGGCTATCGCGATAATACCAACACGGAAAAACATCGATCGCTGCTGTCTGTTCATCGATCAAACATCTATTTCTATTGTGGTGAAAGCCTGTTGCCCTGCTCGTCAAACAAATGTAAAGCTTTAGCCTGTACATGAACACCTACAGATTGCCCTATCGATATGAGCTCACGAGCATCGCAACGCACAAGAAACACCGCCCCATCTACAGCGACGGACACGTAGGTTGCATCTCTTTTCACTTCCATCGAAACAACTCTACCAGGCCATCCGATGCCAGGTTCATAGCGTAAGCGAAAACACTCTGGACGAATCCCAAGAGTCACATCTCGACAATACGCATCAGCAATTTCTCCTGGCAATTGAATACTTCTAGGCCCAACCTGGACTGCACAACCATCTTTTTCTAATACGGCCGGAACAAGATTCATTGCTGGCGAACCAAAAAAAGAAGCTACTGTCACTGTCTGTGGATTATCAAAACACTCCCCAGGGGTACCACACTGCACGATGCGCCCTCCATCAAAAAAAATAATTTGATCCGAGCATTCTAGAAGCGCCTCAGACTCTCTTGTGGCGTATAGCACTGTTAAAGGACGTTGAGCCTGTAATTTTCGAGCCTGCTCACAGATTTGCACTTGTTTCGTTTGATCGGACCCTAGAAGACTTCTATCACAAACCAATAACGAAACCTCTCGATTACGCTCATAAGTCACATCTGACAATCGCGAAACAAAATGTACCGCACTATCTTCAAGACTCTGATCACTTATCACCTGTTTATTGAACTGAATAGTTCCTTTATCGTATGGGACTGTGCCCACGATCACCTGTAATAGGCTTGAAGCACCTGTTCCATCCAGATCGACAAATGAACAAAACTGTGAAGACGAAATCAACAGTGACTCAATCTCCAAAACCGTCGCGCCTTCAGAAAGCACAGCCAAATCATTAATCTGTATTTCCATGGCCTCAAAACATCCTTACACATTGAAGTACCGATACACACCGGCACTTACCAATGTTAGACTGACATCATGAGTAAAAGCGATGATCTCGACTGGGGCAGATCGATTGTTCAGACAGCCTGTCCTCTTGATTGTCCTGATACCTGCAGTTTGTCAGTCTCTCTTGAAAAAGGTCGTATCGTTAAAATTGATGGATCTACTCGCCATGATCTCACAAATAGCTTTATCTGTGGAAAAGTGAGACGCTTTGGTGACCGTATATATGGGGAAAACCGTCTGCAACACGTTGGATTAAGAAAAGGTAAAAAAGGTGAAGGCCGTTTCACCTCCACAACTTGGGATGAAGCGCTTGAAATAATTGCAAAGAAAATCCAGCAAGTGAAACGTGAATGGGGCGGTGAAGCAATCTTACCGTTCTCATTTGGAGGTTCAAACGGCCTCGTTACTCAAGACACAGTCGACGCTGAATTATTCCGACACTTAGGGGCAAGTCGTCTAGCCCGCACGGTTTGCGGCGCACCAACAGGTGCCGCACACAGCGCATTGTACGGAAGAATGCCTGGGGTTGCTTATGAAGATTACCAACACGCTAAACTGATTATTATCTGGGGCGCAAATCCATCAGTGTCTAGTATTCATCTTGTTCCCCATATTCGAAAAGCCGTCAGCCAAGGAGCTGCCCTAGTCGTAATCGACCCACGCCGAACATCGCTGGCAAAACAAGCGGATATCCATTTAGACGTTCGACCGGGCGCTGATGTAGCCGTCGCCTTAGCTATTCATCGATTTTTGTTTAAGCAGGGATTTGTAGACAACGACTTTTTAAAAAACCACACAACAGGTGTTGACGACCTTCGTGCGCGCGCGGAAGACTGGACATTCGAACGAGCAGCTACGGTTGCAGATGTTGACCCAGATTTAATCGAGCGGGTCGCAGAACTTTATGCTGAAACTTCACCCGCTGTAATTAGATGTGGCTGGGGATTGGAACGGAATCGGAACGGTGGAAATGCAGCGGCCTCCATCCTATCCCTCCCGGCTGTTGCCGGAAAATTCGGGATTAGAGGCGGCGGCTTTTCGATGAGCAACTCTGGAGCATGGAATATCGAAGAACAGTCCTGGATCAATGTTAAGGAAACGCAGACCAGAATCATTAACATGAATCAAATCGGTCGCGCGCTCACCGATCAGGCGCCTCCTCCAATTAAGATCTTGTTCGTTTACAATTCGAATCCCGTAGCTACTATGCCTGATCAAAACCGGATACTCCGCGGTCTTGCCAGAGATGATTTGTTCGTTGTTGTCTTTGATCAAGTAATGACTGATACAGCAAAGTGGGCGGATGTTGTTCTTCCTGCCACCACCTTTTTAGAACATTACGATATTGCAAGAAGTTATGGACAAATAAATCTTCAATTGATCCAACCTGTGATTGAACCCACGGGTGATTCTCGACCTAATGTAGAAGTCTTCTCCATGCTCGCCGAACACCTCAATATTAGCACTAGCAATCCTTTTAGTTCAGACCCAGAATCCGTCATACACGTCGCCCAATCACTGCCAGATTCGATTCAAAATAGTCTTCTTGAACACGGCATAGCAACTTCTCCTGTCCCTGGAAAACCGATTCAATTTGAAAATGTTTTTCCTGCGACACCGGACAAAAAAATCAATTTGTTTCCTGCAGAACTTGAAATGGAGGCTCCAAAAGGCTTGTACTCCTTTCAAGGAGATTCAGCAAATGACACCTATCCTCTCGTTCTTCTGTCTCCTGCCAGCGAAAAGTCAATCACATCAACCTTGGGAGAATTACGTACAAGACTGGCAGCACTGCAAATGAACCCTAACGACGCAACGCGACGCAATCTAAGCACCGGCGACATCGTACGTGTGTTTAACGACCTTGGTGAAATCCAATGCCCACTAATGATCAACTCGGACATGAAAGCAGGAACCGTCGGACTACCGAAGGGATTATGGCAAAAGAGCACCATGAACGGTTCAACAACAAACGCGCTCATTTCAGACACAGCCACCGACTTGGGTGGAGGGGCAAGCTTCAATGATACGAAAGTCGAAGTTACTCGAATTGTAACAGCCAGCCTTGGAGATGCGAACATCTCTCTTTGGACGACAACAAAACCAGAAAGAGTAAACTAGTTATTTAAGACATCGTCATAAAAACCTATACGATCTCTAATCGTAAATTAAGGAAAACATTCCATGACTGAAAATGAAGACCAACAGTCTGACGACAATCCCCGCATGGTAAAATGTGTAAAACTGCAAAAGAAGCTTCCTGGCCTCGATAACCCGCCATGGCCAGGAAAACTAGGGGAACGGATATTCGACGAAGTTTCTGCCGAAGCATGGAAGCTGTGGGAAGAACGCATGAAAATGATTCTCAATGAGTATCGACTCATGCCGTGGCAAAAAGAAGCCCAAGAATTAGTTGCCAAACAAATGGACGATTTTTTCTTTGGTGAAGGAGCGGCGTTACCTCCAGATTATGTTCCACCCCAAGAGAAATGACTTAAACTCATAGTTACGATTTAACTTCTAAATGTGGATCGACCTCAACACTTAATACTGCGTGCGCCGCTCTGAGCGCCTGAATGACCGTCTTTTGAGAGTTTCCGCGGGAAAAAATAAATCCTAAGTAACTTCCTCCGTCAGGTGGCGGGCGAAGATGTTGGCCGAGTTTCGCGGTAATAATTACATCTTCAATAAATTCTACGGTCTTTGCGAGTTCTACTCCTGCCACATTCTTAAGATGTCCATCACACGTAATTGGGATCATCATTACGGCAGAAACACAGGATTCTCGCTTATAGGTCGCAACTGAACGTCCAGCTGCGTGATTTAATATTAGTGATTCATGGCTCAAAGACTGTTGCCCTTGGCAGTCAAAGCGCAACATTCTAGAACAAAGTCCACCTATCGGTCGGGCCGCAACTTCCAAAACAAAGATTCCCTGTTTATTGATTCGACATTCGGCATGAATCGGACCATTTACAAGACCTAAGGCACGAACTGATGCACAAACAACCTCACATAAACGATGATGTTCTAAGCCATTATCGTCATCAGAAGTTACATAAATTGTTTCTTCAAAATAAGGACCCTCGAGGGGATCAGGCTTATCAAAAACAGCGAGAATGTCGAGTTTTCCTTGAGTCATTAGACCCTCAACAGCTACTTCTCGACCAGGAATGTATCCTTCAAGAATGATTTCTTGTTTTAATGAACCCTCTGCCCCATTCTCATCAGAACTTTCTAACAATTTTTTAATACGCTGAAGTCCAGCCTCCAACCCAGCGGGATTATCAATTCGTATTACACCCTGACTAGCAGACAGCGACAGCGGCTTCACAACGCAGGGAAAAACAATACCTTCTTTTAATAATTCCAAGGAGGATGTTTCGAACGAAAAATGCTTAAACCAAGGAACAAGAAGTCCAGCCTCTTTCAAACGCAGTCGTGTCAACAGTTTATTACCACAGATATCAACGGCGGAGATCGGATGTACGCACAAACCAAGCGTCTCGCCAATCACAGCAGCAATACGTGCAGCCTTATCTCCTATGGCAACAACACCGTCTA
>Ga0310344_10000616_pt1 | contig 27888 bp, 16 predicted proteins | sample HC15DNA20200_MG_FD_203801 | JGI IMG/M metagenome (GOLD analysis project Ga0310344, IMG submission 203801) | Marine microbial communities from station ALOHA, North Pacific Subtropical Gyre - HC15-DNA-20-200_MG | ecosystem: Environmental > Aquatic > Marine > Oceanic | place: Pacific Ocean: North...
AATCGATCCCTTGTGTTTTGCACTGGAACAGTACGATGCTGTCGGCCGCCTGCGTCCTGAAAAACAGAACACCACCGCCAAACTCCCCACAAGGAAGTCTATCACCGGTATCGCAGACCTGAGGCAGATACTGCTGAAACATAAAAACGATACCTACATACGACACCTCACCGAAAAGCTGTTATCGTACGCACTCGGTCGCAGACTTCGTTTCGCCGACCAGCGTCCTCTAGAAACCATTCTGAGCCAACTGAAAAGAATAACTACAAAGCTCACACACTCATTCGTGAGATCATTCGGAGCGATCCCTTTCGAAACCGCAAGAATCCTTCCGTACAAGATCTTTCCAGATAACGATCCTTTCCATGTTAAAACGATTATTCCTACTGCTTGCCTTAATCGGTCTCATCCACGTCTGCGGTCCTGGCGATGGACTTCGGAAATCATGTGCCTCACCTCAAGAAACACCTGCAAACACGCCTCCAGCTCTCGAAGAAATCAATGACTTCCCGATCAAAGGGGAAGGTGACAAACCACAGGGCCAAGACAATGACGATGACGGGGGAGTGGGAGGGATCGTATGTCTCGCGGTTTTCAGTTCGTTCTGGTCGCTCTTTGTTTTCCTCCGTTTCATCCGTCCCAAGAAGTTGCAAAGGAAACGAACCGCCGATCTGGAAAAAGTGGCGATGGAACTGGGAATTGCGTTTGATGCCGTAGACGAAACCGGACTAAACATACTAAGCCAGTTTCCAGACTTTCCACTGTTTGGCGAAGGGCGAGAACCGAAGACAGTGACAAACATCTTTTCCGGAAATACCGCCGAGGTGCATTTTTCCATCTTCGACTATTCCTACAATACGGGACGCGGAAGACGGAGATGGTACTATCGTCAAACGGTAATCGCCATGCAGTCTGAACAACTTCAGTGCCCAGCGTTCCATCTGCGACCCGAATCGAAACGGGACATTATTGGCAATGTGCTCCAACTTCAGGACATCGACTTCGACGATCATCCTGAATTTTCAAAGGCCTTTGTGCTCAAGTCCGATGCAGAAAACGACACCCGTAGGTTTTTCGACCAAGAACTACTCGATTATTTTTCCGGACACCCGGGAATTCACTTTGAAATGACGACCGGTATCTTCCTGCTCTATCGCAAACACCGGCTTCTTAAACCTGCCCATGCCGACTGCTACCGAGATTTCCTGGGAGATGGCTACCTTATGTTTCAAGCCCTGAAAGATCGATTAGCTCGACTCTCTTGACATCGGTATCTGCTTGTCTTGACTCTGATTGGTGATACCATGACAGACATATCACTTGCCTGGAGAACATCGAATATGCCTGTGAAACGCACCCTTGAACTGCTGGCCATTTTGTCCGTTTTAGTGTTTACCCACAGTATCCGAGCAGAACGTCTTGTGCTTGTCGGTGCCTCTTATGGGAAAAACATACTCGCGATCACCGACACCAAAGGTGACGTCCTGTGGTCTCACCAAACCGCCGGCCCACAGCGTGGACATGCCGGCCATCACGATGTACACCTGCTCGCAAATGGAAATATTCTTTTTCATGATACCTGGACAACATTGAAGGAGATCACCCTCGGTAAGAAAGTGGTGTGGACTTACGACTCGGCCACCCGTAACGGGAACGAGAACCGGGACGTCAGCATCCACTCCTTTGCCCGCCTGACTAATGGTCACACCATGATTGTTGAAAGCGGGGTGGGCCGTATCATCGAAGTAAATAATAGAGGCGAACTGGTTCACCAGTTTCCGCTCAAACCAGGTGGCACTCAAAACACACGATGGGTACGCCACACACCGGAAGGTACTCTGCTTGTCTGCTCGGAAGATCCCGGTGTGGTAACCGAGTATAATCGGACAGGTGAGGTTGTCTGGGACTATCTTATTAACACCCGTGTTTATGGCGCTATTCGTCTGAAAAACGGCAATACCCTGATCGCCTCAGGCAGCGGTCATAGTGTCGTGGAAGTTACACCCGGTAAGAAAGTAGTTTGGGAAATCAAAGATCGAATACCCGGCACGCAAATCGAATTGGGATGGATGACCTGCCTTCAGGAACTTCAAAACGGAAACCGTGTCGTGGGGAACTGCCATGCCGGTGAAACCAATCCCCAGATTTTCGAAATCACCCGTGACAAAAGGATTGTATGGACCTTTGACGAATGGAAGCTGGTCGGCAATGGTCTGGCCTGCTGGCAGATTCTCAGCGACGAGCAAAGCAGACTCATCCGAAATAAACTTACTACCTTAACCCCCTGATAAAATACACCTGCCCGATTCCTGCATAGCTTCCGGACAGTCATATTAAGCCCAATCTTCTGCTATCTTCATCCCTCATGTCCACAATAAACATCCACCGCTTCTATTACCCATCCGTCTGCGGCATGTTTGCAACTGGATTGGGGCTGATTCTCTGTACAGGCATTTCGCTTGCCGAGACGGATAAAAGCCACCTGAATTCTCACAAGCGGAAAAAACCAAACGTGCTTTTTATTGTGGTGGATGATATGGCTACCACACTGGGCTGTTACGGGGACGTGTTAGCCAAAACACCTCACATCGATCGTCTGGCGGCTGGAGGAGTACGGTTCGATCGTGCGTATAATCAGCTGCCACTGTGCAATCCGACTCGTGCGTCTGTCATGACCGGACTGCGTCCTGACCATACCAAGGTTTACGATCTCGATCGTCATTTTCGCGATTCACTTCCTGACGTGATCACTCTTCCTCAATCCTTTCAGAATGCCGGTTACCTGGCGGCCCGTGTGGGCAAAATCTATCATTACAATGTACCGGCCTCCATTGGTACCAATGGCTTCGACGATGCCCCCTCCTGGAACCTGAGGGTTAATCCCATCGGACGCGACAAATCGGAAGAGGCGCTCGTTTTTAATGCGGAACCGCACAGGAAAATCAGCGCTGCATTGAGTTGGCTGGCTGCCGATGGAAGCGACCGAGAACAGACTGACGGGATGATTGCCACCGAAGCGATCACCTTAATGGAACAGAACAGGGAGCATCCTTTTTTTCTGGCAGTAGGTTTCTTTCGTCCTCATACCCCCTACATCGCCCCGAAACCGTATTTCGACTTGTATCCCATAGAACAGATGCGTCTGCCTTACAGCCCCGACAACGACCGGGACGATATTCCCGAAGCTGCCTTTGCGCACAATTGCCCGATCCCACACTACAACCTTGAAAAAGATATTCTGCTACAGGCCATGCAGGCTTACTATGCCTGTGTTTCGTTTATAGATGCGCAGGTTGGCCGCCTGCTTGAGGCCCTGGAGCGTCTGGGCCTGAATGACAATACAATTGTCATTTTCTGGAGTGATCATGGATACCATCTGGGTGAACACGATGGTATCTGGCAAAAACGTACCCTTTTTGAGCAGGCTTCACGGGCTCCATTGATTATTCGAACACCCAGCGCAAAAGGTAACGGGCAAAGCTGTTCACGGATTGTCGAGTTTGTCGACCTTTACCCTACACTGGCCTCTCTGGCTCAAACCCCCATACCCGACAATCTCGACGGCCGCAGCCTGGAACCCCTACTGGATAATCCCGAGACTACGTGGGATGGATTCGCCATTACCCAGATTCTCAGACCCGCCGACAACAGACTTTCGAGACCCGTTATGGGGTGCAGCATTCGCACCCGGCGATGGAGATATACCGAGTGGGCGGAAGGTCAAGAAGGAATCGAACTTTACGACCACCACTCCGACCCCATGGAATTCAACAACCTTGCCGTGAATCCTGACCGAGCCGCCCTATCGGTTATGGAATCGCTGAAGTTACGATTAAAAACACATGCATCGGGTACGATCCCGACGACTCCTTTCAACCCCAAAAGACTTTGAATCTCCGTCCGGGCCACCTCTGCCCGGATCCCGGACATTCATCGATTTTCCATGGTTAGCGTAAAAGTCAGCTGGTCATAACGCGTTCCGACCGGGCCATAACATGCGTCCAGAAACGGTTGGCCTTCTGTCATGAAATCCCGAGCGCTTTGTGCTAATTCACAACGACGAATTTACGGTCTCGGGTCGCTTGCCATGCCTTGTTGAACATGGGGTCATCCGGCTCCATCCACTCCGTTCGTACCTGGTTCATATACCCGGGGCGAGGTCCGGGTATCGAATCTCCCAGCAGTCGATTCAGAAAACGCATGTCATCCACATGATTGCCGACATTCGCATTATGCCGAGCCAGAATGACGGGACCGTTCTCATACATGATTTTCACAAGAAAAGGTTCATATTCCGGTTTAGGTATATGGGTCAGTTCTCGAAGCTTTGGTTCATCGACCGTCACTCCCAGTCCCGGACCATGTGGTACGTCAATTACACCCTCGTCGATCGGCATGGTTTCCTTCACCACGTCGTCCACCCACAATTCGGCAAGATTGACATGATCGATGGTCGCCATTCGGAACACAGAAGCTTCGTGAGCCAGGAATGCCTGATTGATATAGCCACCGCACTGCTGAAGCATAAAAGGTTTCTTAACATGGTCAGCAATTCCGGCCACCGTGATAGCACTGCCAACCGGAGCATGGCCCGCCATATGACCATCCGCATTCCCGCGTACCATAAAATCAACCGGAGCATGGTGAGACAGGATAGGCCAGTGATACTTCTGGCACAGGTATTTCCAATCCTGTGGACGATCTGATCGGATTGGATCTTCTATTCTTCCGATCACAGAATAAGGCTTTAATGCGTCCAGAACCGGCTCAATATCTTGAAGGACTCCATTCATATTGAGATCCAGATGAATCTTAAATCCTTCGGGTGCCACTGTCTGCATGGCTCGGGCTTGATCGGCTACATTCTGAACCTGATCTACATGATACTTCAGCCATCGGTAGCCGAGTGATGCTGCGTGAGTCACCTCTTGAGCCATCATTTCCGGGCGCAGAGAACAGGTCCAGGCGGCTACTGGTATCTGATTGCGCACCTGTTCTCCCAGCAGTTTCCAAGCCGGAATTTCCAGGTATTTTCCAACCAGGTCATATATGGCCATGTTGAACGGAAGGTCTTTGCGAAATCCCAGAAAATCCATCGGACTGGATCCAATATAGCGTTTTTTCTGCTCGTCGGTTACACGGAACGGACCGCTCCAAGTTTCTCCTACCCCGGTTAATCCGACGTTGGTTCGAAGCAGGATAATCGAGCGCGCACGCAGTCGGTGCCCGTGATAACGAAACAATTCCTGGCGGTTGAACGCGTGCCACGGAATATAAATCTCATGTGATTCAATATCGGTAATTTTGATTCGATCCGACTTACGCCGAGCTCGATCCAGATATGTCGCGGCGCTGGTTTGTTCCGGCGACAGATACCATGCTGCAGTGGTGGTAGCCGCACTGGTCAGAAAATGACGTCGCGAGAAGAACATCAGACAAAACTCCCGAAAAAGATGAAAAAAGACAATGGAGAATAACGGGTTGTCACAATCGCTCCAAACCAACTCTGCTGGTAATACGACCCTTGTGAAGCGATAACGGTTTACACCGAACTCAAATTTCCACTCCACATAAAAGCCGCAACCATCAGCGAGACCTTTCTCCAAACATTTCCAGCAATCACACTCGTTTTCCAGAAGGGAGGTCCGGTTCCTCCCTCATCTACAACAACCTTTGATCTCGCCCCCCTTCCTGACATCGCTTTCCGCTACTCACGCCCCCTTAAGGACCGGCAGTACCGGGAACAAGGGCCGTCAGACTTTCGCCGAGAATGGACGGACACCAGTAGGTTTCAATATGCTCAATCACCAGTTCCAATCCTCGTGCATGACTGACATAAGGCGCGTCACGAGGATCGTAAAGGGCATCGGTCAGATCCCGGCACAACACTACATTTTTTCCCAGATACTTCTGCTGCCGTATGCCAAAGGGTCGACCCATTACACACATATTAGTGTGGACGCCCATCAGGACAATATTATGACGGCCTTCCTGTTCCAGAAAATTATAGATTTCCTGCCCCCTATCGCTGATGCCGTCATATCCGATAATTTGGATATCCGGATGCTGTCGACGATCAAAGTCATCATGACGTATGGGAGTCGGGTCATCACATCCTGTAACCGCACCATCTGCCCGACTTACATCATCAACAATAGGCCATTTTCCTTCGACATCCGAATTGAGATAACACCAGTTCTGAATTTCCACCGGTGGTTTCGAATGCACTGCCTTCTGCATCCTCACACGATAAGGCGTGCCTTGATAAAACTTCACACCACTACTGGGAGCATGAATGACCGCAATACCATTATCGCGAGCAAAAGCGATAACCCGGTTCATGCGAGGCGCCATACGAGCAACTCGAACCGCAGCCAGTTTACAGGGATGATCAGACCACATGTCACAAATAATAACCGCGGTTTCCGATGCCTTCCATTCGACCGTCCTATTGATTTCGGTAACTTGATTATCCGTCTTTACACGCGACCGCTGAGGCACTTTGAGAATACCAGGGGTTTTAGGAATCCTGTGATTGCCGGCGTGAACCAGGGTAGCACCCAGTCCCATTGTCGTTGCAACGCCCGCAATCCTGCCGGTGGCTTCTCTACGATTTATGAACATCGCCCACTCCGTACAAGGAAGATAAAGGCCCGGGTACAGAACCCTCCCCACACCCTTGTCTCTTCGGTGAAATTCTCTGTACTATAACCAAGTCGCTGACGATCAGAATATCGGTCACCAGGCAGAAAAGGTAGCAGAAAATCCAGCAGCATCGTGCCTGAATCCGCATCGCAACCGGTTGCTGTGATAATAAACAGAGTCCTGTCCCGCGGGCTTATGGAGTGTCATTTTGCAAGTCCGTTATACTTGACGTCTCGTGATTCGAATCAATAGGACTTCGGAGGTTCTCCTTTTTTTCAGAAAAGGGTCAGGCCCCGACACACGAAGAAACACCACTCTCATTAAACAGAGGTCTCTGCACACATCTGTTTTCAAAAACGTCAAATGATATATTCATGCCGACCAGGATATAGAAAAGCGATATAATGACACGAATTTACAAATCGTTTTTCTAAGCAGTATTCTCACTATCATGCAGCCCCTTCACTCCTCTCTTCACCGCCGACAGTTCATTGGGTTAGGAGCGTTAAGTTTTTCGTCTCTGACGGCTCCCGATATGCTGAAAGCCGCTGGCGCAAAGGGAGCTGCGAAGAATGTCCTTGTCATCTTTGAGCAAGGTGGAATGTCTCAAAAGGATACCTGGGACCCTAAACCCCAGGCTGCTGTTGAACATAAAAGCCCTTTCGAGACCATTCAGACCAACGTACCTGGGGTTCATTTCACACGTTTGCTGGAGCGAACCGCCGGAATCGCGGACAAACTAACGCTTGTCCGCTGTATGACTCAACCCACTCCTGGAATCGGAAATTCACATCCCAAAGGTTCCCAGTATGTCTATTCAGGACATGCGCCTGGAGGTCCGGTGGAAATGCCGGACATCGGAAGTATTGTTTCCAAGCTGATCCATACCAAATCCAGGCACCTGCCACCCTATATTATGGTTCCAGGAACGAATGAACAGGCCGACGCAACACAGGTCGGGTTTCTTCCTCCCGCTTACACGGTGTTTAAAACCGGTGGAAATCTTTCAGACCCGGAGTGGTCCGTACCCAACCTTGGACTTCTCGGAATTGATGATGACCGATTTCGAAAACGAACCGGACTGTTACACGCGCTTGATATCGGAATTGCACATTCTTCCATAGCCAAAGGCGCTGAAGCAATGAAATCGCTTCAGACACAAGCAAAAGATATGTTGACCAACCCTCTGACACGACAGGCATTTCGTTTCTCCGAAGAACCGGAAACCGTGCGCGAGCGATATGGATCGGGAATGCGTGGCCACTGTTACCTGATGGGTCGCAAGCTTATCGAAGCGGGTGTACGATTTGTGACTGTAGATGTCCGTGAACCACAACAGTCCTGGCGGGATGGTCAAAAAGTTACGTTCCCAGGTGGCAGCAACATGAACTGGGACCACCACGACGCGATCTACTCGGATTCACATACCAACGGTATTAAGGGGGGGGGCGCCGGCGCCGGACGTTACGGTATCCACACGTGGCCCATGATGGGTTCATTCGACCAGGCCTTCTCCGCTCTCATTGAAGACATGGACCAACGCGGTTTGCTGGACGAAACACTGGTTGTCTTTGCGACTGAATTTGGAAGAACACCCAAAATCAGTAAATCCCTGGGACGGGATCACTGGACGCATGCTTTTAGTTTCGCTTTTGCGGGTGCAGGTGTTCCTGGAGGTCAGGTTGTTGGTGCCACAGATAATGACGGTGGATACATCACCACTGCCAACGCCTACACGATTGAAGACTACTGTGCGACGGTATACACAAAATTGGGTCTGGATCTGCACAAACCTGTCTACACACCTGACGATCGACCGATCTTTCTGTGCAAAGATGGTGAACCGATTCCCGAAGTCTTTTAATAATGGGATATGCCCATAGCACACCATGAAAAACCTGTTCCCCATTATCCCACTTATTCTTATTTCGGCATTTGCACATTGGGCAAATGCCGAAATAACAACCCTGTCTGTTTTTCCAGAACGCGTGGAGCTTCGGTCAGCACGGTCGCGCATGCAACTGGTAGTAACGGGCATTGACCAAGAAGGAAATGCTGTCGATTTGACCCGAGAAGCAACTTATCGGCCTCATGATTCTGCCGTACAGGTAGCTTCTCACGGCATCGTAACTACCAATGCAGATGGACACTTTTCACTGGAAGTTTCCTCAGATGGGAAGTCCGTAACATTGGAGGTTATCAGTGAAAACCAGACCGCCCTCGATCCGATCCGTTTCCGATCGGAAACGGCAGCCGTACTGACCAAACAAGGATGTAATGCGGGTTCCTGCCACGGTTCTCCTCGAGGAAAAGGTGGTTTTTCCTTATCCTTGTTTGCCTTCGATCCTGAATTGGATAAGAAAAATCTGGTTCGCAGCGGGTTCAATCGTCGAACGAACATCTATGAACCAGAACAAAGTCTAATTCTACGAAAGCCACTCCTGCAGGTGCCACACGTGGGAGGCAAGAAGCTGCGCCCCACAGATGTGGCCTACGAAACGCTGTATCACTGGATTCTCGAAGGTGCCAGGGACGATCCGGACGGAACACCTGAGTGCATCGGTATAGAGGTGTATCCGGACGCCGAACAGATTCTCCGCGCACCGGAAGTCCAGCAACAGCTGCTTGTTCTGGCTCACTTTGATGACGGCACCAGCCGTGATGTCACACGACTTGCTACCTACGATTCCTCTAGCAGTGATGTTATTGATGCCGATCCTGAAGGATTGGTCCACGGTCAAGAACGTGGCCAAGGCGCGATTACCGTACGTTACCTGCAATATCTGGAATCTGTCTATTTCACAGTTCAGCGTAAAGTCGATGGCTTTGTATGGAAAGACATTCCGGAATACAACTACGTTGACCAGACAGTCAACAATCGCCTTAAGCTTCTTCAATATGAAGCGGGAGAGACTTGTTCTGATTCCGTTTTTATTCGACGCGTCTTTCTCGATCTGACGGGTCTGCTTCCAACCCACGCAGAAACACTGCAGTTTCTATCTGACCGGTCTCCGGAAAAACGAAGTAACTTGATCGATCAACTTCTGGCGAGCGATTCCTTCGCTTATTACCAGGGGCTTCTCATGGCAGACCTGATGCGAGTGAACCCTGAGGTGTTGACAGAGGGTCGCGCACATTTATTTGCGGACTGGATCGCTGAATCGATTGCCGCTAATCGCCCCTTCGACGAGATGACCCGATCCTTGCTTACCGCCTCGGGTGACACGAAGGAAGTTGCTCCGGCCAACTACTTTGCAGCAATAACGGAAACACGGGAAACGGCAGAAGCAACGGCACAGATTTTCATGGGCTCACGTATTCAGTGTGCCCGATGTCACAACCATCCTTTTGAAAACTGGACACAGGACGACTACTACAGCATTGGTACAGTATTCCATGGGATCCAGACCGAAGGCACTTCCGTAAAACTGGCATCGAATCGAATGATGGCTAATCCCAGAACCGGTCAGTCCATGAAACCATGGGGGATGAAACCGGAAAAACTGGATCAGTTCGCTTCCGACCAACTGGTTGACGCCCGCGACGATTTTGCACATTGGCTTACCTCTTCGGACAACGACTATTTTTCAAAAGTCGAAGTCAATCGGGTATGGGCCCATCTTTTTGGTCGCGGCATCGTTAACCCTGTCGATGACTTCCGTTCCTCAAACCCCCCGTCGAACGTTGAGCTGCTGGAAGCCTTGTCACAGGATTTTGTCACTCATCAGTATGATCGCAAGCATATTTTTCGAGTGATCTGTAACAGTCAGACCTATCAGCGAACCTCTCAGACAACCTCACAAAACGAAAGGGATGAAGAACTATTTTCCCACCAGCAAGTCCGTCTGCTCACGGCAGAGCAGCTTATGGATGCCATTGGTTATCTGACCGGACAACTGACTTCGGTGGAAACAATCAACCAAGTGATACGCCAATTGCGCAATAAAGCCTCCGTGATAAAACAGGAAATACACCATAACCAGCCGGACTGGGAAGCCGAGCAACAAGATTCGCTCGCAAAGACAGCCTTTTTTCAGGGAAGTTGGTGGCATGTGGGCCCTTATGGAAAAGATCACGGTCACAAACTCAATCACGCGGATGAGGCGTTGATCAAGGCCCAACCGCCTGAAGATAACCTGATGGTAAATATTACAGATCAACCGGGAGGTCTCTCCTGGGAATGGAAAAGGGATTGGCAGTTAGGCACACCAGTTGATTTTGGGAAAAGCGGACTTCAGGTCCGTTATGTTTACACCCGGATTTATGCCAATCAACCATTACGTGTTTTGATGCAATGTTCCGCTGATGACGGCATGAAAGTCTGGCACGATAACAGGGTTGTCTTTGAAAATCCTCAACTCGAAACACCTGAAAAGAATCAAACTACGGAGGTATCACTTCACAAGGGCTGGAACCGGTTCCTAATCAAGGTAACCAATAAAGGAGGTGCGTATCGCTTCCGATTCAACCTGGAATATCTTGATGAAGGCAACGGACTCAACTTTACCCCTATTGATGTGGCTGGTTACGCGGCGGAAATACTACGAACACCTCCCGAACAGCGAACTCTGCAACAAGGCAAGCTTCTCCGAAGCTATTACATCGAGCAAGATGGACGATTACCGAAAATTCAGAAACAGATCAGCAACAGTGGGCGCATGGATTTTGCAACCCAGCGTCCTTATCCGATCAGGAGTGGCTTCCTGAAAGCCTTTGGCCAACCGCAACGGGCATCACCATGCGTCTGTGAGCGAGAATCAGAGCCCACACTGGAACAGGCGCTCCAACTGCTGAACGGACAAACCGTTTACGAACGAGTAATGGATAGTGTCGAAGTTTTTGGAAATCTGAAAAATACTCCACTAGTCGACCAGCTGTATTACACCGCTTTTTCCAGAAATGCCTCCTCGGAAGAACGCCAAGTTATTGAAAAATATCTCACTGATACAGAAAACAGAAACGACGCCATACAGGATGTGGTATGGGCCATCATCAATTCTCAAGAATTCATGTTCCAGCATTAATGCCATTCAACCATGAAACTGACTACCACACTTTCACTGTTACTGACTTTCCCATCCCTGGCTTCAGCGGAGGTAGACTTCCTGCGAGATGTCGCCCCTGTTCTGCTGCGTCGCTGCTCCGGTTGCCACGGTCCCCGAAAAGCGGAAGGGGACTACCGAATACATACCTTTTTGTTTCTGATGTCGGCCGGAACCTCGGGTTTCCCGGCCGTAGTACCTGGCAAACCGGATGAAAGTGAACTCTTGCTGCGTATCCGGGAAACAGACGAAAGCATGCGCATGCCCCAACAGGATGACACTTTGCCCATCACTGACCAGAAACTCATCGAGCAATGGATCCGTGAGGGTGCCCGGTTTGAAGGGGTAAGCGACCTGCCTCTTACGCGACAGCTTCCGCCACGTGATCATGCTTCTGCCCCCGTACAATACCGAATACCGATTCCCATACAGGCCGTCGCCTTTTCACACAGTGGCGACCTGCTTGCCTCAAGCGGATACCGTGAAGTCATCATATGGGACGCCGTTACCGGTCAACTGGTACAGCGAATCAATCATCTGCCTCAACGTATCCAGTCTATCGATTGGTCGAGGGATGATTCACTACTGCTCATTGGAGGTGGTGTTCCAGGAGAGTATGGTGAAGTGTCCCTGGTAAACGTCGCATCGGGAAAACGAACACGGGTACTGGCTACTTTTGAAGATATTGTAATGGACAGCAACTTTAACTTTGATCACTCGAAAGTGGCTGCGGTTTCTGCTGGTTCCAGAACTCAGGTCGTGGATTTACGCTCTGGCCAGGTGATGTGGGAATCCCGTGTCCACAGTGACTGGGCAACGGGTGTCACATTCAGTCAAGAAGACCGTTTCGTTGTAACGACCAGCAGGGACCAAACGGTGAAGGTACAGGATGCCACGACAGGAGATCTGTTCACAACCTATAACGGGCACCGAAAGCAACTGGGAGAATACATTGGCCGATTTGCAGTCTACGCTATCGAGCGGGAACCTGAAAGCGGGCAACTTATAACCGTCGGCGAAGGCAAGGCTGCTCGTATATGGATACCCGAGCAGGCACGTGCAGAAAACGGGACCGCTGCCGATATGGAAGGCCGATTTTTCAAAAAAGGACACACCCGATTTATCGAACATCAACTGTCAAAACCAGTCCTGGCGCTGGCGGTTGCTGAGGGAAACGTTTTCATGGCTGGAGCCAATGGCATCGTGCGGGTTTACCGGTTTCATGACTTCACACATCTCAGAGATCTGACTGGAAACCAAGACTGGATTTTTTCGTTGTCAGCCTCGCATACCAGCCCGTATCTTGCGACTGGAAGTTTCGACGGCATCATTCGCATATGGAACTATGAGTCCGGAACAGAGCTTCTTTCCTTCCATGCAGCACCCGGTTACCCGGCAACAGCAGAAACTCGCTCGAAGTAAAGGATGCCAATACTTTACTTACGCGTAACAATCATGCGTCCCGTCCATGAACGCCGTTGACAACCCCGGATAACGGTTCTCCGCGTAGTGCGCTAACGGCTAAACGGGCAGCTGTTTCTCGAAGCTTTTTAATCGCCTTGGGACTGCAGGATGCGATATGTGAAGAAACGACGGCATTGTTCATACCCAAAAGGGGATGGTCGGCCGCAATCGGCTCTGGGTTGAAAACATCCAGCGCGGCCCCGCCAATTCGACCATGCTGCAGCGCCTCGGTAAGTGCATCCAGATCCACCAGATCACCACGGCCTACATTAATCAGAACGGCTCCCTTTTTCATTACCCCAAGAGACTTCTGATTGATCATACCCCGAGTTTCAGGAGTGGAAGGACAGTGAAGAGACACGATATCACTCGTTGCAAGCAACTCATCCAGACTCATTAACGTACAGCCGTGTGTCTTCGCCTCTTCAGCAGAAATGACAGGGTCCGACGCAAGAACGTTACATTTGAACCCCAGCAAGCGAGCTGTCACTTCTCGGCCAATTCTTCCCAGTCCAATGACCCCCACTGTCAGGTCAGACAGTGCCTGCATTTTTTCAAGTGATACTCCCAACCCCCAGTTGCCGTCCACAACGAACTCATTATTTGCGAGCACTTGACGCGTTGTAGCCAGAATAAACGCCAGGGCATGATCGGCTACTTCATCGATACAGTAATCCGGAATATTACACACCGGGATCCCTTTTTGGCTTGCCGTTTCACAGGCCACATTGTCATACCCGATACCATAGCGAACGATAACCTTGGCTTTTTGCATGACGCTGACAACTTCGTCATTTACTGGCGCAAACTGTGTAATCACCGCATCTGCATCCGCACAGACATCCATCAATTCAGCAACGTCTACACACTGATAGCAACTGAAATCAAAACCCGCCTCCTCAACAATGGTTTGTTCTACTTCCAGGCTGGAAAACGTATAATCGGTTACGACAACTTTAGGCATCAGTGTTGATCCTCGAATAGATGACCGGATGTTTGTGGCACTGCAGACTACTTCCTTCACTCCTGAAACGTCAGGGTATCGTCAGACAGGATGGGTTACATGCCACCATTAATGGTACGTTTAAGCTGCTGCAATCTTAGCAGACCGATGTTCCAGACAGGAATTCATCTCATCGATAAGACAGCTTCGGCTGATGTGGTCTTTCCTGCATACTGCAGAAATAACTTTAAAAACCTCAGCCTCCACATCATGTTGAAACGCTGACATGTGACTAAATTTCTCAGACGTCCGCTCGGTCACTTTACAAGGCCGCATAACACCTGGTTAAAGAAACTCTACGGACCATAACATAGCGAAATTTTCAATATCTTCTCATTTATACTCCGCCCTACTCTTGCAAATTCATGGTCGAAGGGGTTATAAAGGCAGAAACTAATTGAGACTGAGTCTCAACTAGTTTCGCATCAAGCGGTCTGAACGGGTCTAATAAACCATTCAAAACGGCTACAGGAAATACTTCCACTATGAATTACCACCTGCTTACTACCCTTGTGATCCTATGCATGACTCACTCATCTTTTGCTGCAGAAGTAGTGAATGTCTATTCTGCACGACACTACGATACCGATGACGCCATTTACCAGGAATTCGAAAAGAAAACGGGAATCCAGGTACAGTTGATTGAAGGTAACTCAGACGCATTACTGGCCAGACTCAAAAGAGAAGGTAAACGCAGTCCAGCAGATGTCTTTATTACCGTCGATGCCGCACGGCTGTTCCAGGCACAACAACAGGGGGTCTTCCAGAAAACCACGTCCGCTTTGTTAGTCAAAAGAATTCCTGAAAATCTACGCCATCCAGACGGACTGTGGTTTGGATTAACCAAACGAGCTCGCATTCTGCTCGTATCCCGAGCACGGGTTAAGGAAGGTGAAATCACCCGATACGAAGATTTAGCCAAACCGGAACTCAAAGGGCGAGTGCTGATACGCAGTTCCTCCAATGTCTACAACCAGTCTTTGCTTGGGTCACTTATTCAGGCACATGGTGAGACTGCAGCGGAAAACTGGTGTAAGGCACTTGTGTCCAACATGGCTCGGACTCCACAGGGAGGGGATCGTGACCAGATTCGAGCAGTCGCCGCTGGTGAAGGCGATGTCGCGGTAGCCAACTCATACTATTTTGCACGCATGCTAAACGGCAGCCCCATGGACCGTGCTGCTGCCGCCAAAGTCCGTGCGGTTTTCCCAAACCAGTCCGACCGCGGGACCCATGTGAACCTCTCCGGGGCCGGCGTGGTCTCTGGAGCGCCCAATCAAAAAAACGCGGTTAGGTTTCTTGAATTCCTTGCCAGTGATCGTGCGCAGGAAGTATTTTCTGCCGGTAATAACGAATACCCCGTTGTCAAGGGCGTCAAAACGGTTCCGGTCCTGGAACGTTTCGGAAACTTCCGGGAAGACGTACTGAACGCATCTGTATTTGGACAGAACACACTATCTGCAATCCGCATGATGGATCGATCCGGCTGGCGATAAGACCATGATGTTAAAATTCGTCCAATCAGAAAACAGCCAGGTAGATTCTGTCTGTCGTTCTGTTTTCTGATTGATCTATTCCCAGATACAAGGTCAAACGTGTAACGTGATTCAATTGGCCAGGGTATGGCGACTGCGATGGACATGGACACTGACCAGTCTCAGCATTGCAGCCTTTGCAACCATTCCTCTGATAGAAATCTGTCGACACATCGGTCGTGATTCTGACGGCACCTGGCAACATCTTACCGAAACGGTATTAGCAGGGTATATTTACAATACCACGGTCCTTGCTGTTGGTGTTTCAATAGGAAGTCTGCTCATGGGTGTTTGTACCGCGTGGCTGGTAACCATGTGCCAATTTCCAGGTAGACAGGTTTTACAGTTTGCCTTGCTGTTGCCCCTCGCTATCCCAACCTATCTGCTGGCCTATGCGGCAACTGACCTTCTCCAGTTTTCTGGACCTGTCCAAACCCTGATAAGAGAGACCTTCCACTGGACCAAAGAGGATTACTGGTTTCCCAACATTCGCTCCCTGAGTGGGGCGATCACCATACTGAGCCTGGGGCTTTACCCTTACGTCTACCTGGCATCACGCACGGCGTTTCTCGAACAGTCCGCTTGTGTTCTGGAGGTCAGTCGGACCCTCGGTGTAGGACCCTGGTCCAGTTTTCTGCGTGTGGCATTACCGTTAGCCCGCCCATCGATTGTAGCCGGACTCTCATTAACCGTCATGGAAACACTCGCTGAATTCGGCGCGGTTGACTACTGTGCTGTTGACACCTTTGCTACGGGCATTTACCGAACCTGGATGAGTCTGGGGTCACTTACCGCTGCCGCTCAGCTTTCAGCTTGTCTGCTCGGAGCAATTCTACTGCTGCTGATCATAGAGTCCGCAGCGCGGAGCAAGCTCCGATTTCACCATGCAACATACCGGTACCGAGAACTCACTCTTTTCAAGTTACGCCCCCCAATGGCTCTCCTGACATTATTGTTCTGTTGCGCACCAGTTCTGTTTGGTTTTGTCTTTCCGGTGACCCTATTCATGCTGAAGAGTTTTCGAAATGGAGATGAACGAGCCCGAGAAATATTTCTGGAACTGGGTCAAAACAGTCTCATCGTTGCTGCACTGGCGGGACTTGTTGCAACGTTCCTGGCGTTGATCACGGCCTACTGCCGCCGTATTCAGCCAACTCCTGCAGTCAAAGTTGCAACTCGACTCTCTGGTCTCGGCTACGCAATCCCAGGTGGAGTCATCGCCATTGGTCTTTTCGGTCCCTTGTCATGGATTGAAGAAAACATCGACAAAGGAGCAGATGAATTATTCGGGTGGAGTCCAGGTTTCTGGCTGACAGGAACCATGGTGGCACTCATAATCGGTTACCAGACTCGTTTTCTGGCTGTTGCGCTAAGTATGATCCAAGCAGGACTGACACGTATTCAAAGTACACTCGATGATGCATCCTATGTTCTCGGACGTTCTCCCGGGCGCACACTCGGCCAGGTCCATTTTCCTTTGCTGCGAGGCAGCCTGCTTTGTGCTGCCCTGCTGGTCTTTGTCGACACACTCAAAGAATTACCCATAACCCTGATTCTACGTCCATTCAATTTCGAAACTCTCGCCGTACGTGTCTATCAACTTGCCTCAGACGAACGACTGGACGAAGCCTCCAGTGGTGCGTTGGCAATCATTATGACTGGATTGATTCCAGTCATCATACTCTCACGTCTGATGTCCGTATCACGGCCCAGTCTCAATCGCACCAATAAGCCGTTACCATGAATACCCTTCATAACCAACTTAAGATCTCGTCCATCTCTCATTCCTATGGAAAACTGGAAGCGGTTCGTGACGTTAGTTTGACCATTGATCCCGGTATCGTACACTGCCTACTGGGCCCCTCCGGAAGTGGAAAATCAACACTTTTAAGAGTGATTGCAGGACTGGAACAACCTGTTTCTGGTACTGTCACTATTGCCGGAATTGACGTTAACGGACCTCATCTTCTGGAAAAACCAGAAAACCGATCTGTCGGATTCGTGTTTCAGGATTACGCTTTGTTTCCCCATCTTAATGTGCTGCGTAATGTTCTATATGGGATGCCCGGAGCAAAACGGTCGGAACAGCGAAAACATGCTGCTCAGTTGCTGGAACGTGTTGAAATGGCCGGTTATGAGTCTGCTATGCCCCACACTCTTAGCGGTGGACAGCAACAGAGAGTGGCCCTGGCTCGGGCCCTAGCCCGTAAGCCAGCTGTGATGCTTCTGGATGAACCATTTTCCAGTCTCGACGCCCGTTTGCGCACAGAAGTTCGAGATACAACACTAAGAGTACTGCGTGAAATGAATGTCGCTACTCTGCTGGTAACTCATGATCCACGAGAGGCAATGGGAAGTGGAGACTGGATCAGTGTGATACGCGAGGGAAAGCTGATTCAAACGGCAATCCCGGAGGACCTCTATTTTCGTCCAGTCGATCAGGAAACGGCTGAAACATTCGGAACCATCAACCGCTTACCCGCTACACAGCATGAAGGTGACTTGCTGACTCCCAGTGGGTCGATCAATCCTGACACACTCCCTTGTGACTCGGATGGATTCCTTTTAATACGCCCGGAACTTCTCGAACTTCATTCCCCTGGAAACCCGGTGTCGTCAATCTGGACATCTGGTGTCGTCGTGCGGGTTGATCAGGAAGGAGGAACCAACTTAGTCACGGTTCAAGTGAAAGACAAGAGCCGGTTATACGCACGCTGTCTCGCTCCCACATCCTGGAAACCAGGAAATCCGGTCCAGATCAAAATCAATCTGTAAACATCGACGCCCTCTCACCAGACTGCCGTTGCCGCAACACCTACGACTTCCACCCTCTGCTCAACTAAACTGGATCGCGTAAAGATCGGCATCACGAAGTGTGATACGAAGTCGAACTGGTCGACCCGCCAGTTGAGTGACATCTGGAGACCCCTTCCATGTGACCGTTCGATCCAGTTCGTTACCAAATGTTTCATCGGCATCGTCAAGTGTAAATCCCTTTATTGGTTGACCGCTTGCCGTTTGCATCTCAATCTTAAGGGTCCCGGCCGCGGAAGTTGCAAAATTTACATGCAGCCTCGATCCCTTAAACAGGACAGGGCGCGTCACAACTTCACCACCTTCAAACGGAGAGCTCACGGAAACAAAACCATCCATACGGAGCGTATGACGTGTCAACTTTGCGCCTTCACCATGCCAGTTTCCGGAACTTGCATAAAAAGACAGCTCATCCGGTGCTCCCGGCAACGACGAGCGGGTGGTAACCATGTTCAGAGCCACCGCGTTGTGCGCATAATACCATGAATCAGGGCGCTGAATACCGGGAGCCAGAAATGCCTCATTACAACGGTTGAAAAGGACTCCGTCCCGACTGGCCATGATCTGAGTTTCCGTGATTGCCGTGCCATAACGAATATGGGCTGCCGAACGAAGTTCCCGCTTTTCCAGATCCGGCAGAGCTCGCATAGAAGGACTCCATCCTCGCTCTACATAACGCATTGGAAACCCCAGCAGGATATGCGGTGCACGGAAGTACGGTACAATGTTATTGGTATACATCTGCTGATCTGGAGAATCCGTGTACTCGAGATCATGCTCACCACTCCAATCAATCAGGTCATCTGACACCGCTGTCCGAATAGCCCGTATACCGGCAGGCTTCCAGTTGTCCGCTTCGGTAATCCCTTCCGTAAAGTAGCGCCAGTAAGCACGATATTTCTGGATCGTCGGGTCCCAGAATCCCGTATTGGAAGAATCAAAAGCCCCATTGGTAATGACCGCCTGGTCCTGTGACTTTTTCCAGTGAATGCCGTCTGGAGACTGGAATAACAACATTCCTCCGTCCCGCTTTAATCCACCAAAAGCCTTGAATCGTTCCCTATCCGGACATCCCGGCCGCCGATCCAGAAACGGGCTGAAATTGTGACTTCCCGGTCCTTGCCAGACTATGTTGTTTTTCGAAGAACCATCCTGTTCATGAAGCCCGAGAACCGGTTTTTCCCAGTGGATTCCGTCGGTACTTTCCGCATAACATGTCACTTCCTGATTGGTTGGCTGAATCTTATTGTTAACCAGGTCAAAATCATATCCCCGATAATAAAGACGATATACGGAACCGTCTTGAATAACGGTGTGATAACCAGACGCCGTTCCTTCCCAGGGACGATCATGGTGTATCACCTGTTCACGGGCAATCGGATGATGAAGTTCAAAGGCAATCTTGCCGTGAGTGTGTTCGATTAGAAAATCATCCAGAAATAATTCCCGTCGTGTGCCCATAGCGTATCGATCAAATGACATTTTTCCTTTACTGCGCGCCGGAACATACGTTGCGTTGGTGGTAGCGGCCGCGGTGATTGCAGCTGTGACAAATTGGCGTCGATCCAGTGTCATAAAAAACATTCCTTTTACTTAAGTTAAATGAATTGGCCCAAACATCACCTTCTCACAACGAATCTGAGTTAGAACTACTGCTTACCAACCATTCCTGTTTGGACAGATCACATGTATTTGAGCACGAAACAACTGAGCCCTCACGTAAAACCCTGTTCACTTAAATGTGGCCCTCTTTCGACACTCTAATCCTATTCGCAATAGGGGATTCCAGTCTTGTTCAGAAAGTGGAAATCAAACGGTCTGATTACGCTCGTACTAAACTCGGCGTCCACTGTATTGTGACGGTACAGTAAGCCCGTTTCACAAACGAGCCTGGCTATTCATTCGATTATCCATTCGGGCAAGGTTCCGTCACCGGTTGCTTCACCCTCCAGAAGCCAGGACAAGTTGAACCGGGCAACGGTCGAACCACCCTGCGGGCCTCCTTCAAAATTCAGATATATCCAACCCGCACTGGAAGTCTGTGATCTTCCGGAAGCCAAAGAAGAATAGGCGAATCGTCCTTCATAAACCAAACGCTTGACCGGCCAGGTGCTGCCTCCATCGAAGCTGGCCCAAACCGTTCCGTGATCACGACCGTTTTGGCTGTCACAATTACTGAAAATAAGAATGTCCCTATTGCGAATGGGTAATCGTACCAGCCCCCCCATACAACCGTAATTGGTATTCTGTGGCCCATCAGGCAGAACGTCTACAATTGCCCAGTCCTTCCAGGTCTGTCCCCCATCCTCACTCCAGGCACTGCGTCGGCGGGTGTTTCTCGGCCGCTTATCCCAATGAACCCGAGAGTTGTAATAGATGCGTCCATCTGACAACTCCACCACTGCGGCTTCACCCGTCCCCATTTCTGGAAACGGATCGCTGGTATGCCAGGTACTCCCATGATCATCGCTGTAGACAGCTGTAGTATAATGATTCGGCCATTCCTCACGACTGTTTCGTTTGCCGTAATAGCGAGCTGGACGCAACAATCGACCATGATGCTTGCCATGCCTTAGCGTGATACCATGCTCGTTCATGTGCATCGATGGCACCTTACCCCGTATGTCCGGATAGATCGAAACGTCGATAGCTTTCCAGATCCTGCCATCATCACGGCTACGATACACTGTCAATGGGGCCGGCGGATGTCGGGCCTCCACAAACACAAGTATATCACCGGAAATCTCATCGATCGTGGTTCCGCCAGCATGAATACCAGACTCTGCTATCGTAATGACCGGTTGCCAGCTGACACCACCATCCTCACTGCGTCTTGCCCGCACCTGATGTGTACCCCACGTCACCAGAACCGTTCCCGAACCGGTCACTACGATATTAGGAAACCGTTCCGACTCAAAAATTTGCTGGATTTCCATTTGTGGGGCGTCTAGGAACGCCTCCACTCCCCCTTCTTCCGAAAGCGGGCCAGCAATGATATATGAGGGCAAAACCAGCGAGACAAACACCATGACGGTGGCGGACATATCCAATTTCATAACATTGGTTGTACCGTTTCCACGGCACGACTTTCTTTCAGGAAAGAACAGGTTGGTAATGCAGCTATTTCAAATGCTGCTTCCACCCAACAGGCTGTGTCCAGGCTTGCTTAAACGGGCTTTCCGTGGTCGGATTTTCAGGAACCTTATCGCTGGTAATCGTGGCTCGGACATAGAGTTCCTTTCCTGTTAACTGAAAGGTCGCTGTCAGTCCTTCTACCGTGGCAAAAATCTTTCCAACATCTGCTGAATAATCCTGCGTTTCGCTGTTGATTCGTGGCGTAGTAGCCGCGTCAAAGTCGATGGGAGTACCCCTAAAACAAGTGGTAAACTGAGCGTCTCCATCCGGTTCGATCTCGATGCGTATCTGTTGCTGCTTTTCATCGAAAAACACGGACTTCAAAGTAACTCCAGTTGATGAATAAAAATCACCTCTTTTCATTGCGTTTACGATTTTCTCAGGAGTCAGGTGTCGAGCCCGGACCATGATCCACCCACGTCCCGGACTCGCGTTGGTACCACCGTGGTAATGGTGACTGTCATCGGTTGCAAGACCATACAGTGGCGGTGCTTTAAATTTGTGGATACGCAAAGTGCTGGTTATGTCCCAAAGCGTCTCCAGACTGTGCCGTGTCTCACTACCCAGATCTCCATCGCCTTCGACTCCGTTATGAACTTCAAAAAATTCGTCCAGCACAAGCGCTGCCAAGTCCTCTGCAGAAATACCGGTATTACCCAGATTGGGATGATTAAGATGGGGAATAATGGTTCGACCAAGCTGCCGTGCCTGTTCCGCTACAGCACGAAGGTTATTTTCAATCGTTTCCCGCACATTGGATCCACCCTGTGGTTCAATTAACCGACCAATATTAGTTGCATTAATATGAGCTCCCTGATCGGTAATTTCTTCTGATTGAAGCATCAGAAAAGCATCGTTTCTTTCCACCAGGTGTTTAATCTCTGAAAGTGGCTTAAGTCGAACTTCAAATGTACCCTGCTCCCGGTTACCCCGGGTCTCCACCCAGTCACGACCGAAACGAGTAACATACTTTTGCAACGCATTACTTCCATTGCGTGCTTCGATAGCTTTAATATTCATCCATCGCACACCTTCGCTCAGGATATTGTGGTCTGAAAGAGCGAGAAAGTGGTACCCTCGTCGTTGATACCAATCTGCGACCATCTCGGGGAAATCGTTCCCATCACTCCACAAAGTGTGAGTATGCAGGTTGCCTTTGTACCAACTCCAGGGCCTCACCGTCTCCAGCACCGGTCGCAGCACGGATTCGAATGCATCTGCCTGTCTGACAAATCCAAGATCGTTAGGATGGGAACCATCTACCGTATCCTCACCATCTGTTCCAAGCAGATGATTTCCTTCCAGATAAAACAGGTGCTGCACACCCTGTGCCCTCAGCTGCTGGTACGCATCCCGTAAAGCGTCCTGGTTAGCGTCATTGCGAGATTTTCTCTCCGGGACCAGAAACGCATCCGCGTAGTTGCGATCTTCAACCAGTAATATCGGTGTGTCAGGACGTTTTTCCCGTAAAATAGCCACCAGTGGACCGATTCGTTGCCGAACCTGCTCACCCTCCAAATTCGGACAGCAGTCAATAACATAGATGGCTGCATCGATCTCTGAAATCAATTGGGCTACTTCCGGCTCCATACGTCCGTTTCCGGAGAAACCAAAATTCATTACCGGTCGATCGAGTCGTCTGCCGAGGATCGCCGTATGTGCCATGCCTGGTCGTGAGGCACATGCTCCCTGAGTAATAGAAGTCCCCCAGAAAACCAGTGGCCGTGCAGCCTCTCCGTCATAATGTTTACTCCAGAGTCGTGACGCAGCTGGTATGCCTAATTCCACGCTGCTGACACCATTATACAACGGAAAATAGAGCAGAAATTCCCGCCTAGCGGGAACCAGGTCTTGTACCAGTACTGCTGTATTGGACTGTGCCGTTGGTAGTGGCGTGTTCAGCCACCTCCATCGGCCTGAAACTTTCACATAAAGATCCAGACCACTGACTCCGGTTGCGGGCATATGGGACATAGCCAATTTGGGAGAGGTCAGTGTCCATCGAGCCGACAAGGAGGTCGCATCGGTTACAAAGCGAATCACCATACCGGCTGAATGCTGACTCAGCTCCCACACAGGAGGACGCACGATCTGCTGTGCTCGATCAGGAAATCGTTGATAGGGAGACGACGTTGCTTCCCATCCCTTTCCTTCCACTCCCACCTCTTTTGCCTGAAACCAGCGTGTCCCCTTTTCGAGCTGCCCCAAGCTAGATTCGATCTTCCGCTCCTCTGCAGCAAGGGGGCCGATCAGAAATACAACGCTGACAGCAGACTGTACCAGTCGCTGCAAAACGAAGTACCAACAGTTCCTGTATCCAGTCCACATATATCGGTTCCTTAATTCTTGAAATACAGATCGCTTCGAAAGATGCCACCGTTCCATTACCGACACTTCGTTCGCGTCCTATAACCACTACATCTACCAGAAGGCCTTTCCTTCTGCTCATGACACGACACGCCTGGTACCGGTTTTCACTTTGCTCCTCACCCGTAAGCAGACAGGGTTCGTTCAAAAATGTCCGATACAAACTGAATCACGCCGATATCCTCTTCTGTGGATAGGAAGTCAAGCAATGATTTCCGTGATTGGAGATCCATGATCGATATCCAACCGCTTACGCTCAGGGAGTTCCAGCTTACGTGAATCGAGACCCAGTTGATGAAGAATTGTAGCATGAATATCGGTTACATAGTGACGGTTTTCGACAGCATGAAAACCGATTTCATCCGTTGCACCGTGAACCACACCACGTTTTAATCCTCCGCCGGCCATCCACACCGTAAACCCAAAAATATGGTGGTCACGTCCATCGGAACGCTGAGCGCCCGGTGTCCGTCCAAACTCACTTGCAAAAACCACCAGCGTTTGGTCCAGCATTCCACGTCTGTCCATATCTTCCAACAATCCACCAATCGGTTGATCAACAGCCAGAGCGTTGGTTGCATGATTCTTCTTCAGACCACTATGGGCATCCCAGGAACCGGCGCCACCTGCACCATGCTGAATTTGAACAAATCGCACTCCTCGTTCCACAAATCGACGGGCAGCTAGCAACTGCATACCGAACGACTTTGAGTGCGGTTGATCCATTCCGTAAAGCGTTTTTGTTTCGGCTGTTTCACCGGAAAAATCAACCACTTCCGGAATCGATTTCTGCATGCGAAAAGCCAACTCATACGATGCGATTCTCGCAGCTATAGCCCGGTCATCAGGATATTCATCACCACGCAGGATGTTCAAACGCTGAATAAGTTCCTGGCCTATCTTACGAGCTGCAACCGGAACTGGCTGCTCGGGCTCACTAAAGTCAAGTGGGTTATCTGGGTCAATTCGTAACGGTACTGCATCATGCGCAGGACCAAGGTAATGACCGTCCCGTTTGTTCCAATACTCCCGCTTACCAATACTAATAAAATGTGGAAGATTGTCATTGAGCGAACCAAGTCCATAGTGGATCCAGGCTCCAAGTGTGGGGAAGTCCCCATCATTTCTATGTCTTCCGGAATGGAACTGAGTTTGCGCTCCATGATTACTGTCGGTCGTCCACATGGAACGAACAATCGCCAACTTGTCCACATTGCGTGCAATACAGGGGAACCAATCGCTCACTTCAATACCGCTTTGTCCATGTTTTCGAAATCCCGTCTGAAGCGGAAACAGCTGGTTGCGCTGGTTACCGTTCGCGTCGGGAACCACCAGTCGTTCGATCGCAAGCTTCTTTGGATCTTGAACATCGGCAAATGGCGTGTCGGCAATGGTCTTTCCCGCATACCGATTCAGCATCGGTTTGGGATCGAAACTCTCTACCTGACTAACTCCGCCGTTCATAAAAAGCCAGATGACACTTTTCACCTTCGGAGTAAAATGCGAAACTCCATCCGGAGCCACCCACTCACCTTCCTTCGCATAACCATCCCGTTGCAACAAGGAGGCCAGTGCCAGCCCGGCACACCCCATAGCCGAGTTTCTAAAAAAAGTGCGCCGACGGATATTAACAGGTGGTGTAATTCTCATCTGTTTTCCCAGATAGGCTAGAGGTCGTCGTTATCATCATCGAACTGTCACAAAGTCATTATGGTTGATCAGCGCCCAGATAAGTTGTTCTCGAGCGGTTTCACGGAAGCTGTCTGGCAGATTTTCCCATTTCTCAAGGGCATGCAAAGCAGCTTTTTGTTCGGATTCACTCACCTCGATACCTAGAATCCACGTAAAGGCCTTCTGAACAAATGCCCTGTCCTCATTCACCACCAGAGATTGAGATATGGACTGTGCAATCTTTTTCGAGGCGTCCTGAATCAGTCTGCTGTTGGTCAATGCCAATGCCTGTTGAGGCACAATACTTTGTTCGCGACGATAACACTCTTTCACCGACGCTTCATCAAATGTAGTCAGAAACAGGTTGCGATAGTTGTCCGAATGGAAGAAATAAAGACTGCGGCGGAAAGACGTCTCCTGTTGTTCCGGCAAAACCGGTGGGCCGCCCATGGACCGGTCCAATACACCGGACAGAAACAGGATCGTGTCTCGAACAACCTGGGATTCGAGTCGAATCGGCATGCGTCTCCACCAATATCGATTTTCCGGATCCTTTTTCCTGTTATCTTGCCCGCCGATTGATGACGAACTCATGCGGTAAGCCGCAGAAGTTACGATCACTCGATGCAGATGTTTCATACTCCAGTTATTATCCATCAATTCACTGGCCAGCCAATCCAGCAGCTCCGGATGACTGGGAGGATCACTTTTTCTTCCAAAATCAAAAACGCTAGCTACCAACGGCGCACCAAAGTGACGCATCCAAATGTGATTTACTGCGACGCGGGCAGTCAGTGGATTTCGCCGATCGGTGATCCAGTCTGCCAATGCACTGCGTCTTCCGGTACTTTGCGATTGGAAATCAACAGTCGGATCGTCCTTACGTGAATCCAAAAAGCGAGTCGGGGTCCATTTGGCTCCTACGATGGGTGTCATCAACTCATCGGAACCAATCGGTTCTTCTGTTTTTTGCACTGCGGAATCCAGAGATTTCTGTAGTTGCTTGATTTCCTCGGTAATCGTTTCCCTACCTTCTTCCGAAGACTGCATCAGACGCATTTCCGCCTCAAGCAGGGTCCGGCGTGCTTTCAACAAACTCAGATGGCGTTCTGAACGAATTGCAGTATCCGTCTTTTCCCTGTTCACAGGTTTCTCGTCCCGGCGCCACGACAGTCGCAGGACCGTCGCTCTTTTTTCGATACTGTCCAGTTCTGCTTCTGCCACAGACAGGTCCAGTTCTGCCAGTCTCAACCGAAAACCGTTTGTTTGATCCTCATCTCGAGACGATTCCTGCTGTTCTCGTACGGTTCGAAGAACCCCTTTAGCGGTTTCACATTTTTCTCGCGCGGCATCCAGGTACGCCTTTAGTACCCACGGACGCCGTGCCGGCTGCCAGGCTGAAACCGGCAACATGACCGGATTGATTTGTATCGGTTTAAATGAAAGAAGTTTGGGTACTCCTGGCGTGATAACCGTGGACGAATCAGGCGTCTTTTCATTTCCTCTGATATATAGAAACGTGGGTTTGTCAAGAAGACCATCATAGACACGAGGAATTCCGTCCTGGACTAGATCCGAGACTCCGGGAACCATATCTGTCCTTACATGATAGGGTTCGAAAAAGGCACGCATGCGATAGAAGTCTACCTGCTGAATTGGATCGTACTTGTGGTCATGGCATTTAGAACAGTTCATCGTCAGTCCAAGAAACCCCTTACTGACATGCTCCACAATTTCATCCATCCAAGGGTCTCGATTAAATAAAAACCAGTTTCTAGCCAGATATCCGGTTGCACGCAATTTATCAAGATCCTCCGGATAGAGTTCATCGGCAGCCAGCATCTGGCGGATCATCTCGTCATAGGATGTATCATCATTGAGTGATTCCACAATCCAGTCACGCCAGTGCCAAATGTGCTTCTGACTGTTGCGCAGTTCCTGCCCGAGTCCCCACCAGTCACTGTATCGCCAGATATCCATCCAATGTCGCCCCCACCGCTCTCCGTAACGGGGATCGTTGAGCAGACGATCGACCAACTGTTCGTACCATGTCACATGCATGTTACCTTGCAGCGTCTCCATGTCTGCCTGTTCAGGTGGGACACCTATCAAGTCAAAATATAAACGCCTTATCTGAGTAAGACGTGGTGCCTCTGGTTGAGGAGTCAAACCGTAGCGATGATATTTTACATACAGCAGTGCATCTATCGGA
>Ga0310344_10000618_pt1 | contig 27884 bp, 26 predicted proteins | sample HC15DNA20200_MG_FD_203801 | JGI IMG/M metagenome (GOLD analysis project Ga0310344, IMG submission 203801) | Marine microbial communities from station ALOHA, North Pacific Subtropical Gyre - HC15-DNA-20-200_MG | ecosystem: Environmental > Aquatic > Marine > Oceanic | place: Pacific Ocean: North...
AACTTCTCTAACTACTTCAACTTCAACTTCAACTTCAACTTCTTTGATTTCTACAACCGTGTCACCCTTGACTTCTTTAACTACTTCAACTTCCTTGACTACTTCAACCTCTTTGACTACTTCAACCTCTTTGATCACTTCAACTGTTTCGGGTTCTGCACTACATGCTAGAGGTACAACCATTAACAGCATCAGAGCCAAAGCGGAGAAGAACAGCAAGGTTCGTTTACCTAGTGGCAAATCCATATTCCTTTCCTCCATTCTTATTTTGACTTCAATAATTACGACACCAGGGTCATGTTCTAGGAACGCCAGACCTAAAAGAACCACCAATCCAACAAAGTATTATCGGTTAAATTAAAGGGGATTAGCAGAGTACTTAAATCAGTAAATTTAGCGCACCACATCGCAACACCGCACATATAGTCTCCCATGACCCTTACCCTTCTGTCAAATCACACAGCCTTGGAGGGTGTTCATAGGCATGCCTAAAATCTGCTGAGTCAAACGGCTAGTGTCATGGGAGAAAGATTCAAGACGCATGACCTACCGTATCTCAAACTTATGCCATATCTTTAATTGGAATTCATATACGGGGAAACATTGTGATGGCCCTTTAAATATTCACTTTCAGAGGATCGAAACACGATTGTTAGACATAGACTTAAATATTCAATTTGGCTATAATGCGAAACAATGGTTGCAAGCGTGTCTTGAGCCTGTCGACCATATGCAGTTGGCGAGAAAAATCGCACTTCACCTCTTCTGCGGTTTAGTGCAAACCAAGGAGAATTGGTTATGAAATCTGAGAGAGCTCTTGTAGCTCATCTTATGCGGCGAGCAGCGTTTGGAGCCACCCCAACTGAGCTTGATTATTTGACCGAACACAAAACGTACGAGGATATCGTAGAAGACCTAATCAACCCTGAAAAATTTGAAGAACTAGACCGGAGTTACTTAGATCGTTACTACGGAGGTGAACAGGTATCCGCTCAGGTTGCAAAATGGCTCTTCCGTATGATTAACACACCAAGGCCTCTGGAGGAAAAGATGTCCCTCTTCCTCCATCATATTTTTCCTGTGGCGTGGGGTAAGAGTGAACACACACACTCTATCGTGGTGGAAATTGAAATGTTCAGGAAGATTGGCCTCAGCAGCTTTAAAAATATCCTCTTTGAGTTATCGAAAGATCCAGCCATGATCTTTTGGCTAGACAACAACGAAAACCACAAAGATGAGATAAACGAGAATTATGGAAGAGAGCTTCTAGAATTATTTTCCATGGGAGTCGGCAATTACACTGAAAATGACATTAAAAACGCCTCTCGTGCTTTTACAGGCTGGACATTCAGGCAACCTCTGTCTTTATATCCTTTCGGCCATTATCCTGCAGTTTTTGAATACTTGCCAGAAGATCATGACAATAACGAGAAAGAGTTCCTTGGACATAAGGGCAATTTCAACGGAGAAGACATCATAAACATCATTGTGCGACAGCCCGCAACAGCAAAATTTGTAAGCCGACACCTTTATAATTTTTTTGTTGAGGATGAAACACAAGTGCCATCATGGGCTACAGAAGCTCCAAAGAACGAAGATGCAATAAATGAACTTGCAGGAGTCTTCATGGAGAGCTCTGGCGACATGAAATCAGTTCTTAGAGTTCTTTTCAATTCAGATTTTTTTAAAGAATCTATGAAACTACCAAAAGTAAAAAGCCCTACGGAACTTGTGGCAGGAGTTCTTAAACAAACGGGGGAATTTAATAAGCCTAAGCCGGGAATTCACGTATTCGCAAATACCACATTAAACGGGTCCGCAACTGATGGTACCATGTCAATCATGGGGCAAATGCTGATGAATCCTCCTACAGTGGAGGGGTGGCATACCGGTCACGAATGGATCAACTCTGGGACTCTAAGTGAGCGGATAAGTTTTGTTGAGGATCAATTTTCTGACGAATCCAAGCCGGGTATTAGGGAAATTATTAGCAGGATTGGAAGTCTGGAAAACGATCCTGCAGCCATAATTGATCAGTGCCTGGATCTGATGGGCGGTATTAATGTAAGTGAATCAACATATGAAGCGCTTGTCGCTTATACACAAGAACTCCAAGGATTCACAGGCAAAGAGATTTCTGAAGGGACAGGTATACACAATGTTTTGCAGATGGTAGCCTCAACTGTAGACTACCAATTTGCGTAGGATAATTTCACACGACTAACGGGCGGATAGACAAATAGAATAGTAAAGGGAATAACTTGTTATGACTACTACAAACAAACCCAAGACTCTGGTCGTTATACAACTGACTGGTGGAAACGACTTCATGAACACTATAGTTCCTTACACCAACGAACATTACTACGATTCTAGAAAAAAGGTTGTTCTTAGACAGGATGAAGTTCTGCCTATAAACAATGATTTAGCTATCAACTACAACGCTGCGCCCTTTAAGCGTATTTATGACGAAGGTAGAATGGCTATCGTTCAGGGTATCGGTTACCCTGACTCAAACAGATCACACTTCAGAGGTATGGATATTTGGCACACAGCAGAACCAGACAGAGTTGGTAGCGAAGGTTGGCTTGGGCAGGCCGTCCGCCAATTGGATACCGGTGGAGAGAATGTGTTAACTGGCGTGAATGTAGGTGCTGGACTCCCAAGGGCAATGGCTGTAGCAGGCGTGCCTGTCACATCTGTGGGCGATCTTGAGGGTTATGGGGTAATGAGCAAGGTAGAACATCAACAAGTAAAGGAAAAGGCTCTGGAAGCATTTAAAGCCATATATGGTCAGGCCATAGGCAGCGGTCCAGTTGCGGAATATATAGGCCAAACAGGCTTAAATGTCCTAGACGGCGCGGACAGATTAGCAGAAGTAGCTAGCGGATATTCTTCCACCATTGAATATGCTGACAATGAAATATCAAAAAATTTGCGCGACGTCGCGAGGATTCATCTAGCTGGTTTGGGAACTAGAATTTTCTATACCACCCATGGTGGATATGACACTCATGCAACAGAACTGCAAGGTCATCCTAAACTAATGAAGAACCTCTCGGCAGCCATATCAGACTTCCTAGATGACTTGGACCAGCATGACGCAGGGGACGATGTGGTAATCCTTGTTTTCACTGAATTCGGCAGGCGCATGCGAGACAACGGAAGCGGTACAGACCACGGCTCTGGCGGAGGAGCATTTCTATTCGGCAATAAAATAAGAGGCGGATTATACTCAGAGTATCCGTCACTTAAACCAGTGGACTGGGAACACGGGGAAGATCTCAAGCACACAATTGACTTCAGAGGTATTTACGGTACAGTGTTGGAACAATGGCTGGGAGTAGAGGCACAACCAATAGTTAAGGGTGCTTTCGAGCAGATATCTCCATTCGCAAACTAGTCTGATCTAAACTAGGTAAAAAGATATATAGTTGTTGTCCAAAGGAGTCTTTGAATATGACGAGACCACATGGAATATTGAGAGCAGGATACCCTTACCTAAGAACTCTAGGCATGCGTAGAATAACTAATTTCCCGGTTGATGTAGCCTTCGGAAAAGACAACATGATTTACGTTTTATGTCGGGCTGAAGGCCAGGCCTTGATTAGAGTTTGGCCTATAGAGGACATGGAACAACAAACTGATGATTTAAAAGGTATAGGAAATGGTTACGGAACGGGAGACGGTCAGCTCCTATGGCCAGTTCAAATAATTACAGACGCTGACAACAACGTCTATGTGACAGATGAAGCAGCCAACAAAGTTACCGTGTTTGATAGTAATGCGCAATTCGTTTCGAAATGGGGAAAAGAAGGCAGTTGTGAAGGGCAATTCGACGGTCCTACAGGAATTGCTCTACACGACGACGGACACTTGGTATTAGTTGACTCCAAGAACAATAGAATCCAGAGATACACCACTTCCGGCGAATATCTAGGAGCATTTGGTGAAGCAGGAAGCGATCCTGGACAACTTAATCTCCCTTGGGGAGTCCATGTAGACGAACTCGGGGATATCTATGTATCCGATTGGGGAAACAATAGATGCCAGGTGTTTGACAGAACCGGGAATTTAAAAACGATCATTGGTAGATACGGCCATGGAGAAGGAGAATTTGACCGACCTACGGGCATAGCAGTCGACGGTCATGGAGACATATACGTTGCAGATAGTGGTAATGATAGAGTCCAAATGTTTAACTCGGAAGGGCAATATATAGCGAGCTTCAAAGGCGATGCTTCTTTGTCCAAAGTGGCAAGAGCCTTCATGCTTACAAATGCTATGTCTAATAGACTTAGAGAATCTGGCCGAATAGAACAAGAGAAATATCTCCGTAAACCCAGATCTGTCCGTATCGATGATTCATTCCGATTATTCATACCTGACTACGAAAGCTACCGAATACAAGTTTACGAAAAGGATTTTCTTGTCTTGGATGAAACACAACTTTCCAGCCCTCTAAGAAATCCTACTCTTGAAGTAACCTAAAATGTAGCTCAGATTGGGTAAAGCTTCGAACATTGACTTGCAATACTCAAAAAAGCAATTTCTGGACCTTGACGACGATTCTCTTTCAGGTAGTCGGCCAATGATACTTTAACATGGAATTTAAGGTAGACTACTAACTAAGCTCGGTATAACACGTTCAGGCAATGCACTCCTAACATAAGCCTAGGCCAACTATGAATACTCATAATAATGCTGCCGCATTGACACCAATAAGAATCTGTGACTTCTCCGGCCAGTTAGCCGGAGCAGGAGCCACACGATATTTGGCTGCAATGGGAGCACAAGTGATTCGTATTGAGGACCGTCTTTCAAGGGGTGGCTGGGATATGTTTAGAGGAACAGGACCATACAAAGACGATAGGAGGGGTCATAACCTAGGTGGAATGTACAACAATCACAACATTGAAAAGTTAGGAATAACTTTGAACGCAAAATCACTTGAAGGCCAAGAAATACTCAGGGAATTGGTTTCAATAAGTGATGTCGTCACTGAGAATTTTAGCGCAGGGGTTATGGAAAGATGGGGATTCGGATACGAAGAAATGCAAAAAGTGAAACCCGATATTATATATGTATCCAATTCTGGCTTTGGACACAGCGGTCCATATAAGTCATTCAAGTCTTGGGGACCAGTGGTGCAGGCAGTTTCAGGATTAACATACCAATCAGGCCTGCCCAATATGCCTCCCGCGGGATTGGGATACTCTTACATGGACCACACTGGAGGCTATTTGATGGCGATAGCGATATTAATGGCCTTATATCACCGTTATAAAACTGGTGAGGGGCAATATGTCGACATGTCTTGTACCGATGCTGCTCTCGCTCTAAATGGCCCTGCCCTTCTCGACTATACTGTGAACGGACGTCCTTCATCCAGCGTTGGTCAACCCAACAGCAATCGTAGTCATTACCCACCAATGGCTCCACATGGAATATACAAAAGCCGCGGCAATGACAAATGGATTGCTATAGCCGTTCGTACCGAGGAAGAATGGAAATTACTTAGCAATTTATTTGCAATGCAAGGCATAAAAGACTTGGACAAGTATGCTACGTTGGATAACAGATTGGAACAAGAAGACGAACTAGATAATCTAGTCACGTCATGGACTGAGAAACGAACTTCATATGAAAGTATGAATACTCTGCAAAGACTCGGAATTCCTGCCGCAAGCGTTCAAAATCCTGAAGAACGAATAGATAAAGATCCTAACATTCTTGCCTGGAATGCATTTCCTGAAGTCCAACACGCTGAGATGGGGCCTACCAGAGTAGAAGGACTCGCTATGAAGTTTACAAAAACTCCCGCCACTATTGGTAAAGGAGGAAACCTCCTCGGAGAGGATAATAAGTACGTCTACGAGGAGATTCTTAATATAGACCCAAATATATTGACGAACTTACAGTCCATTGGAGTCATCTAAATGACCAGCGTTCTGAACGACATACATGTTTTGGAAATTGGAAGTGATTTAGGGGCATGGTGCGGTAAGCTTCTTGCAGACATGGGAGCCACCGTCACCAAAATAGAGCCTCTGTCTGGCGATCCAATGAGATCTTACGCCCCATTTTATAAAGACATTCCAAATAAGAACTCAAGTCTATATTTCTGGCACTATAATACTAATAAGAGGAGTGTTACTCTTGACCTGGATATGGAAGAAGGGCGGGAACTCTTCCGTCGACTCATTAGTAAGACCGACGTAGTAATTGACTCATTACCACCTGGACAATTGACAAATTACGACTTAGGGTACACCTCATTATCCAAAATAAACTCGGCAATCATATTGGCCTCTCTGTCTCCTTTCGGGCAATCCCTGCCATACAGCGATTATCAAGCAACTGATCTGACCGCTTTAGCATTTGGAGGATCTGCCTGGAGTTGCGGTTACGACGATCATGAATTACCACCTGTCAGATGTGGCGGAAATCAGGCATATCACACGGTAAGCCATTTTGCCGCCATGGGCATAATGACAGCTCTCATTCATCGGCAATTCTCGGGAGAAGGTCAATTTATAGATGTAAATATGCATGCAGCTCAAAATGTAACTACTGAGGGAGGAGCCTATAACTGGCTGATAGCGCAAGAAACCGTTCAAAGACAGACGGGACGACATGCCTCTGTGGCACCAACCCCACCGACGCAAATCAAATGCCGCGACGACAAATACGTTAATATTGGATTCCCTGCGCGAACTGAAGAACAGTGGTTCCAATTACTGGCCTGGCTTGATGATCATGATCTAGTGGGCAACCTATCAGACTATCTGACTCCACCAAATCGAGAAGCTATTGTGCGTAGAGATCCCGATGCGATAAAACATATGCATCTAGTGATGCAGGCAGTTGAAAAACTGTGCCAAACGTCAAACGCCAAAGATATATTTGCGAAAGCACAAGAACTGGGATTTCAATGGGGAGTAGTTTATGCGCCTGACGAAGCAATGGAAGATGAACATTTTCTTGCTCGGAATATGCGAATAGAAGTCTCACATCCTGAACAGGAACGGTTTTTCGCCTACCCCGGATCCCCTTATAAATTTGAGCTGACTCCCTGGAACATAAAAAGACGTCCCCCACTATTAGGTGAAGACAATGACACTGTGTATGCACAGGAGCTTGGGATTGACAGTACCAACCTGACTGAATTGAAATCACAAGACGTTATATGACTCTCCTTGCAAACAAGGAAGTGGCCAATATAGAATGCGCTGCATAACTCCAGCATAAAGGTCGTCAAAGTGAGGTAACCATGAATTCGCTCAGAGGTAAAACTGCTATTGTTGGCATAGGAGAAGTGCCCACCCGTCGGCAATACGAAAATCGAACAATGTACGGACTCTGCGCCGATGCCTCAAAATTGGCAATTGAAGATGCAGGGATACAAAAAGAAGAAATAAATGGACTTGTCACCGATGGCGCCTACGGCACTCCTGCATCCATGGCTGAATATATAGGCATCCGCCCCACTTTCGCGACTGGTGTCACAATGCAGGGAGCTAGTGGAGCTAGTGCTACCACTGTAGCAGCGTTAGCAATAAACGGAGGCATGTGCGATACAGTTCTAGTCGTTATGGGGAATTCAAGGAGAGATCGCGACCGAATGGGGAATGCCGCTCCATCTGTCCGCACAGAATGGGAAGATCCATTTGGTATGGCTCCAGGAGCCAACACGGGATACGGACTCCTTTACCAGAGACATATGCATGAATATGGGACAACGGAGAGACAATTAGCCCAACTTGCAGTTAATCAAAGATTTAATGCCGAGTTTAATGAAAACGCTGTGTTCAAGGATCAACTTATAACCGTTGATGACGTACTAAATTCCAGATATATAAACAGGCCTCTAAAGCTCCTTGAATCTGTGATGCCTTGCGATGGGGCAGCAGCTTTGATAATCACTACAGCTGAAAAGGCCAAAACCCTACCGAACCTACCAGCCTATCTACTTGGTGCTGGAATGGAGCAAGGTGCTGCTAATCTATGGCAAACTTCACAAGTTACAACAAGTCCAGTCGCAGTCTCCGCCCCTAGAGCCTTCGCTATGGCCGGCTATAATCCATCCGACATGGAATTTGCACAATTCTACGACTGATATACAATCCTCGCGGCCGTGTGCCTCGAAGATGCCGGTTTAGTAAGCAAGGGTGATATAGGGCCTTATTTGGAATCTACTGATACCACCTACAAAGGTACCTTCCCGATTAATACTGATGGAGGGCAGCTCTCTGGTGGTCAGCCTGGGCTTGCTGGCGGATTCAGACACGTGATTGAAGGCGCTAGACAAGTAATGGGTAAGGCTGGCAAAAGACAAGTTGAAAGGAACGACATCGGTATGGTCAATGGCTGAGGTGGTACAGCGAGTGAGATGTGCTCGCTGATTCTCGGGTCCGAGAACACTTTATAAATCAAGAAATTGCCCTAGGTTTAGGACAGCAATATGAATTCAAATACAATTAGACCTCTACCCGTGCCCGTCAATGACGCCTTATCCAAACCATTTTGGGAAGGAACCAGAAAGCACGAGTTGCGAATGCCTATATGCAATTCGTGCTCGGGTATTTTCTTTTATCCCCGAGAACGTTGCCCAGAATGTCTATCCGACGATTTAGATTGGTCAACAGTAAGCGGATTAGGACGCCTACATACTTATACTATAATTGAACAGTCCGTACACCCATATTTTCTCAAAGACATCCCGTATGTCTATGCGATGATCCAATTAAACGAAGGTCCTCGAATAATTTCTAATATTATCAACTGTCCGTTGACCGAAATCAAAATAGACATGGAAGTTAGAGCAGTTTACGAAGATCTAAATGATGATACAACTCTGATCAATTTTGAGCCTGCCCAATCCTAGTTATTTATCGTGAACAAAAAATGGATTCTTTCCAATCAAGAAATTCTATGGAATCTACGCGTAAGAATTGAAATCCAGCTTTTTGCGCAAAATATTCGTCCATATCCGTATCACCAATATGTAAATAACTATCAGATTCAAAGGTAGTCATCACATCGTTCAGTCTGTTCTTAAGAACTGTAAAGTCTACCTGAAGACCCTGCTTCTCCCACATGTTATTCTGGTAGCTTACGGGTCTATCGGAGCAACTACCCAATATATTCCCTTTATTCTTAAGTATTTGGATCATGTCCATAGTTACGCTGCCCTTAGGATCTCCGGTTTCTAATGTTCCATCTATATCAAAGCTTATCAAAGGCAATCAAATCCTCCGTAGTGGGACAATGTTGGAGTGTTCCAAAATTATATTCTTATCCGTCCGTAATATCTTCGTAATCCTACTATGTCGATATATAGTTGATTTATTATGGAAGAGCTTACAAACGACATATAAGCATATTCATCGACATTGATCGTATAATGTTCAAAGAGTAATATCTAGTCTAAATACTTTACCAATATGCCTTTTTATACGCTAATTACTATAGGAATATACGTGAACTCCCACTTCTAAATCACCATACCATTATCAAAAAGGAGTGCATACAATGCATAAGAAAATACATTCAGTTGCCGGTACCGGCTATCTAGGGTACGAAGGAGACGGAGGGCTTGCAGTTGACTCTATGTTGAATAGTCCCTTTCACGTGGAATTAGACCCTAGCGAAAAATTCTTGTACATAGCTGATTGTTTCAATTTCGTCATACGAAAAGTAGATTTGAAGACCGGCATAATTTCGACGATTGCAGGTACCGGTCGGTCAGGATACACTGGCGACGGTGATTTGGCCATCAACGCAGATATTGACGAAATATACGCCATTCAAGTCGATCACAAAGGCAACCTTTACATGTTACAAAGACTTATCCCCTGTATACGTAAGATAGATCTAAATACCGGAGTAATTCAAACAATTGCAGGGACTGGCATAAGTGGATACTCGGGTGATAATGGCTTAGCCGTGCAGGCTACTATGAAAGAACCTAATGATTGTGTTTTAGACGGACACGGAGGACTCCTAGTAGCAGACGTCCAAGACCAACGCATCAGAAAAATAGATCTTAATTCTGGATTGATTACTACTTTTGCAGGTACGGGTGAAAAGGCGCATTCGGGAGATGACCAGGATGCACGTTATGCAGCCTTACACGGCGCTAGGGCTGTATGTGTGGATACCATAGGAAATACATATCTCTGTGAAAGAGAAGGTAATACACTACGTAAAATAGACGCTGATGGCATAATTAGTACAGTAGCGGGCACTGGGGAAAAAGGATACGAAGGTGATGGAGGACCAGCTACAGCAGCTACACTTAACGGTCCAAAGGCTATTCGATGCGACCCTGATGGAAACGTGTTTATAGTAGATACAGAAAATCACGCTATAAGGAAACTTGATGTTAGCAGTGGTATTTTGACAACCGTCTCTGGCGGTCATGAAGGTCCTGATGGTGACGGAGGACAGGCAATTTTATCTGGCATGGGAAGACCCCATGGAGTAGTTATAGACAAATCAGGTGGTCATTATGTAGCCGATACTCAAAATCATCGCGTTAGATATATTGGATAACAAAGTGCAAACTAAAAGCTGCTAGTCAAATCGAAATCTACCATTTCAACACGCCTATGCAAAACCACGTTCATTTACCATCATAGTTTTAGTTTCTACATCTACCTCTAAAACCACTTTTTTTCTAGCAGGGAGGAGTATATCCTTTTTACGGCCAGGTTTACGAATGACATATACATCATTGGCTCCCGTTTGTATTATTTCGTATACCGTGCCCAATTCTTCTCCAGAAACTGTTTTAACTAACATATCCAAAATTTGATAGTGATAATATTCACCTTCAGAAATGGGAGGAGGCACTTCGGTTTCTGGAATAGTCAGCAAACATCCATTATGCTTTTGTGCTTCGGATCTAGAATTCAGGAGGTCTAACTTTATAATTAATACTTTATTAGCAATTCTGGAACTTTGAATCACCGCTAGACGGCCTTCCACAAATAGACGTTTGCCATTAGAAAATCTATTCTGTGCATCCGAAAAGCTCTCGACTTTGACCTCTCCATGAATACCCCAGGCCCCTCGAACACGTCCGACAATCACATCATTAGTATTGCTGCTGTTCAAACGATTTCTCACTCACATTAAATAGAAGGCTGATTGTAAATAATGTTTGGGATTTCCTAGAGAGGCGTGGATTATTCTATATCCAACATAGCTCTAGTATTCTGCTTCACTGCAGCAACGCGTAATAACGATCTGATTGGTTGCGCCATTCTTCCGTGGCGCCCAATTACCTTACCTTTATCCTCCGGAGCCACCTGTAATTTAATCAGGGTCCTACCGTCAGACTCTTCTTCCACTACGTTTACGCTATCCGGTTGCGATACGATAGATTTAGCTATGTACTCTATTAATTCTTTCATGTCTGTATTCACTCAAGTGCTCCCACCTTCTTGAGCATGTGTTCAACAGCTTCTGATGGTTTGGCACCTTGCTTGATCCACTTAACCGCTTTTTCTTCGTCTATAACAATCGTAGGGGGGTCAGTACGGGGGTTATAATGGCCTATGTGATCTACAAATGCCCCGTTTCTTGCCGCCCTAGAGTCAGCCACTACAATCCTGTAGCTAGGTTGATTCTTAGCACCCACTCTTCTCAATCGCATTCTCAACATAATTTATTAATTTCCACCTTCAAATAAATCCAACTACTACAGTTCTTAAATAAGCCGACCATATGACAGTGAACATACCAGACATGTCCCTGAGTGTATCTACAGCTAATGCGTCCTGTCAACGCCACCGGCTATATTAAACAGCGCATTCCAGGATAAACATTTGCCTATCTCGGTTCATATTAGTCATCCACAGAATTTAAGTGAGATGGCAGAATACTAGCTACCCAGAAACACGACAGATTACTCTTTATTCAAAGCGCTAAGCTGCTTCATAATTCGTGATTTTCTTCGCGAGGCATTATTCGGATGAATCGCCCCTTTTTGGGCAGCCTTATCTAATGCTTTAATGGCATCATCTGTTGCTTCCTTAGCACCAGAAGTATCGGCGGCATCCATGAGGTTTCTTGCCCTTCGTATGTAAGTCCTAGCCGCACTCCTTAATGGAGCGTTTCTAAGTCTCTTTCTTTCAGACACCCTGTTAGTTTTTGCACTAGGCAATTCTTCCAGTACCTCCAGAGATTAATCCCACAACATTTGTGATCAGTTAGGAACTCGCACGACTTACCGACGTAACTCCCCTCACACCCTCTAACATTGAAAACAAAGTGTTAAGTTGATCAATCCCATTTATATATATTGTAAGCGTTACAACGCTTATTTCACCACGTTCCTCGGATATACAGTTTTCTATATTAACATGCTGTTCTGAAACAAGGGAAGTAATATCACTCAGGAGACCCAGTCTGTCCCATGCCTCGATCATAATTCTAATGGGGTATAGAGTCTGTGACCTGCCCCAATCGAGAGCTATTAGACCTTCAGTTTCCACATCTGCAGAAATATTGGAACACACCTTTTTATGGACAGTCACACCTCTACTGCGCGTTATAAAACCGATTATTGGATCATTAAGGATAGGTGCGCAGCAGAGCGCGATACGCATAGGGAGATCCCCCACCCCTAACACCTCAACCCCAGACGCAGGGCTGCTCGCCAAAACGAGCGATTGAGGTTCGTGTTCGATTTCCAAATTTTGAGTTGAAAGTCGATGTGCAACTTGACTTACCGTGATCGTACCATCCCCTAAAGCTGCTATAAATGCGCTAGTACTATCAAATTCCATTAACTCTGCTAAATCTTGATCATCTACTGCAACCGTGAGGCGTCTTAACTGCTTTTGGAATATTTCAGTTCCCCTTTGGACATTTATACGATGTTCTTGGCGATTGAACCATTGGCGTACTTTTGCTCTGGCAGATCCCGTGGTAATGTAGCCTTGATCCGGATTCAACCACTCAAGACTAGGACCACCCGCGCTGTTACTAGTTACTATTTCTACTGTATCGCCATTCTCTATCTTATGTGTAAGAGGAACTAATTTGCCGCCTATCTTACCTCCCACACTGCGATTTCCTACGTCCGTATGAATTCTGTAGGCAAAGTCTAGTATGGTGGAGCCAGCAGGTAATTCCTTCAGTTCGCCTTTAGGGGTATATACATAAACCTGGCTTTTGAATATATCTGTCTTGAAAGATTCAACATAGTCTGTCGCCCCGTCAACATCCCTCTGCCATTCTATAATCTGCCTCAACCAAGTCATTTTCGCTTCAAATTCCAAATCCGATGCCGTACCTTCTTTGTACAACCAGTGTGCCGCTACCCCGTATTCCGACACCCTATGCATCTCATGAGTCCTTATTTGAACCTCCACTGGATGAGCGTCCACACAAAGAACTGCCGTATGTAGTGACTTATATAAATTGTCCTTCGGGTTTGCTATGTAATCGTCAAATTGACCTGGCAAAGGGCGCCATTTTGTATGTACTATGCCAAGGGCCGTATAGCAATCTTGAGGTGTATCTACCAAGATTCTTAGAGCGAATAGATCGTGAATATCGTTCGCCCCTAAATTTTCTTTGGAGTATTTCTCAATTTTCTTATGTATGCTATAAATATGTTTCGGACGTCCAGTGACTTCGGCCATTATCCCAGCGGCCTCCAGTGCTACATGCAATGAGTCCCGTACATTTTCTATGTACTCTTCGCGTTCTTTCCTTTTCGCACTCAATCTTCGAGATATATCCTTGTAGGCACTTGGGTTAATATTTTGGAACGAAAGATCTTCCAATTGCCATTTTATCTCCCAAATGCCCAGCCTATGAGCTAAAGGAGCATAAATATCGAGCGTTTCTTGAGCGATAGATTGCCGTCTATCAGAAGGGAGCGCTCCGAGAGTCCGCATATTATGTAGCCTATCCGCTAATTTAATTAAAACTACACGGACATCTTCCGCCATTGACATCAGCATTTTGCGAATTGTAGCTGCTTCAGCTGTCTCTTCATTAATCAGACTTAATCCAGACTCGGAGATTACGTCTTGAGACATTATTTCTGTCTTGGTAAGTTTAGTAACTCCATCAACAAGACTTGCTATTTCAGATCCAAAAATACTAGCAATCTCCTCACTAGCTACATCGCAATCCTCAACCACATCATGTAGCAGTGCAGCCGCCAGCGTGTCTTGATCGAGCCTTAAATCGGCTAGGAAAAGAGCTGTGTTAAGAGGATGTTCTATGAAGGGCTCGCCAGATTTTCTGACCTGACCTTGGTGCGCTGCTGCTGCAAACGAGTACGCCTCCTCAATAATCGCGATGCGATCCTCCGGAATGTACTCCCTAGCCTTAGCCAGTAGTGAGTGAACCATTAGGTTAGCCTCTTGAAATCGTCCATTTCATTCCATACAACGCCAGACAGTATATATAACATGACTCTACCTAGCAATTGAAGCAAAGGTCTTCTTAAGGAAAAGTCTTCTATGGTAAAATTTGGTAGAGGTGGTTTCAGATAGCAGTCAAGTTAAAACGCCTATACAACTGGTCCACAATAAACATGCAGCTAGAACAGACTGAATTCTGTCTTCAGTCATCTCAATTTCCACACATATACTTAAGGAGCCTACTGGCCAATATGACATCACAAAATAAAGAGAGGATACGGGTGGGGCCAATAAGTGGATTCCCTGAATGGGGCCCTGCCGAACGAATAGTAGAACAACAAATGTTAGACATCATTAGGACAACATTTGAGATGTACGGGTTTTCACCTATTGAAACATCCTCAGTAGAACGTAATGAGATCCTAACCGCCAAGGGCTCCGAAGAAACTGAAAGACAGATATATAGACTAACTGGGCTACATCCACAAACACCTGAGGATGCTAGAGAATACTCTCTGCATTTTGATTTGACCGTCCCATTAGCTAGGTATGTCGCCCAACACCATTCAGAGTTAGTTTTCCCATTTAAGCGATATCAAATTCAAAAAGTATGGAGAGGTGAACGTCCACAACACGGACGATTCAGGGAATTTACACAATGTGACATTGACATCGTGGGTGACGAGAGTTTGGATCTTATTGCCGACGCTGAAGTGCCTGCAGTTATATATGAAATTTTCAAAGCACTGAATATTGGCCCATTCAATATACAGATTAGTAATCGAAAAATTCTTTCTGGTTTTCTAGAAAGCTTGAGTTTGAATAAATTACAGACTAGTGAAATTCTAAAAGAAGTCGACAAAATAGATCGTGTAGGACAAGAAAGACTGGAAAATCAACTTGCGACTGCAGGGATATCTAAGTCAATAATATCATCCTTTTTCACTCTCCTCGGACTATGTGGAACCCCTGAAGAAGTACTTAAAATACTTACAGACATGAAAGGAATAAGTGAAAAATTTGAGCAAGGAGTACAAGAACTCCAAGTTGTAGTTGAACATGCGAATAACTTTGGTATAGAAGGCGATTGTCTAAGCGTAGATCTTAAAATAGTTAGAGGCTTGGACTACTATACCGGTACTATTTACGAGACTCGACTTAAAGACCATCCACAATTAGGGAGCATATGTTCAGGAGGACGGTACGAAGATCTGGCCAGCTATTTCATCAACCGTACTCTCCCTGGAGTAGGGATTTCAATAGGACTGACTAGATTGTTTTCTCAGCTCCTGCAAGCTAATTTAGTCAGCATCGGCTCCCAGTCTATTGCACCCGTTTTAGTCACAACCCCTGAACCGCATTCTCGCTCTAATTCCATGAAGATTGCTACTCTGCTAAGAACATCAGGCATTAAGACTGAAACATTTCTCGACGAAGCGCGCTTAACAAGACAATTGAGATATGCTTCTCGCAAGGGATTTGCGGTAGTTCTTATACCTTTTGACGAAGATCTCAAGGCAGGAAACATTCGGGTCAGGTACATGGACAAAAGCGAAGAGGTCTCAGTTGCTTATGGGGACCTCACTCAAATACTGTCTACCTATAGATAGGAGTGCTCATGAAATGCCTATCTATACCCACAGCTTCTCTACCACTTTGCCACCAAATTAGTAGAGAATTGAACAAAATAAGTGTAGTCCAGGAATTACTTGGACATTCCAGCTTGAACACTCCACCAAGTATATCTAACGGTCACAGCTAATTACCTAGAGAAATCTACGGACTATTGGGTGGATGTTATTAAGGAATATAGGACTACTATGATGAAGGGTATCCCAACTTTTGAAAAGCGTCCATAAGTGAGTCTGGTATAATTAGCTTATGCGGGGCATTTCGAAGAAAGCAAGTTACCACTGTCTATGTTAGAAATTCTATCATCGTTTGAAAACCGATATGCAGAAATAGACCAGCTAATGGCTGATCCCACTGTGTCACAAGATTTCCTGCAGGTCCAAAAATTGGCTAAAGAGCAATCATCAATAAGGGACATAGTCGAGTTAACTTCATCGTACAGACTAACACTTCAAGAACTGCAAGACATTAAGACAATGATACGGGACGAATCAGATCAAGAAATATTGGCATTGGCAAAAACAGAAGAAGCCAATCTAATGGACCAAGTTGAAAAGCTAGAAACCGGACTAAGGTTTGCACTTATCCCAAGAGATCCCAACGACGATAAAAATGTCATTATGGAAATACGGGCAGGAACCGGGGGAGATGAGGCGGGACTCTTCGCAGCCGACCTATATCGCATGTACCAACGATACGCCCAACGCAAGGGATGGAAATCAGAAGTAATTGAAGCACACCAGACTGGACTTGGCGCTATAAAAGAAATCGTGTTCGCCATCAAAGGAGACGGAGCATATAGCCAATTAAAACACGAGAGCGGAGGACACAGAGTTCAACGTATCCCCGTTACCGAATCTGGCGGACGCATTCACACTTCTGCTGCAACTGTCGCAGTGTTACCTGAAGCCGAAGAAATTGATGTGGACATCAAGGCAGATGAACTAGATATAGATATCTTTAGAGCTGGTGGCAACGGAGGACAAAACGTTCAAAAAGTAGAGACTGCAGTACGGATCACCCATATACCGACCGGTGTTACCGCCACATGTCAAGATGAAAGATCTCAATTGAAAAATCGTGAGAAAGCGATGGGCGTTCTCAGGTCTAGGATACTAGCAAGAGAAATTGAACGCCAACAGCAAGAAGTCTCAACGGCTAGACGTCTTCAAATAGGAAGTGGTGATAGATCTGAGAGAGTTCGAACATACAATTTCCCACAAGGGCGAGTAACAGATCATAGAATTAATTATTCCAGCCACAGCTTAGATCAAATTCTTGACGGAGACCTTCAAGAATTTGTAACAAACTTACTTGAACAAGAGCAAGCAGACAAACTAGACGCCGCCACCACTTAATGGCACTAATGAAGGTTTCCTCACTACAAATAGCTCTATCCCAAGAATTGCCCTGTAAGTATGGCTCTTCTCCAACATTAGAAGCAGAAATCATCATCAGACATGCTTTGAGAATAGACCGAACCCAATTCTACGCATCACTTAATCTGGAATTGACTCAAGACCAATTAAAATTTATTAATCTTCTGTTCCAAAGGAGATTGACCGGAGAACCTCTGCCATACATTATTGGTAAAAAAGAATTTTTTGGTCTTGAGTTAAACGTTTGCGACGAAGTCTTGATTCCACGGCAAGAAACGGAAATTCTTGTTGAAGTAGCACTCGACTTCGCTTCCTCGTTAGAACTATATGACCCCATCATAGTAGACGTAGGTACAGGTTCCGGAGCTATCGCGCTAGCTCTTTCAACACGAATGCCCAAAGCTGCAATTTATGGCGTAGACATTTCTCATAAGGCTTTGATGGTAGCGAATAAGAACAAACAGCATTTAGAGGTGGGGAGCAACGTCACTTTCTTGCAAAGTGATCTTCTTACTTCTTTTCGCGGCCCAGTTCACATAATCGTGTCTAACCCGCCCTATATTTCGTATGATGCAAAATCGATTGCGAACACGGATCTTTCCTATGAACCGAGACTGGCGCTCGACGGCGGCAAAGGCGGTATAGAAGTTATAAGAAGATTATATTCCGAATCCAAAAATGTTCTAAATAAACATCAAGGATGCATCATAGTTGAAATATCCCCTGAGCAAGAATGTCAAATCCTAGAACTAGCCCGCACTACGTTCCCTAATTCGAATACACGCTCAATTGCAGATCTTTCAGGGTCCGCCCGAGCCGTTGTATCGGCGTCGCCGTGACTGCTCCATATTGATTACCTAGCACGACAGGCTATTCAAAGCCCAGTTGATAATGTTTGCCTTCCGTCTTGATAGACGGCGCCACCAGAACTTCTGCGTTATGCATCTCTCTTATATTCTGCGCACCAACCATACCCATACATACTCTAAGGGCGCCCATAAGATTCTGAGTTCCATCAGTGACAGACGTTGGACCAAACAATATCTCTTCTAAGGTACCCTTAATTCCGACATTCACCCTTGTACCTCTTGGAAGGGCCGGGTGCGGATTGGCCATACCCCAATTGTAGCCCTTGCCTGGGGCTTCCTTTGCTTGGGCCAATGGAGTACCTAACATCACTGCGTCTGCACCACAGGCAAAAGCCTTACACAAATCACCGCCTGTGCGTATTCCTCCGTCAGTTATTATAGGTACATATCTCCCAGTCTCCTCATAGTAGGCATCACGAGCTGCAGAGCAATCTAGCGTTGCTGTTACCTGAGGCACGCCAACACCTGTTACTTCCCTAGTAGTACAAGCTGCTCCAGGCCCAACTCCTACCAAAACACCATGTATACCAGTACTCATTAACTCAAAGGCTACGTCGAAGCCAACGCAGTTCCCCACCAGTATGGGAATATCTACCATCTCAAGTAACTCAGGAAATCTCAGTCCAACCTCACTATTTGACACATGACGCGTCGTTGTGACTGTAGACTGAACTACAATCATATCCGCACCGGCTTCCGCCGCAATCGGAGCCAATTTCTTTGTATTAGCAGGAGTCACAGATACGGCACATTTTGCGCCATTCCTCTTTGTTGCTTCAACCCGCCTTGCTATTAAGTCATGTTTCACTGGTTGGCTGTATAGTTTCTGTAAAAGACTTGTCACTTCCTCCTGAGGAGTTGTAACAATCTCATTAAGTAAGGCATCCGGGTCTTCGTATCTAGCTTGGACGCCCTCTAAATTCATTACCGCCATGCCTCCAAGACTGCTCATTTCACCTGCAAAATCTGGTGAAACTACTGCATCCATTGCAGCAGCCAAAACCGGGGTGGTAAGAGTGATGCCATCTATGGAAAATTCAGTGGAGGTTAACTCGGGGTTTACTGTAAGTTCGCCAGGAGCAATGGCGACTTCATCAAAGCCATAGGCTCTACGTATTTCCCTTAAAGGGGGTGCTGCCATTCTTGCCCTCCCGCGCCAGATTTAGAGGACTATAGCAAAGCCATATTACAGCGTCAAGTTATATGTTAGTGATTAATTAATTCTGTATAAATCATAAATGAATTTTAAGCTCTTTCCAGTATAGCCTTCATTAGGTCTTGCAAGTCGGGAAACTTATGAACATCTGGCAAATGCTCGTGAGCAGCGATTAATTCGTCATTTATGTAAATATGAAACTTACCATGATCACTGGGAATCAGTGTCATTGATGCGATGTGTTCACCCGTTCTACTAAGCGCTTCACCAGCCATCCAGGCCGCTCTCAGGGCGTGTCCTCAATGTTGACAATACTCGATCCTTATATTTAATCCGCGGTCATTTGTCATAAATCTACGACTCCAGGTTGGAATATCCTGACTCTGTCACAAGGGCGTAGAGTGATGATATGATCTATACAGGCGAAGGTCAATCATCTAGGAATTAATTGATTATTCTCCGTACAGTTTGGGGAAAATAATAAAGTTGCTCAAGAATGAGAATTGGGTCATGAAACATATGAAAAAATATTCTCGAGAAGATTCCATAAAGACAATTGCGAAAGAGCTAGGTTTCGATCTTGTAGGAATAACATCGGCTGAACCATTTTTCAGAGGAGAACAAGAATCCATCAAAAGAATTAAAGACGGATTCATGAATGGCTTGAATTGGTACACAGAAGAAAGAGTCCGAAAGGCAAATCGTCCTAGGCTCTTGTTAAATGACGCAAAGTCTGTAATTTCTTTAGGGCTGAATTACTTTTCTGAACCTACAACTGAAAAACCAGCTACTCCGTCAGGGCGAATTGCACGTTACGCGTGGGGAGACGACTACCATAAAGTGATCAAGAAAAAGCTCTCTGAATTTTGTAGCAGACTTGACTGCCTAGTTCCTGAAAATGTAGAAAGTCGATTTTTTGTTGATGACGGACCAATGAACGACAGAGCTGCAGCAGAAAGATCAGGAATAGGATGGTACGGTAAGAATACCAACATATTAACTAGTTCTCACGGATCATGGATATTCCTAGCACAGATAATTACAAATCTCGAATTAACTGCAGACATCCCTCTAAAAAAAACCTGCGGCTCTTGCGTAAGATGTATTGACGAATGTCCCACCTCCGCCATTGTGGCACCCTTTGTAATAGACAATACTAAATGTATTTCATATCTCACAATTGAATTAAAAGGATCTATACCCATCGAAATGCGCCCTTTGATGGGTGACTGGGTTTTTGGATGTGACATATGCCAAGACGTGTGTCCTGTTAATCGCAAGGCTAATTACAGTTCCGAACCCGCGTTTCAACAAAGACACGACTTCTCGGCCCCCGACCTTTTGCCTCTATTAGAATTAAGTGAAGAAGATTTTCGAGATCGATTCCAATCTAGCCCCATCAAAAGAACAAAACGTGTGGGACTACAGAGAAATGTGTGCGTTGCTTTAGGCAATATTGGGGACAGACAGGCGATTCCTTCCCTAGGACGAGCGCTTGGCTCAGCAGATAGTTCAGTAGTACGCAGCCATGCTGCATGGGCCTTAGGACAGATCGGGGGACTACAATCAAAAAGATATCTATTGCAGGCGAAAGATGACGAAACAGACAAAGAAGTTGTTGATGAAATTAAGCTAGCTATTATTGCATCGAGAGACTAACCAGTATGAGTTTATCATTCCCCAAGTCCAGCAATATATACATGGTGAATGTAGGGAGCAATGCTAGTCACAATTTTTGCAGTCCTCTATTTCCGGATGGTCGGTTTGAATTTCTACCTATTCCAGAAGACCGAGAACTTAGTAAGTACCAAAGCACTCGATATAAAGACCTTAAGTCTTACTATAATGCAAATTCTTATCTCACCCAATTTATACCCAAACAAATGCTAGAAAGAACTGCTCACAACGATCCTGAATTTAATACTTTTACCTATGGGGACAATTGTGACATTAATTCACGTGCAGCCGGCCTGAAATCCGTAAAAATAGGCGATTATATAGTATTTATCGTACGTCTCTGCCTCTGGATCAATGGTAAGTTCACTTCAAAATACGGATTTTACTTAATTGGGTTTTTAGAAATTGAGGAAATCCTTCCGAGTGTTACAAATAGGCCCAACAAGACGGTCTTAGAAAAATTTGCTAAAAACGCCCATGTTTTAAGAGGACAAAACGACGATGCATTATGGGATAGTTTCTGGATTTTCAAGGGATCCGAAAAATCCCAACGATTTGAGAAAGCGGTACCAATAACAAAGGGTATTGCATCTCAAGTCTTTCGCCAGGCAGACGGTAGGCACTGGAAATGGCCTGACAGCCGATCTGATTTACAGATAATCGGATCTTATACTCGTTCTTGCAGACGTATAATTGAGGCAAATGATTCAGAGGAACATGAACGAGCGACATCACTATCTACCTGGATTTCTAAACATTATCAATAGTCGCAACGCCTACTCTTAACTTTATTTTCCAAATTCTATAGATGAGTTGTTTCAGCAGGTACTATCTATATATCGTATTAACATCCGAGTTCATATGGTGTATTGCGAACCCTTAAGAATATAGGTACCCTTTCCCGGACTACAAATAGCAACCGTTAAGTACGGCTAGCAGGGACGAGGTTGAAATTGGCACGTAAAAAAATATTCGTTACCAGAGAGCACATAATCCCGGATGCAATAGAGTACCTAAAAACATTTTTTGACGTTGATGTATGGACTGAAAGATCGGCGCCACCAAGGAATTATTTAATCGAAAAAGCAACTACATCGGATGGGATCCTTACAGAAATAACTGACATTATTGACGAGGAATTACTACAATCAACCACGCGGTTGAAAATAGTAGCCAATAGGGCTGTCGGCATGGATAATATAAACATTCCTGAAGCCTCTCGCCGCGGTGTCTTAGTAGCCAACACACCGGGTGTCCTCCACGAATCGTGTGCAGATTTTACGATGGGTCTCATTTTGTCTCTTGCCCGCAAAATTACATACGGTGACAGACAGATCAGAGCAGGTGCTTGGAAAATATTTGATCAAGTACCTTATGTCGGAACAGATGTACATGAAAGATCTTTGGGAATCATCGGAATGGGATTGATAGGCTCAGCTGTTGCCAAACGAGCTCGGGCATTCGACATGGAAGTGTTTTATCATTCTAGAACACGTAAAAAAAATGAGGAGAAAAATCTAGGAATCAACTGGGTAGAAACTATTGACCAAATTTTGGCCGAATCTGATTACGTGTCACTACACGTCCCACTTACGCCCGAAACTGAATATATGATAGGTCTGGAACAAATCAGCAAAATGAAGCCCACCAGTTTTCTAATAAATACAACACGTGGAAGAACCGTGGATCCTCAAGCATTATATGTTGGACTATCTCAAGGTCTTATAGAGGGGGCTGCCATTGACGTTACAGACCCTGAACCACTACCTATAGACAGTCCCTTGCTTTCTTTACCTAACTTGCTCATCACACCTCATATCGCTAGCGCAAGCTCAACAACGGTTAAGCGCATGGGGTTAATGGCTGCAGAAAACATCCGAGGAGCTCTTTCAGGCACTGACATGCCCTCATGCCTGAACTTTGAGGCAGTCAGAAAATAGTTTATTAAGTTAGATTCACGCTACCCCTGCCTCTCCAGAAGTATCTCTAAGTAGCGTGGGCCTAATTCTCAATTCCGGTATGCACGCGCGTTGCGGTAGCGAAGCGATTAATGTTATTGCCTCTGCAACGTCTTCTGGCATTACCATAGTGTCCCTAGATTCTCTAGATGGATTGACGGGACGATTGTCCAATATCGGAGTATCGACCTCCCCCGGTATGACAACGCTCGCCCTAAGTCCAGTATTCTTGAATTCTGTATTAAGGAAACTAGTGAAATTGATTACGCTCGCTTTAATTGCGCTATATGCCATCCCAGCCAGCAAGCTCGCATTAATTCCTGACATGGATGAGATGTTTATCACGGTACCTTCCCCTCTCTGAACCATACCAGGAATTAGGGACTGACTTAAATAAATCGTTCCCATGAGATTTGAGTCTACAACCGCTTTTATTTCATCCGAGGTAGTAGTCAAAAGCCTTCTATGTGCTGAACTATGTCCAGCATTATTAACCAATACGTCCACTCGATCATACTGTCGCCCTATAGCAGCAATCAATTCCTGTACTGATTTCTCATCCCCTACATCAGCTGTTAGCGAAAAAACTTCTCCATTTTCTTCCTCGATCTGCTTCTGGACGTCAACCAGTTTGCTCATAGTTCTTCCTACCAAGATGACTTTAGCTCCGCCAGAGGACATCATGAGTGCAGCACTTTTACCGATGCCACTGCCTCCACCAGTTATCACGCATACCTTGCCTTCTAATCCCATGCTTTAAGCCTCTCTCTCTTATTTCAAAATCCTATCATCATGGAAGTCACTAATTTCATGTATCCCAAAATACGGATATCATCCAACTCCTAAGTTAACGCTACTCTCACCATCTAGCTGATTGTAACTCCAACTAAATTTCCAATTATGAAGGTTATTGTAGCTGCGACTCCGCCTACTGCCATCATCCTAACGGCACCAACCCACATATTCTTTCCAGAAATGATCGAAATAGCACTACCGACTATGGCCAAAGCAGTAATACTAAGTATCGCACTTAGAATGAGAGTTCTAGACCCTATTCCAAGTAAATATGGCAATATAGGTATCAGTGCTCCTACAAAAAAAGCTGTAAAAGAACTAGTTGCAGCACCTACAGGAGAGCCCAAGCGATCAGGGTCTAAACCAAGCTCTTCTCTGGCCATTGTATCCAAAGTGACCTTGGGGTCCATCATTATCTTATCGGCAATATTGGAAGCGTCTTCATGAGACAGGCCTTTTAATTCATAAATTAGAATCAGTTCATCTCTCTCGTCTTCCGGGAACTCTTCAAGTTCAGCGGCCTCTATTCCAATCTGGTATTCATAAAGATCTCTTTGTGACCTGACAGATATATATTCTCCAGCAGCCATGGAACATGCCCCCGCTAAAAGACCAGATATTCCTGCTAACATTACGAATGCGGCGTTATCAGTCCCCCCAGCTACTCCCATGACTAAAGTGAAATTAGAAACCAAACCGTCATTTACTCCCATGACAATCGGCCTGATATTATCTCCTGTGCCTGAAAATCTATGCCCAATCTCGGATGACATTATAGAAAAAGCTGGTCTATCAAGGGGCATTGTTCGAAGAACCTCGGCATGCTCGCGTTCTTCAAGAGCTATATCTTGTGCTTCCGGATCCGCCTCATATGCAATTATATCCTGATCTTCACCTTTCAAAAGCCACGGAATTACACGGTTGGTACCTAGAATTTCTGCTGCTTTAGTCAAGACAGAAATTTTGATATTCTTTTTTGGCACTCTGATATCGTTTGGATCCAAGGAAAGTTTTTCAGCCCAACGTTTTGCATGACGCAATTCAGCATCCACAAGCTTAAGAAATATGGCTGACCTCGCCGTATCCTTCTCGACATCTGCCATCGCTTGATATGTGGCAGCTGCCTCAAGTTCTGCATTCAGATAATCTTTATATTGTTTTTTTCTTTTTTGGGATGGTTGTTCAGACAATATTTACGACTCCTTCACAATGTCACATCCCATTTTTGAACCAACAGTATTTCTTATTGCCTTCAAGCGGGTCATATTCTCTATGTCAGGCCCCTTTTTATGGATCCCTGGAACTTCCAAAAGAAAAGGGACGCACTCAAAGGCTTCATGTGCAATTATATTCTCAAAACCTGAAATACCAATATATCCATCTCCGATATTCTCATGTCTATCAACCCCCCCACCTAAAACCACCTTCGAGTCGTTGGCATGTACCACTACTAATTTATCTAGACCTATTTCACGATCGAATTCTTCCATACAATCACGAAGCTTCTCTCTATTCGCAATATCATATCCCGCAGCAAACGCATGTTCGGTATCTAGGCATATTTTCAAATTGGGATGGTCGACTTCTCTCAAAAGATTCCCAAGCTCTCCGAATGAAGATCCAATCTGTGCCCCCATGCCAGCACAATTTTCAATGATCAAAGGTACATCATCAGGACTATTTGCAAGGACCTCTTTCAAAGCATCAGAAGCTTGTTTAAAAACACCATCAAAACCTTTTCCTTTATGGCTTCCAGAATGGAAAATGACGCCCTGAGAACCTATTCTCCCTGCCACTACCATGTGCTGCTTTAGTATATCTACAGATTTAGCAACTAAATCTGATTCTCCACCCAAGTTGATCAAATATGTTCCATGAATAAATACTGATGAAATAGCTGAATCTATTAACTTTTCATGAAAGCTCTTCACTTCCTGATCCGATGGGGGTTTGAATGCCCAAGTTCTGGGCGAGGACACAAAAATTTGCATGGATTCTGCGCCTATTGCACTAGCTCTTTCAATTGACTTGCTAATTCCTCCAGCCGAGGAAACATGGGCTCCAATATCCAATTGCCACTCCTATTTCTATGAGGCTTGATGCACAATCGCATTCAGCGAGCAAGCACTACACATTAGAATCTGATAAGTTGATAGCTGAATCAAATACATGGTCGAGAATTCAACTAGAAGACTTGCGCCAACACACCATGCCATCTTACAACACCCAATGATTGTGCGCATTATGATTGTCAGGTAAAAATAACGACTGCCGAATAGAGGAGCGTCTAATGATACATACGACTATAGGTATACTCAGTCCTGGGGATATGGGGGCAGGAGTCGGGGCATCTCTCAAAAAGTCAGGTATCGACACAGTAACATTCGTAGGGAACCGAAGCTTGAGAACACGCAAATTAGCAGAGAAAGCCGAATTTAGACTGTTGGAAAGTATGGAAACATTGGTACGCGAATGTGATCTGATCCTGAGCATCTTGGTACCTGCAGAGGCTGAACATTTAGCTAGTGAAGTCTCTAGGGCTATTAGAGCAACGCAGCAAAAAACCTTTTTCGCCGATTGTAATGCCATTTCTCCAGATAAAAGTCGACGAATAGCAAAATTGATAAACGATTCTGGAGGCCAATTTATAGACGGTGGAATTATTGGAGGATCCCCAGCGAGAGGTGATATGCCAAGATTCTATGTTTCCGGTCCAGATGTCAAACCCATTATGAATCTGGATGGAAAAGGAATAATGGTTCGACATCTGGGAGATTCCATAGGAACAGCGTCGGGAATAAAGATGTGTTATGCAGCTCTTACCAAAGGCACCAACACACTTCAAACTGCTCTCTTGACTGCCGCGGAATTAATGGGAATAACTAATGAACTCAGAGATGAATTTGCCTCCAGCCAAGCACCCACTCTCGAACAAATGGATTCGGGAATATTCAAATTGCCACCGAATTCCCACAGATGGATAGGAGAAATGGAAGAAATAGCTGATACATTCTCAAACCTCGGCATAACTCCTCTGTTCCACCAAGGCGCAGCAGAAATCTACAAATTACTAAGTCAGACAGATTTCGCCAAAGAAACTCCTGAAAATATCAACAGCGACCGCACTACAAGCGAAACCATCCAAGCAGTCGTTAGTGTGTTAAACAATAAGAAGTCCTAGCAATCAAAAACTCTTTTCACAGGGAGACAAAAGGGATATATAAAAGATAAACTACTCAAGACCTCTTTAGAAAAAGTATTTTCCTAAAGTCTCCCGCTTCCCAAGCTGCCAATACTTGGCTGGCAATGGCTATGGAACTATAGGTACCAACAACCACCCCTATTAACAAAACAATTAGGAATGTTTGTATGGTTGCGCCTCCAAATAACAACAAGGCCAGTAAGGTAAAAAGAAGAGTTAAACTGGTATTAAGAGAACGCGAGAGCGACTCTGAGATACTGACATTGACATTATCTCTAAAAGATCTAGTGGGATAATTTATGACATTCTCGCGCAGTCTGTCAAAGACTACGATTGTATCATTAACGCTATAACCTATGACTGTTAAAATCGCGATCAGAAACATCGTATTAACTTCTGTGCCAAGCAGTTCCCCCAATATTGCGAATATCCCAATTACTATCAAAGTATCATGCAACAAAGCTACCACGGCCGCCACGCCATACCTCAGTGGTCTAGGTACTCTTCTAAACGCCCACCACAAATAAATGAAGACACCCAAGGCTCCTGCTATCACCGCATAAAGTCCATTTAATACAGTTTCTCTAGCCACAACCGGAGAAACTAGGTCAAAGGATAACACTCCAACCCCATCAGGCGACAATTGGGATTTCAAAGCTTCCACAAGTTCTGTCTTACGAGTCTCATCCAACTGTTTTGTCCTTACAAAAAAGGTGTCGTCGTCAAGATTCTGCACTGCCGCGTCTGTGTACCCTAACAAACTCAATTCGCTTCTAAGGCCTTTTTGATCAACACTATTGGAAAATGCCAAGGTCAACGTAGATCC
>Ga0310344_10000619_pt1 | contig 27873 bp, 28 predicted proteins | sample HC15DNA20200_MG_FD_203801 | JGI IMG/M metagenome (GOLD analysis project Ga0310344, IMG submission 203801) | Marine microbial communities from station ALOHA, North Pacific Subtropical Gyre - HC15-DNA-20-200_MG | ecosystem: Environmental > Aquatic > Marine > Oceanic | place: Pacific Ocean: North...
TGGTTGATGGAATTTTCCCTGGACAGAAAATATCAGCCGCCGACCCGCACGGTCTGGAGGTAATATTCAGATAAAGCTTTTTATAAGGTCGAACTGCCGTCTCATTGGTCGGACTCCGATCGGTGAGACGGTACTACCAAACGAAACTTAAATGGTGATCGGCAGAATGAGATTATTATGGTAAGTACAAATCGAAACAAGTCACAAATTTTAGGGTGAATAGGAATAGCTAGTATGAATACGATCAATGATATCTTTAGTTTTCCAAATCCGGCAAATGAAATAGCAGCCAGATTTGTTGCAGGGATGGTTTTAATTTTAACCACTGTAATAATTTTGACTGAAAATCAAATCCTTGCAGGATTCTTAGTATATGGATTTCTCGCACGGGTCGCGACTGGTCCAACATTGAGTCCCATGGGCTTACTCGCAACGAGGGTGATTGTGCCGGCATTAGGCAACCTTGAAAAACCAGTAGCAGGACCTCCTAAGCGCTTTGCACAGACCGTTGGATTGGTTTTTTCAACAACTGCTTTCGTCATGCTTTGGCTTGATTTAGTATTGGCATTCCAGATTACACTAACTATTTTAGCTGTATTTGCAGCATTAGAATCCATAGCAGGGTTCTGTGCAGGCTGTTTCGTATTTAGCTACCTTATGAAATGGGGGCTAATACCAGAATCAGTATGCGAAAGTTGCATGATACAGGTATAAGGGTAAAACCAGACAGTTAAGAACATGCAAGACCATTTTTTAAAATGGTCTTAGAATATATAAAAATTGGTACTTTAGAAATAAAATACGCTAATGCCCAATTTTTTCAAACGCTCTCCTGTTTTATGTAATGGATTGTTATTTAAATCTGGATAATACATACTGATTTATATACTTAAGGTTACCGGAAAGGCGGTATTCATTAATTGGGAGCGAATAAATTAGGGTATTTGCTGATGAATATAGGTACTCCTTCTGAAGCGACAGTTAAAGGTCTGAAGTCGTACTTCAAGGAGTTTCTATCGGACCCAGATGTTATAGATCTAAATCCATTATTGCGATGGGCCATAGTTAATCTTATCGTAGTGCCTTTCCGGCCTAGACGTGTTCTGCCTCAATATAAAAGCATATGGACAGAGCAAGGTTCTCCCTTACTAATGAATTCAGAAAAGTTTTTAGCGAAAATATCGTTTGAAAACTCAAATTCTGTATTTGAATTAGGAATGAGATATGGTAAGCCTTCTATAGAGGAGGGATTATTGAAATTGGAAGCCGCCGGAGTCGAAGAGATCATTTTGGTTCCGATGTTTCCGCAATATGCTCAAGCGACATCTGGATCTACAGTTAAAAAAGCGGTAGAAATCATTGAAACTATGAATATTGATATTCCATACCGAGTACATGATTATTTTTATAAAAGCAATTTTTATATTGATTGTCTGGTGAATTCAATAAAGGCATCAAAATCCTATAAAGAGAGTGAATATTTACTGTTTAGTTTCCATGGTTTGCCTGAAAGGCAAATAAAGAGAATGGACGCCTCTGGAACACATTGTTTGATTCGCGATAATTGCTGCGAGCAGCAATCAGAGTTCAATTTGTTGTGCTATAGGCATCATTGTATAGATACGGTAAGGATGATTTTAGAGAAACTGAAACCCGACAAGCCACACTCAATATCTTTTCAAAGTAGATTCGGTCTTGATTCTTGGATAAAACCTAATACCACCGATGTATTAGAATCCTTGCCAGACAAGGGCGTTAAGAAAGTGTCTGTAGTATGCCCCGCATTTGTTTTTGATTGCTTGGAGACGCTGGAGGAGATAGCAATTCGAAATAAAGAATTTTTTATCGATGCCGGTGGTGAAGATTTGAAGCTGATACCTGCGTTAAATGATGATACGGATTGGGTACAAGGTTTTTATAGGCATCTTCACGAAACTTTTGCTTAATCCAATTAACCTAACCGAAAGATAAACGGTTTTATTTATACTTTTGTTTTTAGGAATCGTCTATAATCCATATTATGAGTACCAGTGCGTTTATATCTAAGGTTCGCAAAAACAAAAAACAAGTAATTAAAACACTAGGTTTTTTTATTCTGCTTAGGTCTCTTCACGGCGCATCCATATTATTTTTGGCATATTTACTTGGATGGGAAATACAACAGTTAAGAGAGTTTGAGATTTTCGGGGTAAGAATTTATGTGTTAATCCTTTTTGTGGTGGTTCTTTTTGTAGTTAGGCGTTTCTATAAAATATATAAATGGTCAACCAGCGAATAGTAAAGTTTCTGTTTTTAATCCAGTTAATACAAAATTGTTATTCACGATGTAACGATTAAACTTTTGATACTATTCGCAATGGGAAAGATAATACAAATATTTTTAATACGGAATAGCTTAAAAATGGTGTCAGCATATATAAAATCCTTGCTTTAGAAATAAACTACGCTGATGCCCAATTTTTTCAAGCGCTCTCCTGTTTTATGGAATGGATTCTTATCCAAATGCGGCAAATACTTTACTTTATGATTTTCGAATGACTGCTGTAGCTCCAGAGATGCGTCTACGCCAATAAATTCTCGAACCACACTGAGATAAGTTTCTGAAAAATAAACCCCATGGTGGTCAGCATTTTTAGAGTTATAGTTAATAACATGTGACATCTCATGCAATATATAAGGAAGTGTTTTAGAAGCAGGATATGGTAATACTATTGAGTCTTGTGTAGCGAATACCATTTGATGCCCATCTTCGATTATTTTGGGCCTTGGTACCTCTGCCCATTCAGATATTAATTTAACTAACATCTCTATCTGGTGTATATCCAGGACACTTGCGATTTTCCAAAAACTACATTTTTCCTCAGCTTGATATACCTTTTTCCTTTGGAAATCCCTAACATGCGGGTTTGGAATATTACCTATGTAACTTTTCCTCATGTGGTAAAGTTCCCGTTCTTAACCTATTTGCTTTTCGACCTCAGCTACATCCTTATCACTAAGTATTCTAAACACCGTAGATGATGGATCTTCAGCCGCAACACCCCGAACAGCTTTTCTGCCATTTTTCAGGGTTACAATCTTAGGATTTGCTATTTCCACTGTTTTTCTCAATTGAAGACTGTATGCCGTTAGTTTCATATTACACACTCCCTATAATAATTTTTACCTATTTAAATAAATGAATTCTCATATATAAATTGAGAATGAGAACCATTCCTGTTAAATAGTATTACTTTATTTTTATGATGTCAATACGAAACCAACTAATGGTTGTATATATTTTTAACCATGCTCGTTGGAATATATTTTGTGACCCAATATGGTAGTATAAAATTCCGAGTTTAAAATGGGGCTGTAGCTCAGCTGGGAGAGCGCTTCAATGGCATTGAAGAGGTCAGGAGTTCGAGCCTCCTCAGCTCCACCAACCAAGATATAGATTGGCGCTATTAGATTATGATCGATATTAGGAACAACATTGTTTTTTTTGATGGCTATTGTATTCTATGTAACAGCTTTATTGATTTCTTATTTAGAAGCGATAAAGGCCAAAAATTATTCTTCGGGCCCCTTCAATCTAAAGCATCTTTAAATATTTTTTATAAATTGGGGTATTCTGCCGAAGAGATGAGTAAACTTGATAGCCTGGTATATTTGAAAAAACAGCGTATCAAACTTAAGTCAGATGCCATCTTATGCCTACTATTCGATCTGGGGGGCATATATAGAGCGTCCGTCATTTTTTACTTGGTACCGAAAGTTTTGAGAGATTTTGTATATGATCAAATAGCTCTAAAACGGTATACGTGGTTTGGGCAACGCGCAACTTGCCGTACTGCTAATACGGAAGAGAAAAGTAGAATTTTAGAATGATCTGAGTTTATATCCTTATCCCACTAGTATTCCATCAATTACTAGGGGCTGAAAGAAGATAATTCGCAATTGTCTGAAAAGTTTCCCAATCTTCGATAGTTGGATTAAATTTCCGGTCAACGGTAATCGTCCAACCCTTGAATTCCTTTGTCTGGATTTTGATTTCGATGTTGCCAACACGCGTCGCTAGCGATTTAGTGGCTTCGTTTTCCGATAATCTATATGCTAGATTTGTGTCCTTATCAGAGCCTTGCCAACTGACATCGACTACTTTCCCAAATATTGGGAAATTTTTCTTTCTGACCGTTTTTAGTTGAATTTTCCGGCTAGTAGATAGCACCCTGTTATCAGTGACGCCGAGTACAATCCACCATCTCGGAGGACTTTTGTCACCTCCATCTTTTTTTAGAACATTTATCCATTTAATCGGGCCTTCTATAACTTCGATCATTCCTAGTGATCGCTGATACCAAGAGTTCTCTGTTTTTTCCAAGCGCTTGGAGATTGATGATCTCTCTGGGCTGACATCTTTTCGGTCAGTCATTTTGGCTTTAACGCCGATCAAATTTAAATTACCTACTAGTTGATCACGTGTTTTATCTCGAAACCGATCTTTCATATAAGTAGCCTTAATCTAGTACTTCGATTTTCCTGATTGGCAGTACTATTGTGTTTCTAAATGAAACTCCTTGAAAAAGCAATGGTATTTTATCGTTTAACTGTAGCGCCATTATACGTTTTTCATTGTAAGACCTTTGGTCCATGGAGAAATTATGTTTTGCTAGAGTCAAAAACGCTCTTGTTTGGCCGTTATTTTCTGGAACCTTGGTCCCACCTTTATAAGTCTTACCCTTAAAATCTGTGGAGCGCTAATTGTAGAAGGGTTAGCAGCACTCCACAGATTTTATACGTTCGGGATTGATTTCAATTAATTCTTTTTGCTTCCGTCATGGTCTTCGTCATCATGGTCTTCGTCATGATCTTCGTCATCATGGTCTTCGTCATGATCGTCGTCATCATGGTCTTCGTCATGATCGTCGTCATCATGGTCTTCGTCATGATCTTCGTCATGATCTTCGTCATCATGGTCTTCGTCATCATGGTCTTCGTCATGATCGTCATGATCATCATGTTCATCATGATCTTTGGAGTGTTCCTGATGAATTTCTGTATTGTGGTCATCATGACCGTGCCCTACATCGATATAAGTGTGAGCTACACTCGCAACAATCAAACCAAAAGCTAATCCGAACATGAGAAAGCCAGTTTGTGGACCAAAGCGCTTAGTTTCTGTTGAATGGATAGTAGGTACTATGTCACTTAGAGCAATATACATGAAAAATCCGGCTATAGCTCCATATAGATATCCCGTAGCGATCTCTAAGTCGTGTCCGAATTGGAATGCAAGTACTGCTCCTATGAGAATTGTGAAGGATGACAGCACATTTCTGAATATAATTTGCCTTTTTGTGAAACCTGCGCGTAGTTGCACTCCAAACTCCCCGACTTCGAGAGGTATATCGTGTGAAATTAATGCAACGGTTGCGATCATACCGGTTGATACATCAATGAGAAACGCGGTTCCTAATGCAATTCCATCAATTCCGTTATGGAATATGTCACCCACCAGGAAAAGCCAACCTTGGGTTTTGTTTCCAGTTTCTCCACTTCGATCCTCTTCATGATGGTGATGAAAACCACTAAATGCTTTCTCAATGAGAAAGAATACGATAATTGCGCCCAAAGCGGCGTTTAAGGCGACTACTCCGTGTTCCTCTACGCCATGTGGTAAAAGATCTCTAAAAGCGGCAACTAATAGAACGCCTGCCGCAAAAGGAGTTCCGTATCGGACTAAGTAACCGGCTGATTTTGTGTTTTGTATGAGGGCGATTGCTACAGCGAGTGACAATAATCCGGTTAGTAGACCAGCAATGATCAAAATTAGTAGGTTATCCATAAAGTAAACTCCATATATAAATTGAGAATAATTCTCATTCTTATTTCCATAAATGATAGCATCAACTGATACTTTGTCAACTCCTAGAGTCTGGACTATAATTGATTATTATGTCTTTAAAGAACCAGTCAAGAGATCTATTGAAATCGAAAGATGCATCTATTACTAATCCAAGATTGATTGTTCTGGGTATATTATTGAAACAAGATGTTCCGCTGACCATTGATAAACTACTGAAGTTGTCTCGCGGAAAACTAGCCCAATCGACTTTGTATCGAGTCATCAATGATTTACAAAGGTTTGGCTTAGTTACAGAATTTACAAATCCTGAAAACACTATGGTTGTTGAGCTTAAAGTTGAGGAGACCAGTCATCACCATCATCTTTTCTGTAAGAATTGTGGGCGGATAATTGACATAGAGTTAGGTGGAGAACTAGAGAAACAAATAGAGAATGAGGTCATGGATATTCAGGAACAATATGAGCTATCCATAGACGGACATTCATTAGAACTGATTGGATTGTGCGACTTGTGCAATTAAGTCTTAAAATTAAACGGAATTCAACTAAATGAACAAAGAGTTCTTATTTCTCGTGATTTATTGAATGACAATAGAATCTAAAAATATACGTAATATCGCCATAATCGCGCACGTCGATCATGGCAAGACCACTTTGGTCGATGCAATGTTAAAGCAAAGCAATGCTTTTAAACCCAGCCAAAAAATCACAAACCTTGTAATGGATAGTAATCCAATTGAACGAGAACGCGGCATTACTATACTGTCAAAAAATACAGCGATAGATTACAAGAATACTAAAATCAATATCATTGATACTCCCGGTCACTCTGATTTTGGTGGAGAAGTTGAAAGAGTCATTAATATGACTGACGGATGCTTGCTTGTTGTTGATGCTGCAGACGGTCCGATGCCTCAGACCCGATATGTCTTAAATAAAGCTTTGGAAAAGGGCCTTGTTCCTATAGTTGTAATTAACAAAATTGATTCCCCGAACGCCCGTATTGATTTTGTTATTGAAAAAGTTAATGATTTATTTCTCGATTTAGCTACGACCTCGGAGCAATTGGATTTTCCGATAATTTTCGCATCTGCCAGAAACGGCTATAGTAAATCAACTTTAGATTCCGATGAACAGAGTATGGAAACGCTTTTTGACACAATTGTTAATCATGTTCCCAGCCCTAAAGGTGACCCTAACGCTTCCTTACAAATCCTTGTTACCTCTCTTTCATATGATGATCACCTAGGCCAAATGGCTATAGGGCGCATATCGAATGGGACTCTTTCCCAAGGAGAACTAATAACACGAGTTAGTAGCGAGGATGAAAATATCAATGCTCGCGCTGGACGTATATATGTTTTTGATGGTCTAGAAAGAGTAGAGACTTCAACAGCGCAAGTGGGAGAAATTGTTTCCATTTCAGGTTTTGATGAAATATCTATTGGAGATACGATCTCTTCTGCCGATGATCCCCAACCTTTGCCTAAAATTACTGTTGATCCACCAACGGTTAGAATGTCGTTTTCCGTTAATACCTCTCCACTTTCCGGAAAGGAAGGAAAAAGAGGCACTTCCAGAGAAATAAGAGCACGTCTTGCAAAGGAAGTACAAACAAATGTGAGCCTTGTTGTTCAAAATGGAAGTTCTGCTGATGAATTTGTTGTAGCAGGGAGGGGAGAACTCCATTTAGCGGTTTTGATCGAAACGATGAGAAGAGAAGGCTTCGAAATAGAAGTTTCTAAGCCTCAGGCGATAGCAAAACATATTGACGGGATAGAACACGAACCATACGAAATCTTATATTTGGAGACTAGGGAAGATTTCATAGGAATTTTGACCGAAAATTTATCTTCTAGACTAGCAGAAATGATAAACATGGATGCTGATGGGAAAGGTAACGTTCGTATGGATTTCCAGATACCAACCAGAGGGCTTATAGGGTTCAATAGTTTTTTTGTTAAATCGACTAAGGGCCAAGGTGTTATGACCAATATCTTTAAAGATTATCGGCCAATCTCTGGCTCAATAAATAAAGTTCGATCGGGGGTTTTGGTCTCCTCAGAAACGGGAGTATGTGTTCCTTATGGAATTAGAAATGCACAAGGTAGAGGTTCTACTTTTATTCAACCAGGCCAAACCGTTTATGAGGGTATGATTGTTGGAGTTAATTCAAGACAAGATGATATTAACTTGAATATTTGCAAGGAAAAAAAACTTACTAATGTAAGAGCTGCAGGTTCAGATGACGCAATTAAATTAACACCTCCAATTCAGATGACTCTTGAGGAGTGCCTAGATTTCATTGAGAATGATGAATTGGTTGAAATTACTCCCTCAACGATACGACTTAGGAAAAAGGCGCTATCAGGATCTGAACGGCATCGGTTGTCGAGATCAAAATCCAAGGAAATTAGATAACAAAAATATTCTATTTAAAGCAAAAGGTGGTTTTTTGATCATACGCGCGCTTTTGTGATAAAGTTAACTTTGACATAGAGGTTTACTTTGGGAGGTTTATTATGACTAAGTTTTTACCAATTGAAGAGGCTGTGGCAAAGATCCATAGTGGCAGTCTTCTAGCGATGTCCGGTAACAATCATAAATCGTCTATGGCTATAACAAGAGAATTAGTTCGCCAAAATGTTGGGGATTTAAAATTAGTTTTCACACCTGCAGGCGGAATTAATGGAGACATGCTTATAGGGGCCGGTTTAGTAACGGCTGTTGAAACAGGATCACTTACTTTCGGAGAGAGTGGATTGGCTCCAAACTATCGTAGAGTTGCAAAAGAAGGCGGAATTGCCGCCATGGATACTACTTGACCAGTCACTTTGACTGGACTCCAGGCTGGAGCCAACGGCGTGCCTTTTATCCCTTCGAGAGGGGTTATTGGAGCAGATTTCCTAGATTTACATCCTGATTGGAAGATAATAGAAGATCCCTATTCCCCTGGCGAGGATATTGTGCTTGTTCCTGCAACGAAGCCTGACTTCGCACTTATACATGCATACAAGGCAGATAAGACAGGAAATGTATTAGCACCTGGGTATGATGATCGTATGGTTGCTCAAGCAAGCGACAAGGTTATTGTTACTGTTGAAGAAATTGTTGATTATGACTTGGCTGAAGACCCTAGGGGCGGCTACGTTATACCTTGGCCATTTGTTAACACTGTTGTGCTAAGCCCCAACGCTGCTCACCCGGGAGCGATGGAACCTGTGTATGATGTTGACCAAAATCATTTGGGTGAATATATAGCTGCTGCTAAATCTCCAGAAGCATACAAGGAATATTTGAACAAGTATGTGATTGGTCATACTGAAGCTGAATATCAGGAGATGGTTTTAGCGGTTTCTCGTTAATAGATTTGATTAATAATTAATTTGAGGTGATCAATTGCCCTTTACCTCCGATGATTTTACGATTGGGGAGCTCATGGCGGCGCGCATTTCAAAGGAAGTGCGTGATGAAACTTATGTAGGCACCGGGGCGGCCTCGCCCGTGCCGATGTCGGGAGTGCTTTTGGCTCAATATACTACCGCTCCAGATATGATCTATGTTGCAATCGGCTCTGATGATCCAGCGTTAAGCCCTATAAGTGGTAAGGAAACCTTTGATATTGCTCAAAGAGGTAAATTAGATCTTTTTTTTCTTGGCGGAGCACAGATGGATGGACACGGAAACATCAATTTAACTACCATCGGTGACCATGATCGACCTGATGTCAGACTACCTGGGGCTGCAGGATCTGGGATGCTTTATTTTATGACACAGAGAATTATCCTTTTCCGTATGGAACATACCCCAAGAGTATTTGTGGAAGATGTTGATTTTATTACTACCCCTGGCACTAGTGACGAGAGGGTACACCGACCAGGTGGACCAACGATGTTGATCACAAATTTGTGCGTTATGAAATTTTTGAAAGAAAGAAAGGGATTTGAGCTTGAGTCAGTGCATCCTGGCGTTAGCGTAGAAGAGGTTGTTGAGAACACAGGCTTCAAATTTGATATACCTTCTGATGTTCCAGAGACAGCGCTCCCTACCGATGAGGAACTTACTATCTTAAGGTCTTCAGTGAAAGAAAAAATTTCTGTCGCCTATCCTGGATTTGTTGAAAGCGGTGGTTTCGGGGGATAATAATATATTCGTTAGTCGGTGTTGACTGTTTCACTTAATATTGTGATAATTACTCATGGACGAACGAACGTCAAACAACAATTACTGTAACGCGCTTCTGCGCGTTTTTTTTATACCTAAATATAATTCACCTGTTTTTAAGCTTGATAACCGTTAGTTAAGGATAGAGGTAAATTTAATGATAACGTCACCATCCGTTTTATCAGAAATGCAAGGCAAAGAGCGTGAAAGAGGCGACTTCAAACAACTCAAACGAGCGTACGGGTTTGAAGAAGTGGCTATAGTCCCAGGGCAAGTAACGATGAACCCAAAGGATGCAGAAATAGGATTAACTATTGGCGATAGAGAATTTGATTTACCGATATTGGCTGCATCGATGGATGGTGTAGTTGATCCAGAATTTGCTGGTTTATATACCCAAAAAGGTGGTTTAGCAACACTTAATTTGGAGGGCGTTCACGGCAGATATCCTAACCCAGAAGAAATGCTTCGGCAAGTCATCGATGCTTCCGCAGAGAAAGTGACTTCAGTCCTCCAAGAAATATACTCTGCTCCCCTTAAAGAACAGTACATGGTTAATTCGATTGAGAATATGAAAAAAAGAGGAGCGATAGTGGCTGTTTCAATAACTCCTGCTAATACTATGCAATTTGTTGATGCCATAGTAGATGGAGGGGCAGACTATTTTGTTTGTGCTTCTACTGTTACAACAGCGCGCTATATTTCTAAAGACTCATCGGGATTAAATATAGAAGATCTAGTGAAGAGAGTTCCTATACCTGTGATTATTGGTAATACAGTATCCTACGGTTCTACATTAGAGCTTATGGAAGCAGGAGTTTCTGGGGTATTAGTTGGTGTTGGCCCTGGAGCGGCCTGTACTAGCAGAGAAGTTTTAGGTATTGGTGTCCCACAAGTTACCGCGACTATCGATACTGCGGCGGCAAGAGATGAGTATTACAGGCGGACAGGTCGTTACGTGCCAATCATCACCGATGGAGGGATAAGAAGCGGTGGCGATTTAAGCAAGGCGTTGGTATCTGGGGCCGACGGAGTAATGCTAGGTTCAATTTTTGCTGCAACGGAAGAAGCTCCAGGAAAAGGCTATCATTGGGGCATGGCTACACCTCATCCTGATTTACCCCGCGGTACGAGAATTCGCGTTGGTGTTCGAGGATCGTTGGAACAAATATTAAATGGTCCTACAGATAAAACAGATGGGACTGAGAATCTAGTAGGGGCACTTAAGACTGCAATGGGTATGTGCGGTGCACAGTCTATACAGGATTTTCAGCAAGCTGAATTAATTCTTGCACCGGCGATCAAAACTGAAGGAAAACAGCTACAAATATCCGGCTCTGTATAAATTTCAAATATTTTTTTGAGCAGATAGCTTATTCTATAGATTTAACTTTCAGATCTATCACTCCACCTGGAGTGTTTACTTGAGCTGTCTCACCCTTTTTTCTACCGATGATTGCTTTGGCAACAGGGGACTCATTGGAAATTCTACCCTTTGTGGCATCAGATTCCGCTCGTCCCACTATTTCCCATTTTTCCTCAACTCCGTCAGAGTCGATCAATGTGACCTTTGATCCAATTCTTATAACATCTCCTGATGAATCACTTTCATCAATGATACTTGCGTGATTTATTTGATCTTCAAGCTGTCTTATACGACCCTCTAGAAACCCTTGTTCCTCTTTAGCGGCATCGTATTGCGCACTATCGGTGATATCTCCTAGCTCTTTCGCTTTTTGTATTAGTTCTGCTACCTCAGTTCGGCGCGTGGTTCTCATCTCGTCTAGCTCAACCTTTAGGGTTTCTAATCCTTCGGCTGTTATATAAACGTGGTCATCGGTTTCTGTATTTTGTGAAGACATAAAAAATTCCCCCTTGTTAAAACGAGTCTCTCTCCAGAGGAACATAGTTTACTCGTAAATCAATTATGTATCCAGTGTATTTAGCACAAACCCTGTCGCCACCTTAGGATGGAAGTATGTGGACTTATGCGGAAGGCGTTCGCCTTCTTGCGCTATTTTGGTCATGCGATCCATGGGGACGCCATCCAAAATGAATACTTGTTTAACTTGTTTTAACTCTAATTGTTGTATTGCGTCTAGAGGATCTCTTGTATATGTTAGGAAACCCTTATCTTCTGCTTCCTGTTGGAGCATTCCCAATGAAGGTTTTAATAGTACATCAGAAAAAATGCAGGGAGATAATTCAGACCAGATATCTGATTCACTAGAAAATAAACCTTTGGAAGCTTCGGGATCCTTTATAGTCAATACCAATAGTTCATCCATACTATCATCAATAAAGCCTATAGTTGCATCAGGTGTCTGGTATATCTCACCTTCAATTAATTCGTAAATTGCTTCCTTAGATTTACCATTTATATTGAAAGCCCGAGATTCAAAAAAAACGTTAATTTGTCTAAGAATTCTATTGACTTGATCCTGCGAAAGATTTTGCAGCATTCGATGGTAAGGTAGGCTGACCAATCCCGCATCTTGTATAGGAGTTACAGAAGCCATGATGTAATTTATTGCCGTGCTTAAATTGCCTGAAGAATTCTCTTCGTTTTTGTAGTTCAAAGAGGTTTCATATCTGTGGTGGCCGTCGGCTATATATAATGGCCCTTGAATGGAATTCTGGATAGCCCGTATTCTCTGCGGGTCCGCTATCTGCCATAAAGTATATTTTTCATTATCGTCAGTCTCAAATTCAGAGATCAGTGGTAGAGTTTTAACAATAGTATCGAGAATTTCGGTTAGTTTATTTGATTTGTCATCATATACGGTCATTATGGGGCTTATATTGGTTTTAGTAGCTCTTAACATATTTAATCTATCGAGCTTTGCGCTTTCACCAGTATGTTCATGGGGTAGAACACTACCATGAGACCAGGGTTGTATTGGGACTGCTGCAATTAGCTCTAGCCTCTCGTAATAGCTTCCTTGAAAATCGAACGAATGACGTAAAAGATAAAAGCTTAGCTTATCGTCTTTTAGGATGCCGTTTTTTTTCCATTCTTGCAGTGTTAACGCACTTGTTGTGTAAGGGTTGCTGTTGCTATCTTGCTGTTTAGGGTATTCCAGTCGTATAACGTTAAATGGATTTTTTGAATATAATTCATCTTGTTGTTCTTGTGAAATGACGTCGTACGGTGGGGCAATCGCGGAGGATAGATCGGATATAAGTTCAGAATTATATCTAGTTCCAATGAAAGGTTGTAACTCTACCAATTATATGGCCCTATACTGGTAGCTAACCAAATCTACTGCCCTCAGTTTTAGGTAATCTATATTGGGATCTATCTTTATGTCTAGCACTGAAGGGCGATTGTCAGACAAAGCTTTTTGTAGGGCAGGCTTGATCTGTTCTGCTTCTGTGATGTTAAAACCCTGTCCTCCATACGCTTCAGCAATCTTCCAGTATTCTGTAGGTCTGAATTCAGAGGCAATTCTCTTTTCGCCCTGTCCTCTAGTGACCATTCCTAAAGCCGAATCGTTCATAACAATAAATACAATAGGAAGATTTTCATCGACAGCAGTTATGTAAGAATGAATTGCCAAACCAAAGCCACCGTCACCGCTAATGCTGACACATTGGCGCTCGGGAGCAGCTATTTTTGCGCCAAGTATTGCTCCTGGCCCCCAACCCATTCCCGCAGTTCCACCTGGTACTAGTAAGATTCCAGGATCTTTTACTTGATAGTAGTGTGTAGTCCAAACTCTGTTGTTCCCAGCATCTAGAGCGACTATAGCATTTGTTTCAACGATACTGTTAATCTCTTGTAGCAATCTTTCGGGCCTTATTGGAAAATCATCGGACACGGACTCCGCATCAGTAAAATAACTATGTTCAAGTTTTTGTTTCTCTATGTGATCTTTTCGCTGATTCCGGGTAGCTTCTGGAACCTCAGGGGTCGCTTTTTCTAGTTGTTCGAGTATCAGAGCAGCATCTCCAACCAAACCGACATCGACTGGGAAAGTCCAACCGACGTTTCTAGGCTCGATATCAATTTGGATGATTTTTTGTTGCGTAGGGTCAATTAACAACGGATTTTCATTCGCAGTATCACTGGGACCTAGTCTGCATCCGACGACTAAAATTAAATCGGCCTCTGCTACCACAGCATTGGCGGTTGGTTCCGGGAAAAGGCCCATAACCCCTAAACCCAATGGGTGTGCTTCTGAAAATGTTCCTTTTCCTCGGTAAGAGGTAGCAACACCTGCAACCAATTTTTCAGAAATTTTCTGAAGCTGGGCATAAGTTTTTGATTGATGTACGCCATTTCCCGAAATTATTACAGGTTTTTTTGCTTTGGATAACAGGGTTGCTGCCTTTTCAATGTCTTCCGTCGGTGCCAGCGACTTTGAAACATTCAAATATCGGTCGGTAGGATATACTTTGGGAGCTGTACTAAGATCAACTTCGCCCAAGGCTGACGGATCTTTTATGATTACACATGTGGGTCCAGGTCGTCCTGAGATCGCATGTTTATATGCGAGTTGCACGCCCTGGACAGTTTCTTTAGGCGTAGTTGCATAAGCGATATATTTAGTCATTCCAGACATCATTTGCCTTAGATCGTAGCTTCCATAATCTCCTGTACCCGATTGATAAACTCCATGCTGGGAAAAATTATTAATGGAGGCATCTAATATGATAATCATGGGTGTTCCACTCAGGTACGCCTCTATTATTGCTTCGCCACCGTTCGTCGCGATGAACGGGCCTTGGCCAAGCACTACAGCAGGTTTGCCTGTGACTCTGCCATATCCTTCTGCCATCGTGGAGGCAGTTTGTTCGTGGCGCACCAGAACTACATTAAATTTGTCTTGTCGCTCATATAAGGCGTTGTAAAGACGGACCGTTACTGCGCCAGGAATACCATATACTTGATCAACTCCGCATTCTTCGAGAGCGTCCCAAACCGCATCGGTTGCGACTTTAGGATTACCTTCTTCCATGGCCATTATTTATACAGTCTTTCGTTCCAATAGTTTTACTAAAGCGGGTAATGCAACCCCTGTGGGCGCTTGGATCACAATATCACAAATGGATGACAAAGCCGATGGTTCCGGATTAATTTCTACAAGCGTTGCTCCATTCGTTTGCTTTGCGATTCCTGGTAAAGCTGCAGCTGGATATACAACGCCTGAAGTTCCAAGTATCAGCATAAAGTCAGTTAATTGGGATTGCTCTTGAGAAGTTAAAAGTACCGATCTCGGTATCGGTTCTCCAAACATCACAGTGTCAATTTTTATCAGGCCGCTGCATTTTGGGCAAAGCGGCGGCAGTGATTCCATAGTTATATTTTTAGGATCATACCTGCTTTCACACTGTATGCATCTTAACAACTTACTATTACCGTGTATCTCTACGATATTTTCTGTTCCGGCATCCGTGTGAAGCCCATCCACATTTTGGGTTATTACGTGTTTTATATAGCCCATTTTTTCAAGCTGGGCTAAAGCAATGTGGCCATCGTTTGGTTTAGCCGATTCCAAAGCTTTTCTCATTTCTGGCATATAACTTGCATTAAGACGATTTTCCCACCATAATTTGGGATCGGCTTGAAATTTTTCGTATCCCAAGTCATCTGGTTCACCATATTTGGTCCATAGGCCATCAGGTCCTCTGAAAGTTGGCACACCACTTTCTGCAGACATGCCTGCGCCTGTTATTGCTGTCGCATGATTAGACGAACTCAAAGCCGAAGCCGTTTCTTTAATTTTCTGGTTTGTTGCATCATCTATAGTCATGATTTTACCTGTCTGCTTGTAGTGTAGCCCTAAGGTTTTTTGTTATTTGTGGAAATTATACCTTGATCAACGAAATAGTGAGTGGATTCTTTACGATTCTTTTCAGGAATTAATTTGGGTTCAGCAGTAGTAAGAAAAATTTGTTCTCCGATCGAGATTCCAAACTCGAGAAATCTTTCCCTGTGCAGGGCGTCTAATTCGGATAAGGGGTCATCAAATAATAGTATTGGATTTTTATTAGTTTGCTCTTTGATATATTTGGCTTCTGCCAGAAAAAGTGCAATAGAAACTACTCGTTGTTGTCCCCGTGACCCGAAAACTCCAATGTCATTTTTATCTAAAAAGGTTCTAAAATCATCTCGATGGGGTCCTACTGACGTTGTTGCAATAGCTAAATCTTTGCTCCAATTATTCTCCAATGATTTTTTAAAATTTTCTCTTATGTTCTGTTCTGAAGAATTTTCGGATGAACCCGTGCTATCTATGTAAACTAAATTGAAATCACCTGGTTCTGCTGATAAATACTTATACGATTGATTTAATTGTTCTTTCATCGATCGTAAGAGTTGGTATCGATTGGATAAAATATGTGTTCCTAGATTTACTATTTCTTCTTCCCAAGCATCTATCTCAGTCGTTCGTGAACCTTGGTCTTCTCGCATCCGCCTCAGTAATGCGTTTCGTTGGCTAATCACCTTTTGATATTTTTGATTAATGTCTAAGAATTGTGGGTTCGTTTGGACGCTTGTTTCGTCAAGGAATCGTCGTCTTTCCGATGGTGCCCCTGATAGTAATGTAACTTCCTCTGGGCCTGTTGATACAACTTTTATTATTGCTGCACCATTTATTTTTTTTTGACGAACCCCGTTTAGGTTCAGGGCTTTTTGTAATCTACCAGTTTTTAATAGATTGTTCCCATGTGATGCGAAGCCGTCTTTTTGTGCGGTTTGTAACTGATTTATTTGTAATATTAATTCAATGTTTGTAACCGATGGATCATCTACTACTTTAGCTTGAATTCTCGTGTATGGTATAGGTTCGTTTATTGCGCTCCAACCGACGGTTTCTCTATCATTTGCTGCTTTGGCAGAGCGACCAGTAGTCAACATAGAAATTGATTCAAGCAAATTTGTTTTCCCTTGGCCATTGCTTCCATGAAGGATGTTAAGCCCTTTGGGGAAGTCAGTACTGATTTCCATATAATTTCTGAAATGAGCTAACTTTAAATTACTGATGAATATTGGTTTACCTCCCGAATGAAGCTTAGTCTTGCTCTTTGAGGTTATAATAGCGGATAAACTAAAGGATTACCGTTAGGTTTATAAAATTAAATGATAGAGAAGATGAAATATAGTCGAGTTGTTGTAAAGCTGGGTACGAATTTACTTACCGGGGAAACGGATTCTCTAAAAGAAGAGGTCGTTGCTTCTTTGGTCAGCCAAATAGCTTCCTTAAGATCAAATAATCTCGATATTTTAATTGTTTCTTCCGGAGCAATCGCTGCTGGTAGAGGTCTGCTTGGCCAGAAAAATAAAACTAAATCGTTAAAAATTTTGCAAGCTCAAGCAGCTGTGGGTCAAAACTACTTAATGCAAATGTATGGCAAACTTTTTGCCGAGCACGGGATTATTGTAGGTCAAGCTTTATTGACAAGAGCTGAATTATCATCGAACGCCACCGCCTCAAATGCACGGAGCACCTTAGAAGAATTGTTCGGTTTAGGCGTTGTTCCAATTGTTAATGAGAATGATGTAGTTGCTACCGACGAAATTGAGGAGTCCTTTGGCGATAATGATAATTTATCTGCGGCGGTCGCGAATTTAATTGCGGCCGATTTGCTGGTATTTTTGACAGACCAACAAGGATTGTTCGATTCTGATCCAAGATCAAACCCTCAAGCGAAATTAATAAAAAGGGTCACAAGGGTTAATGATGAGATTATAAAGGGTGCGAACAATATAGCTGGTTCGAGAGGTAAGGGCGGTATGGCTTCTAAAGTTCTGGCGGCAACGGAAGCCACTTCTTGGGGAACAGCTACCATCATAGCTAGTGGTAACGAGCAAGACGTACTAAGCAAGATAGTTCGTGGCGATGAAGTTGGAACATTTTTTGAACCTTGGGGGAAGACAAGATCAAGAGCACGCAGGAGATCTTTAGGCAGTGTTTTTGTCAAAGGCAAAATTATCGTAGATGATGGTGCTGCTAAAGCACTGATGACCGGAAAATCGAGTCTGCTTGCTATTGGGGTTACGGACGTTCAAGGGTCTTTCGAATCTGGAGATGTTGTAGAAATATTCAGTCCTGATAATTTACCAATTGCGAGAGGTGCAGTTGCGTATCCCTCAGAAGCAGTTAATCTATTCAAAGGGCATAGATCGGAATCTATAAGAGATCTAATATCCTCTCCCAATTTTGAGGGAAGGTTTGTTGGAGATGAAATAGTTCATGTTGATAACATGGTGTTGATTTAGAAGTAAAAATACCGGGGTTCGGATAATGGAGGAAATCTCATGAGTGGTCAAATGTCTAAAGAACTTAAAGAGAAAGTTCAAACAGCTAGGGATGCTTCTAGTGTTTTGGCGTATGCATCTACTCAAGATAAAAACATGGCAATATTGGCTATAGCTGATTCGCTGATTGAATCTAAGGAAAATATTTTGTCGGCTAACTCTATTGATTATTCAAATGGATTGAAATCTGGCTTGTCTCAAGCAATGTTGGATAGATTGATGCTCAATGATGAGAGAATTGAATCCATTGCACAAGATGCACGTTCTGTTGCGGCGCTGCCAGATCCGGTTGGAGAAGAATTTGATTCAAGAACCATGGAAAATGGACTTCAAATATCAAAAAGAAGAGTGCCCCTTGGAGTTATCGCTACGATTTATGAGAGTAGACCGAATGTAACTGTCGATATTTCAACTTTAGCAATAAAATCGGGAAATGCGGCGGTTTTACGCGGTGGTAAAGAGGCAATAAATTCCAATGTTGCTATTTCAAACGTAATTAAAGAAGCGATTAAAGATTCTTCTTTACCTGACGGGTGTGTCGACCTCATAGGATCAACTGATAGGAAGATAGTGTCCGAAATGTTAGGTTTCCAAGGTGGTATAGATTTATTAATACCTCGTGGCGGTGCTGACTTAATACGGTTCGTGGCAGAAAATGCAGCTGTTCCGGTTGTTACTGGTGGCGTAGGAGTTTGCCATATTTATGTGGATTCTGAAGTGGATATAGATAGTGCAGTTAGTATATTGGACAACGCAAAAGTGCAGCGGCCTACAGTTTGTAATGCCCTGGATACTATTTTAATCCATTCTAAAACGGCCCCTCAAATCTTGGATGGTATTCAAAGAAAGTGGGGAGAATCAGGTACTGTCGAGGTTCACGCAGATGAACGTGCATACGGTATGCTCGATGAAAATACTAATTTAGTGGTTAAGCCAGCAACTTCTGATGATTGGGGAAGAGAATTTCTTTCTTTAAAGGTTGCTGTAAAAATTGTTGATTCAATCGATGAAGCATTAGTACATATAGGACAACATGGAGATCATTCTGAGGCGATTTTAACTCATAATAAAGAGAATGCTGAACGGTTTTTGAATGAAGTAGATTCTGCAGCTGTTTATGTGAACGCTTCTACTAGGTTTACTGATGGTGCCCAGTTTGGACTTGGCGCTGAGGTGGCGATAAGTACTAATAAATTACATGCGCGTGGGCCAATGGGTCTGGAAGAATTAACTAGCTATAAATGGGTTATATTGGGAGACTGGGACGTCCGCTCTTGATTACAACATCTTGCGAAAACAATTGGGTTTGATGTTAGATAATAATATAATTAAGGTATCTGATCTGGTGTAGTCACCAGAATACGTTTGATGGTAATAAACATTTTTTGCTTGGAGGATTGTTGATAAATGCGTGTTGAAAAAGATTCAATGGGTGAAATGCAAGTGCCAGATGAGGCTCTGTGGGGTGCACAGACTCAAAGGGCGGCAGATAATTTCCCAATAAGCGGCCTTCGTTTCCAAAGACAATTTATTAGATCTTTAGGAATGCTAAAGATGGCGGCTGCAGAAGTAAATAAGGATCTCAAGGGTTTGGACAAAGACTTAGCAGATGCTGTTGCTTCAGCAGCGAAGGAAGTTTCAGAGGGGTCACTTGATGAGCACTTCGTTGTAGATATATTTCAAACTGGTTCAGGAACTTCAACTAATATGAATGCTAATGAAGTTATTGCCAATCGGGCCATTCAGATATTGGGTGGAGATGTTGGAACAAAAAATGTCCACCCTAACGACCATGTTAACCGAGGACAATCGTCCAATGATGTGATCCCAAGTGTAATGCAGCTAGCAGCAGCCGAAATGATTTCAAATGACCTAATTCCCGCGCTTAACAACCTGAAAGATTCCTTTGAAAATAAATCGAAAGAATTTTGGTCTATTGTTAAAACAGGACGGACACATTTGCAGGATGCTACGCCAATAAGGCTAGGGCAAGAATTCTTGGGTTATGCCGGTCAAATGCACCGATCTGTTGAGCGTCTAACTAATGCCGTGAATGAGCTTACTGAATTGCCATTAGGTGGGACTGCAGTTGGCACTGGTATAGGTTCTGAGCCGGAATTTGCTTCCAAAGTTTGCTCTATATTGTCTGAGCAAACGGGTCTAAATGTAAGAGAAACTACCAATCACTTTCAAGCACAGAATACTCTCAACATTGTTGTGCAGTCGAGTAGTGCTGTTAATACTTTGGCAGTAAGCTTACTTAAAATTGCAAATGATATTCGTTGGTTGGGCTCCGGACCGAGAGCGGGCTTTGGGGAATTATTGTTGCCTGAAGTTCAGCCAGGATCTTCAATAATGCCCGGAAAGGTTAATCCGGTTATAGCAGAATCCGTATGTCAGGCAGCTATTCAAGTGATGGGTAACCATTTGACGGTTACGCTAGCTGATTCTCAGGGAAGCAACTTTGAACTTAACGTCATGATGCCGGTAGCAGCATATAATTTTATTCAGTCCATTGCACTACTTGTTTCAGAAGCTGATAATTTTCGACTTAAATGCATTGATGGCATCGTGGCCACCGAAAAAGGCCCTGAATCCGTAGAAGCTGGTTTAGCAATTTGTACGGCATTAGCGCCAGTAATAGGTTATGATAATGCAGCTGCTATCGCAAAAGAAGCAGCTAATACTGGTGAAACTATTCGCGAGGTTTCCCGAAGGATGACTGATTTAACTGAGGAAGAGCTCGAGCGCATTCTTGATCCAAGTAAAATGACTGAGACCGGAATAACCGAAAAATAAACTGAAAATATAGAGAGAAATAAAGAAAATTTATAAATCATAGATATCAATAATGGAGAAAACTGTGTGTCCTAGTAAAGGTTTAAAAAATATACTAACAATTGAAGATCTTCATGTTGAGGTTGAGGGCAAAGAAATCTTGCATGGTGTCAATCTTTCTGTTCCCAAGGGAGAAGTCCATGCTGTTATGGGGCCGAATGGATCGGGCAAAAGTACATTAGCTAATACGTTGATGGGGCATCCTAGATATATAATTACCAAAGGGAAAATTATTTTTAATGATGAAGAAATAAGTAAACTTTTACCTGATGAACGATCCGTTAGAGGCCTATTTTTGGCTTCGCAGTATCCGACTGAAATCCCTGGTGTAACGCTAATAAATTTCCTTCGCCAAATGGTGAACGCACGATTAGAAGAAGAGATGCCTCTTATAGAATTTCGTAAAATGGTTAACGACCAGATGGACGCGCTTGGGATGGATCATGAATTTGCTACTCGGTATGTAAATACAGGATTTTCGGGTGGAGAGAAAAAACGAAGCGAAATATTGCAGATGGCTGTTTTAAAGCCAGGTATGGCCATAATGGATGAAACTGATTCTGGCTTAGATATCGACGCTCTCAAAATTGTTTCAGAAGGTGTCAACCGACTTATAGGTCCTGATATGGGTGTATTGTTGATAACTCACTACACTAGGATCCTTGAATATATTGATCCAACGGTTGTTAACGTTATGATGGACGGTAAGATTGTTGAATCTGGCGGGGCTAGTCTCGCTCATGATCTTGAAACTCATGGATATGATCTTGTTCGACAAGATAAAAGTAGTTAGATCAAAAAATTAAGATAAGTATCGTTAGATGGGATAGTTTTCTGAGGAGTTGAAAATTTTGAAGGATATGTCGGTAAGAAGCGATTTCCCTATTATGGATCGCTTGATTCATGATAAACCTCTCACTTATTTAGATAGTGCTGCAACTTCTCAAAAACCCGCTGTGGTTATTGACGCTTTGGCTGATTTTTACAGAAATAATAACGCTAATGTACATAGAGGTATTTATACCTTGAGTGAAGAGTCTACTTTGGCTTATGAAACGGCTAGAGTTAAAGTTGCAAATTTTATTAACGCAGGCTCAGAAGAGCAAATTATTTTTACAAGGAACACTACTGAATCTTTAAATTTGATTGCGTACGCTTGGGGTAGAGATCATATTAAAGAAGGGGATGAAATCCTTATAACTCCAATGGAGCATCATTCTAATATGATTCCTTGGATGCTCTTATGCAAAGAAATTGGGTGTAACCTAAAATATATTCCTATCAACGAAGATGGCACTCTCGATTTATCCAATTTAGATGAACTTATATCGACAAACACAAAAATTGTATCTTTGACTCATATGTCTAATGTACTAGGAACAATTAACCCAATAAAAAAAATCATTGAGAAAGCCAATAAGGCCGGAGCCCTATCGGTGATTGATGGAGCACAAGGGGCTCCACATTTACCTGTTGATGTTATTGATTTAGATGTTGATCTTTATGCATTTTCTGCTCATAAGATGTTGGGCCCTACCGGTGTAGGCGTTCTATATGGTAAAGAGGAAATACTATCTTCTATGAGCCCATTTCTTGGGGGAGGAGAGATGATTGATGAGGTGTATGAAGATAGGTTTACAACGAAAGAAGCTCCATGGAAGTTTGAAGCAGGAACACCGAATTTCGCTGACGTAGCCGCTTTTGGTGTTGCTATTGACTATCTAGCAGATATCGGTATGGATAATGTGCGTAAGCATGAAATTGATATAACGCAATATGCTCTAGACCAAGTTAGAAAAATCGATCGAGACATTAAGGTTTTTGGACCTAACAATTTAGATATAAGGGGCGGCGTTCTAGCGTTTGATTTTCCTGGTGTTCATCCCCATGATGTTGCTCAAATGATGGATTGGGATGGAGTGCAAATTCGCGCTGGTCATCACTGTGCTCAGCCATTGATGCGCAGACTCGGTGTTTCAGCAACTGCAAGGGCAAGTTTTTATATTTATAATAATCAAGAAGATGTTGATCGATTTATTAATTCGTTGAAAAAGGGGGGTGAATTTTTTGGTGATGCCTCAAGATGAACCTAAATTTGACGAACTATACAGAGAACTAATATTAGATCATTACCGATATCCGCACAATCGAGGAGTGTTGGAGAAACCTGATGTTGATATGCAACAACATAATCCAGTTTGTGGCGATGAAATTCGATTAACTGCAATTATAGATGATGGAATTATTTCCCAAATCGAATTCACCGGGCAAGGATGCTCTATATCTCAGGCTTCAGCTTCAATGCTTACCGATAGGGTCAAAGGATTGGACTTAACAGATGTTGATGAACTTTCGGTCGAGTTTAGAAACATGTTGAGAGGTAGCAACCCTGATGAGCAGATGATGCAAGATTTGATGGCTTTGCAAGGGGTTTCTAAATATCCAGTTAGAGTTAAATGTGCTGTTTTGGCTTGGGACACTCTCCAAAAGGCATTGAAACTAAAATAATATTACAATTGTGATTGTAAAGAGAGAAAAATTACTATGTTTATTTTAAATTTTTTAAAAGACTACGAGCGTATTGCCCGGTTTAGGTGGGGTAATTTCGAGGGCATGAGAGGTCCGGGGCCGGTATGGCTTATACCCATTATGCATGCCGGTATAAAAATTGATCTTCGGACCGAAGTTATTGACATTCCAAGGCAGACAAATATTACAAAAGATAATGCGCCGATAGACATCGATTTTCTGTTGTATATGAGGGTAAAACCTGAAGAAGCTAGCAAAGCGGTTCTTGAAGTAGAAAACTACAAGCTTGCGGTTATCGGTTTGGCAACTACTACTCTTAGGGCTGTAGTAGGAGAGATGACAGTTGATGATGTTTTATCTCAGAGGGAAAGAATTAACAAAATACTTACGGAAAAACTTGGTGAAGAGACTTCGAGATGGGGTATTTTAGTTACAAATGTTGAGATAAAAACAATAGAGCCTGCTGCTGATATACAAGAGGCAATGAATCGCCAAATGTCAGCTGAGAGATTGAGACGTGCTGTAATAATAGAGGCTGAAGGTACAAGGAAAGCCGCCGTGACTGTTGCAGAAGGAGAAAAAGAGGCAGCGATCTTAAATGCGGAAGGCAAGAGACAAAGTGAAATATTGTCTGCGGAGGGAGATCAACAGGCTGCCATATTAAGGGCAGAGGGTTTTAGCAACGCTTTGGCTCGGATTGAGAATATTGCCAAAGATGTTTCTCCAAATGCTATGAGCCTTCAATACTTCGAAACTCTGAAGTCAATGGGTGAAGGGGAAGCAACTAAGTACATATTCCCTCTGGAATTTACTAATCTCTTGAACTCTTTTATACAGGGTAGAGACAACTAAAATCTAATAATTCACTGAATTCTTAAAGGAAGATTTATGTATAGATCTTCGATGATTAATCTCGCGTTCCCATTACTTTGCAATCCCAACTGAGCTTTTTGAATAGCTCTAATGGCTGCTGTGGCTTCAGCAACTTCTATGCCCATTGTTTTTAGTTCATCCTTCGTCATCAATTCGCTTTTCACAGTTATTGGCGTATCTAAATTTACTTGATTAGATGAAATGATTGCGTCTCTCCAAAATAACATCCAAGTGTTCATGGAAGCTAAAACCGTCCCTTTAGTACCTCGATAATTCTGTGCTGTCTCTTCTGCTAATTTGATCCTTTCAAATATTGGTTTAGATAGCATATCAGGCATGAACATGTAATCGGAATACATATTATTTAACAAGGAGGGGTTGTTAGCATAATCGAGCGCTCTTTGAATATGGCCGCCAGTGATTTCCGATAAATGAGAAGCTAGTTCCTGGTCTACTCCGTTTTTTATAAGGGATGATTTAACCTGTTCAAATGCGATGGGTTTGACGCGCAAAATTTGGCATCTAGATCCAAGTGTGCCATTTAGAACTGACTCGTCTTCTGTAGTAAGTAGAAAAGTCACTTTAGAAGGAGGTTCTTCAAGGATTTTTAATAAGATGTCTCGGGTGTCCGCTAGCATAGCTTCCACACCATGAATAATAATTATTTTTTTGTCAGCTTCTAATGGGCTTGTCATCGCGTAATATCTTGGGGGTATATCTTCATCTCTTCTTTCTAGCTCTTTAATTTGTTCGTTTGGAACATCTCCTATAAGCCGTCTAATTCGGTCTATCCCTATAAATCCGGTAGAGCCAGGCTCGATTATTAATAAATCTGGATGTAGGTTTTTTACTATATTCCTACAATGTCTACATTCATGGCATGGCGCATCTTCAGACTGGCAAAATAGTGCTTGAGAAAATTCTTTTGCGAGTGCCATTGTCCCTGCTGTAGCAGGACCAACAAAAAGATATGCATGCGCCGTTTTGGACAGTTCAATTGTTTTCTTTAGAAACCCCACTGTTTCCTGATTAGTTAAACTTTTCCAGGACATTATTGAACCACATCAAATTTTAAAATATCTTCAACTGTTTCTCTGCGCCTTATGATACGAAAACCGCCGTCATTTAATAGTACTGCTTCAGGTTTTCGAGAAGCATTATAATTTGATGCCATTGCCAGGGCATATGCTCCCGATGCGGGGATTGCTAATAGTTCTTCAGGATGAGGTTCTGGTAAGTTATAGTCTTTTACCAATATATCTCCGGATTCACAGTACTTTCCAGAAATTGTTACTATTTTTGTTTCTTCATCATTCATTCGTGTAATTAGTGCGGCCTCATATTTAGCATCATAAATTGCGGGTCTTATATTGTCTCCCATACCTCCGTCAACCGAGACGTAGGTTCTTATCCCCGGTATTTCTTTTATGACTCCAGTTCGATAGACTGCGATCCCCGCTCGGCTAATTATCGAGCGCCCAGGTTCTATCGTGAGTTTGGGTAATTCTAGATCTAATGATTTGCAGAGCTTCTTGATCTCTTCGCAAATTGTTTCTGCATACACTTCTGGATCTGGAACTTCATCAGTAATCAAATATTTAGAAGCAAATCCTCCCCCTGGGCTAAACTCTTCCATGATAAAACCATTGTTTTGTTTCATTTTAGAAGCAAAATCAAAAGCTACCTTTATAGCCTTTTGGTAAGGTTCCAATTCAAAAATAGGGGATCCGAGATGAAAATGAATCCCTTTTGGTATTATATTGTTTGAACGCATCGCTTTTTCTATTATTTTTTCGGCCTCACCAGTTTCGATTGGTATGCCAAATTTGCTATCAAGAACGCCCGTAGTTGTTTTTGTGTGTGTGTGTGGGTCAACGCCAGGGGAAACTCTAAACAGAACCTCTTGGGTCTTATTTGTTTCATTTAATATTTCCTCCAACAGGTCAAGTTCGTAGTTGTTGTCAACCACTATTCGACCTACGCCGGATGTTATGGCTTGGACCAATTCAGATCTGGATTTATTGTTGCCGTGAAAAAATGTTTTATTGAGGTTTATATTGGCAGCCTCAACTGTTGATATTTCTTCTCCACTAACTACGTCAAAACCTAAGCCTTCCTCTTCAAGGATTTGCAGTATTGCGACGTTTGACCAAGCTTTGCACGCGTAAACTACTTGCACATCTTCGTATCGATCGGAAAAAGCTCGATTAAATCTTTGTGCTATGGTGCGTATAGTGGGTTCATCAAAAACATATAAAGGAGTTCCTCTTTCTTCAGCTAATTCAGCAATATCAATATTTGAAATAGTCAAATGGCCGGTTGGGGTAACATTTGCCCCCATTGGGAAGATATCAATTATGTCGGATCCAGGCATATGTGTCTCCTATCGACTATTAATTATTGTTTGGTAGGTCGTCAAATGACCTTGCGTAAGTTTATTTACTTTCTTTTCTTTTTCAAGTTTTATTATATGTGCCTCAATTTGTTTTTTTGAGGCTTCGAGTAGATATCCAGTTAAATTTCGCTCTCCATAGATGGATTCCCAGATAGTTTCGACCGAACCTGGATTTACACTAAGCATACCTAGTATTTGCGTGTCTCGATCCTCTCGTATCTTGATTAAATTTCCGAGTCTCTTTTGGGGGGATTCTATTGGTTTGCCGTGAAAAGATAGAATGCGATTTACTTCAGATGCTTGTATTTTCCTTAATGATTCCACATAATCGCTCATATTCCCCCCTTCATCAGGATCAATAGCAGTTGATGTGTTAGGCAGGATACAGTCTCCTGAAAATAGAATTCCTTCATTTTGAATAAGGTAACACGAGCTACCAGGGGTATGCCCTGGAGTATCGATTTTTTGTAACTTTCGCCCTCCAAGATCAATTATGCCACCATCAACTAAATGTTCGTCTATTAATTCAGTCTTTGAATCGCGATTTATCCTAGCTGAATCATATTCGCTTGAAATTATTGTCCCATTCGTTATTGTTTTTATAGAAGAAGCACCGCTCCAGTGTTCTTCGTACCAGTCAGTTAATAATATATATTTTATCGGTTTGTTTTTGTGGGATTGCTCTATCTGGTCTTCTATATTTGCTGCTGATGTCGCCTCATATCCAGGGTCAATAACAGCTGCGTAATCATCTCCTTCAACGATGTACAGATTGTTGCGATCATTCGCGCCGCCCGTGCTCGTGGTTATACATTTAACCCCATCAAATACTGTTTCCATTTGCTCCCTTTCAAATTTGGTTACGTTACGAACTTTCTTTGTCATAATGCCCGATAAGTTATATATTATCCCATGCTTAGACAATAGTTCATATTTTAATTCATGATAGGATTGTGAATA
>Ga0310344_10000620_pt1 | contig 27816 bp, 42 predicted proteins | sample HC15DNA20200_MG_FD_203801 | JGI IMG/M metagenome (GOLD analysis project Ga0310344, IMG submission 203801) | Marine microbial communities from station ALOHA, North Pacific Subtropical Gyre - HC15-DNA-20-200_MG | ecosystem: Environmental > Aquatic > Marine > Oceanic | place: Pacific Ocean: North...
TTTTCTCTAAATTCCCTATATGTTTTTTATTTAAGCTTTTATTTTCTTTAAGAGTGGCAACTGTGGTTGACACTGATTCGCGTCCCGTGGCAACTGTGGTTGACACCCCCCCTTCTTCCGTGTCGTCTCCAGTTGCCAGGATGTTTAGTGTGTAGGTTGGTGCTTTTTGGGGGTTGGTGCTGGGTTTTTTGGTTATCCATCCTTTTGCTTCTAGGTTTTTAAGTTGGGTGCTTATGTGTTGGTGTGTCATGCCGACCGCTTGGGCTATGGTTCTGGTTCCTACTGTTATTGTTTGCTTGTGCCAGCCTAGTGTGACTCTTGCTAAATACATGAGGCAGCAGAATTCGGCTGGCGTGAATTCTTTTATGTTATCCAAGATACGATTTGGGCATTGGGTGTAGTTGGGTTGTGTTATCATGTTTCTCGACTCCTCATATTGTTGGGGTGGCACCCCCGGACCTGGTCACTATGATGGCCAGGTCTTTGTTTATACCATAATTTAATTTGTGGTATTGTGGGTGCGCTTCTTTTGAAGCCTCCTTTGGGCCCGTTGACTACGGGCGTGCAGAAGCGGCCTGTTCTCTTCCGGGAGGGGCCGTTTTTGTTTTGTTTAGCTTGACTACTTACTTTTCATGGTTTATAGTCATTTGTCATTAATTACCTTTCTCTTGGTGGAGAGAGTGTTGAAGCGGCTTCGAATCTTGCCGGATGGAGGGGCCGCTTTTGCATTGGTTCACTTGCATTGCATGGGAACTGTTGCCAAGTCGTTGGGGGTGTGAGGTTTGAAGTTTGTAGATTTATTCTCCGGTATTGGCGGCTTTCATTATGCTTTGAAAGCCGCTACGGAAAGCCTTAACCTGCCTAGCTCTTGCGTGTTTGCTTCTGATATTGATGAACGGTGCAGGGCATCTTACAAACAAAATTTTGGTATAGAGCCAGTTGGTGACATAACCACTTTCGACGCCCACCAAGTCCCCGAGCACGATATTTTGTTGGCAGGGTTTCCGTGTCAAGCATTCAGTATTATTGGCGAGATGCAAGGTTTTGCAGATACACGTGGAACCTTATTTTTTGATGTCGCTCGTATACTTAAAGCCAAACAACCTAAGTTTTTTGTTTTAGAAAATGTAAAGCAACTTGTTGGACACGACCAAGGAAGAACACTCGCAACAATTATCAAAACGTGTAGAGATATTGGTTATGATGTTCAATACAAAGTGCTTAATGCGTTGGATTTTGGGCTACCACAAAAAAGAGAAAGAGTGTTTATTGTAGGAGCACTTTCTAAACTTGTGTTTGATTTTGATTTCGACCTCAAACACATCAAAAGCGTATCTTTATCAAATCTTTTAGAAAAAGACGTTGAGCAAAAATATTTCGCTTCTCAACACATTAGGAATAGAAGACAAAAACTTGTTAAACGTGAACAATTAGCGCACGCAAGACCTACTATTTGGCACGAAAATAAAAATGGAAACATTAGCGCATATGAATTCAGTTGCGCTCTTAGAGCCGGAGCATCATACAATTATTTACTTGTTAATGGTGAACGCAGACTTACTGAACGAGAAATGTTATCCCTACAAGGTTTCCCGTTAAAACATAAAATCGTTGGCAGCTATTCTGACTTAAGAAAACAAGCAGGAAATGCTTTACCCGTACCAGTGGCATCTGAGGTGATATTCAAATTGATTAGCCAAAACTTGGACATTAAGGAATCAGATGGAAACACCAAAACTGCGTCATGCATCAATAGTAAAGCCTCTATATCCGCTTAATCATTTTTCACAAACATTTTATAAAAGCGTTGCGCATGCCCCCTTTACAAGTCGTGGGCAGTATGCTATATTACCAATAAGAAAGAAAAAAGGAGGCAACAAATGTTCTACGAAAAGAAAGCAGCCGAAAAGTTAGTCACTTTCGAACAAGCCGAAAAGAACCTTAGGGAAGACGCAGAAATCAGCCGGGTTTTAGATGAAGCCATTTTGAATAAGGATGCTGATAGAGTAGCTGAAATACTTTTCCATTCAGCGTGGTACACGCAAGCGGGCAGCATGACTCGGGGATTTCCTCGTGGGAAGACCGCTACAGCTGCGTTGGCCCTTCGTTATCACCATAGTGTGGGCCGCACGTTAATCAGCTAAGGGCTTCGGTATATGGATGACATGACTCCCCTTTTTCCGTTAGAAGCCGAACCAACGCCATCGAAAACCAAAATTGTCGAGAAAAGCGTTAAGAGCAAAACGGACTATTCCAATAATTGGACCGCCGTAGTAGGTGTCCTGTTAGATGGTGAAAAAAGGTATAAAAGCAAAGGGCTTCCCACTAAGGAGGAGGCCCAAGCTGCCTTGAGGGAGCTGGTGGCCAAAGTGGAAAGCGGCGAGATGGAGGCTGAACTCCGAAGCAAACCCAAGCAGACGAAAAGGGACTTTCCGGAAGGCGTTTATTACGATAAGAAAAGGGAAAAGCCTTGGTTAGCGCAATCGCCAATAAAGGATTCATATACCGCTAGCGGGCGGCGGCGTTATTCAAGGAGGGAATTTAAGACAAAGGAAGAAGCCGAGCGCGCTGTGAAAGTCGGGGTAGTAAGCTACGAATTAAACCTACTTAAAGCTGAAGGTAGTTTATTATCGGCTAAGCTGTATGAAAGAGCAGCGCACCAACACTTCGAAAAGTGCCGGCTTTCTTGTAATCACACCAAAAAGTCGAAAAGCATCTCAAGACTTGGGTTTAAAGAGTGGTTCAAGGTTAGCGCACAGGAAGCCCAGGACTTTTTAGCTGAGTACTTTAATGAAGATAGGTTGTTGTACAAAAATGGTGAGGAACTGAAGGAATGGACTGGTGATGACAAGACCGAGGTGATTTACGTGATGCGTCCAGAACATAAGCATATTGAGTATGGTGATACTTGCAAAATAGGAATTACGAGGGCGCGGCGCCTTAAGGAGCGCATCCTTAAACTTTCCTACGAATCAAATACTGACGTGTTTTATTACTTCGCCGCTGCTGTTGGTGAGTTGGAGCCAGGCAGTTTTCGAACTCCTGGCATTCACGTATAATGTGGACGCGAGGGATGAACAGGGCGATAGAAGAGGCTTCTAAGTACTGTAGGCGAAACCATAGCCCTCATCCTCTTACCTTGTATGACAGAAAAGTACTAGAGCAGTTAGGAGTAAAAAGCATGGACGATAAAAACTCTATTTATGATGTTGATATTTATTGTGCTGACGGGCCTTGTGAGTGTCGAGCCGCGGATGAGGGGGCCCAATGCAAATGCACTGAGGAGGATGATGATAATGGTTCATGATGACTACAGTTTAGAGCAAATACTTGCCGCCGATTCTGCGGCGGTTCCGGACCCGTTGAATTACGTGTATAGCGCTAACAAGCTTTGTTATACGTCAATAGAACCCCTTGAGGAGGGCGCCTGCTATGGGGAGCAAGAACGTAGCGGGCACATTGAGTGTAATTGTGTAAGCAGACACCTTCCCTGGGAGCCCGATGAGGCCAGCCGAGCTAGAGGGCTAATGGTTGGAGCCCAGAGAAAATTACAGGGTCTTCCGGTTAGGGAAATTCCGGATGAGAATGAACCTGAGATACCCGAGGGCCAGGAGGTTAGCTGATGGGCTTATGGTGGGTGGTATTCGGTTTGACTACTTTTGGTCTGGGGCTAGCGTCTATTTTTTGCTGCCTCGTGAGACCCCCAAGTATTTCGGTCTCCCCCACTGAGGGCCGTGAAGACACTGAATTGACTTAATAAGTCGCGGGTGTAGTGCCCAGGGGTTGACACAACCCGCAGGCAGTAGTAAAGTAAGTGGGGGCATTTTAAAAAGATGCTCTAATTTAAAACGAGAAAGGAAAACAACATGGCGGAAAAATTAACTCAAGTCCAGGTGTATCTTCCCGAGCGCCGCATAGCCGCACTCAAAATCTTAGCCGAGGACCGGGGCGTGTCTTTATCTGGCATCTGCAAACTCGCTATCGGTGAATATTTGGAATTCACAGCTGCATTCTTGGACGGACAGAGCAAGGCGCTCCAGGACCCCGATACCTACATAATTAACAGGGGCTTAAGAGAGGCCTAAACAATAGGGGAGTGGCCCCCAATTCTCAAAAGTCACTAGTTAGATTTTTTTGAGGGCCACTATAGACGAAAGGAAACGATTATGCTACGAAACACAACCATCTCGACGTCAATAATACCAGACACACCCTCAGTTGCGTATAAGGAGTTGCGGCAAAGCATTGAGAATCATGGGGACCGCAGGTGGGAGAGCCGCTTCCGCTTGTTCAGAGCCTCACTAGAGGCGTTCGAGCGTGAGTCCGGGCCTGGTACCTTCATCAAAATAAAGCGGGGCGTTAAATCCAAGATGATTGACGAGACTGATATGGGGATAGGCAAAGACATGACGCGGTATGGCTGGCGGTTAGTTGGAAGCCGAAGCAAAAGCGATACTGACCCCGTTTGGATTGGGTACATGAGGAAAGGAGGGGTCCAAAATGACCTTTAAATTAACGTTCGCAGCTGTAGTATTAGCATTGCTTGTATTAACGTTTCATGCTACTGGTTTTGAAATAGTAGTGAGGACAGGTTGTTAATGGGCTATAGAAGGAATAGGGTCGAGCTTCTTCTTCCGCCAGAAACTATTAAGCAGCTTCGGCTCCTGGCGGAAGAGAGCGGCGACACCATTAGTACCTTAGTTTCCGACCATATTCATTCATTCATTGTGTTGGAAAAGTCTAGACGCCTGAGAGCCTTATCGCATCCATTATGGGGCGAAGGCGTTCGGTGCCGGATACTAAGTCATCTAGAAGAACAGCGAAAGGATTAAAAAAATGACAAGAATTATGACAGGTAACGTTTTCCAGAATGATAGCGTTTTTCCGTGGTTTGAGAGCTCGATGCTAGGCCCGGGAGGCTCAGCGATTCGGGTGATACACAGAGTCGAAGAAGAGGCGCTAAGGCAATCCGATGGTGAGATGGAAGAGAAGTTGTGCCTCTGTTTTTACGGCACAAAAAAGCGCATGATTCTGAGCAACGTCAACGTTAAGCGGCTAGCTCGTTTGCTAGGCCCTGAATTGAGTTCGTGGGCTCAGCAAGCCATAGAAATCCATATTGAGGACGTAAAAGCCTTCGGGGCTGTTCACCGTACCTTACGAGTGGTTGAGGCCCTACCGCCTAAGAATCGCATTCCGAAGGACCAAAGGCAGTACCTTAAGGACGCCCCACCAGTAACAGACGCTGAGGCAAGAGCGATACTAGAGTGAGCCCCATTATCAACGACCTTAGCTACAACCAATCTGCAAGCGTTTGGGAGGACTGCATCAATAAAGCCCTCCTAAGCGCTTACGGGTTCGAAACGAGCGACGTTGATGCGTTCGCGTCAATGGACGAAGATGGTTATATCCTCGGTCGGTCCAGGAGTGCTATTGATGTGTTCGGGGCGTTCCTTTTCTTTGAATGGAAGTCATACGGCGACATGGATTTAAAAACCGGACAATCCATATTTCTGTCCAATTTAATGCGCCTCCTGTGGACGCATCCGACAAGCAGGGGTATGGTTGTTTTCCTAAAGATTAGGGACGCCCTAGGGGCTGATAACAGGCCCGTGATGGTAACCCGGGAGGCGCCGCGCGATTCTACGGCCGCGATGAATGACGACAGGCCTTATTTGGCGATGCGTTACAAGAAGCAGGAAGTAGAACGGGTAGGGGTTTTCATACCGCATCGGGGCTTCCACAATAGGTATTTCGCTAGACGTTACTGGTTAAAGCAACCCGGCAAAAACCCACACGATACGCTGGTGGATTTTTTGGTCGGCTGGAAAAAATACAACACAACAAATCGAAAGGCCGATAGTGCAAAGGGGCCGCTAGACAACCTTGTTTTCGGTGGTTATGACACAACGGCCAGTGGTGAACTCGGTAATTACGAAACCACAGTAGATGAGTTGTTCCGCGTGGGCCACAAGGAAGAGCCAAGGCCTCCCAACATGTTCGAGCAAAATAATGAAGCTTACAATTAAAGCCAAGGATAAGAAAACGTTTAGGAGTAGGGTTTTTGACCCGAAAGAAGTGAGGTTCGTTGATTTGCTGAGTAAACGCCAGGTAGCAGCGCATTTCGGCATTGATTTGAGGGTTGTTGAGCGAGCTATGGAGGCGCGACGTATTCAAACACTATCGGTAGACAATAACGGTCCGCGTTACGCAGTGTATGAGTCTGCTAGGATTTGGGCTGATTGGTATCAAGCTCAATCGTGATTGTTTCACGTGAAACATTCTTGTGGCTCCGTAGTCAGTGGGTGAGGACACTGCCTACGGAGCCCATTAACTCTCTAGGCCCAAGCGTTACGCTTGAGCGCAAATTTTATATATACTTTCCCCACCAGTATCAATCAAAATGACGAGCGCTCGGTACATATCGGGTGAACCATGAAGCCAAATATCATGAAGCTTGTCCACTACGTCGCTGAATTCATCGGCCGCCCTGTCTGTCTTGCGGTCCGGTAATCCAACTTCTATTGTGAGAACCCTGCTGTAGGACTCAAAATCCGGGTTTTTCATTTGGCCCAGCTTAGCGAGTACTGGAGGGCTTTCTTACCTTGGGGAGCCACTCCGGACCGCGTGGGACTCTTCAGACTCAACCTAATCCACAGCGCTCCGTTGGGACTGGGTCCCATGCCTCGCTCAAGAGCCCAGCCTGACCGGGGGCCTGGGCCTAAACTGTATTCTTGTTTCATTCCTGGAACCACTACGTCTACCCTCTCGATGAGCTCTTCTGTGTACTTGGGGGGCCTGCTCCTTACTGCTGCAAATGTGTTCTGTCTTTCCTGGTGAATATGACCGGAAAGCATTAGTTGAGCATCTGGGGCGTACACCATACGGCGTTGCCCTTGCATGACGCCTTGTGTCACTATTCCTCCGCCTCCGTGCCCGTGTGTAAAGAAGGCCGTGATGGTTGATGTTGGGGGCTTGCTCTTTGTTTTTAATTTAATTTCAGCTGTAAAGTGTCCGTATCCTGTGTAACCAAATACGTGGGTGGATGGCGCTCCAGACCGACGCGCTAATTTGGCTAGTTCTTCAGTGAGGTTAATGTCGTTGTACTTAAGGGCTGCGGTTTCATGATTACCCATTCCGCATTGAATCAGGCGGGGTAGGTAGGGTTTGAGTAACTGCCCTGCATCGTCTACTATTCTTTGCCATAAGCCTTTACGTTTGTCAGCTTGTGGGGCTAAATATTCGGACCGCACTCCATCGCGTTCAGCGCGTTTGTCGCCACTTCCTTGCATGGCGTCCCAAAAATCGCCCCCGTCTATCCAGTACGCATTCCGCTCTACCATTTCGTCTAGTATTTTAAATAAGAGTTTCCTGTTGCAATGCTGACTGTCGAAATGAATGTCGGACGTATACAAAATATCTTGGTGCCAGTCGCTACCGCTTGTGTTAAATATGTGTCGGGGTGCTCCGCTTGGCGTGAGCGTGAGCCTGTACGGGGGTAGCTTGGCGGTCGTCATGTCTAGCCTCCTCCACTTAACAGCTGGATAATGTCGCGCAATTGTCCGCTTAATTGACTTAAAAGCAGCCCGGCGAGCAAAGTTATAACACCAAGGCTGATAGAAAATCCGGCTACGTAGGCTCGCCGTTTTTTGTCAAGTTCTTCTAGCTTCGTTGCTCTTTCCTCTAGAAGCCTGACTCTTTGCGTGAGGGACGTTAATCCTTGGCCTGAATCCCCAGAGTGCACGGTGATATCTAGCCTGTCAATAGCATCTTGGAGCCGTTCGATGCGAGAGACTAGCGGTTTTAGGTGTTTTGACAAAACTTCGTCTAGTAGCGCTGTGGGGAGGGTCATATAGAGGCTCCTAAAAGAAAGGGCGCCGAGTCAAAAAGACTGGCGCCCTTTGGTGCTTGGTATTTGTCTAGCTTTTTATTGCTACCACTGGATGGACGCAATTATATCTGATTGTATCCGGATATAAGTTGCCCCCTGTTGTTCTCCTACGGCTACCCCCGGCCACATCGCTAATGAAATGTCTCCCAGTTGCACAGTCAGCGGTCTGTACAGGAGTATCTCGTAGTTATCTAAAGGCGCCCCATATTTAGGGCTTATCTGGAGAAACACACCATAACTCTCGCTCTTCTCAAAGTAAGCGTTCACCGAGCAAATACCACTCGCCTCCAGTGGAGACTGGTCGAGACCTAGATGTATGCACGGAGATACACGCATCGCGGCCGTAAATTGTTGGCCCTGAGCCGCTGAGAGCCACAGGAAGGCCCCCGCAAGGACCAGCAGGCGTAATAATACCTTCACCTGGGTAAACTGCCGCCAGATATGGGGGTATTGCCTTTGACCCTTCCGTTAACAACTGAGAACCCTAGAAGGGACCCGGCTATTATGAGGGCTATTGGCGGGATTTCAGGTAGACCCAACCCTAATTGCCCTAAAGAGAACCAGGCGGTTAGTAGCGCCTGGGCTACACCGCTCAGGATGGTTTTGGACGCCCAGAATGGTTTGGATGCTGCCATGTTTTTTCCTCCTAAATTCCTAAATACAGACAATATACACTGTTGTTTTTTGACGTGAATAGCGCCATTAGAGCCGACTTGTTGCGTAGCCACAGGTCAAAGACGCCTATCTGGCCTAAGCCTAGTGGCGATGTGATTAGAGGCTCTAGTCCGGCCGCAGTAGCGGCGTTCTGCCTTAATTCCTGGCCGTTATTCTGCTGGCCAGACGCTTCTAGAGCAAAATCTAGCTCTAAAATGAAGCTAATCCACTCCCCGATGATTTCGCAGTACTCTAATTCCGTCTCTTTTAGTGGTGGGCCGTATTTATGGACCATTTCAGCCGGGCTTAAGGCCTCTAGCTCGTGAAGCTCCTCCAATTCTTCCGCCTGAATAAACGACGCTAGCAATAGTATGACTAATGAATAAAATAGAGCTTTCAAGTCCAGTACTCCCGCCTAATGTCGAATTTAACGGCCCCGAATTCCGTTGGTCTCGGTCCCGTCACCCTGATTTTACCCCTAGTGACTCCTGAGATGGCCGTTAACACCCTATCAAGGGGAGAACGGTGGTCTATTACCATCTCCGTCCTCCAGCTGCCTCCAGGGTGGTCTAATTCAGGTTCTAACTTGTAATCCTCTACGATAGAAACGACTTTATGAAAGGCCTTAGGGTCAGTAGCGTATCGTAGGGGACCAGTCAAAAATAGGCCCGCCGCAAACCCAACGGCTGACCGCCTGCCTGACACTGCGTACGGGTACAATCGCTCAACGAGCCGCGAGTAATCGGCGATACTTTCGGACCACGAAAGGTATTTCCTGAATTTAGCGTGCACCACGGTAATGCCGTAGGGTGTGATTTCTTCTGTTGGTAATTCATACACGGGCCCTGTCCATTTGGTCCCCGCTTTCAAGCCAAATAAGTTATTGGCTTGGGCAGCTAAGGCACTCTTAGCCCAACCCGACTCGTTAGCCGCATGAGCAGCGCACGCAGCCGGATTAATCAAGTCCGAGTATTCTTGTGCTTCCTCCGTCACTTTATTTAGGAAGGCTTTAGGGTGCATGCCTAAGTTTACCGTACTCGCCGAACGAAAAACCGAACCCCCCCATATTTCCGACTAGTGGTCGTATTATAAGCCCAGGCCTTCACGGTATCATTTAGGGCAAGCTCAACCATGCCACTACAGGAAAGCTCAACATCAACAGTTCCGTGAGCTTTCACGCTTATTTTCCCGAACGTTGTGTGGTCTCCCTTAGCTCCGGATGAAGTCGTGCCCTTAGTTATCTCTAAAAGCCTGCTCCCCGTAGCGTTGGCTGGGTCACCTATCGTTACTCGACAATTGACAAAATACGTCCCGGCTAAACTTGCGTCCTCAATGCGAACAAGTTCTTCTCCACCAACCCCACTGCCCCTAAGAGCATTAGTGCCTGAATTGGGACGCTGTGACTCGGTTGCTATGGCTCCGCCAGTACCTATGGCAGTCCAACTGCTAGAGCCAATGGTAGTCATTGCCGTGCGTGTCCCTATGCAGTACGAGTGGTGGGTCATGATGGCGTCCGCAGTGGCCTTTTTAGTGGCTCCGGATGACAGGGTTACGAATAAATCAGCATCGTTGTCATAAGTCGCTAGATGCAGCCCGTTCGTTTGTTTGATTATAGCCACTTGAATTCCCTCCTCACGGGCGTCACAGAGCCATCCTATGGGCGTAGAAGAAACCACCTGATATATCTAGGTTTCCTCCAGAGGCTTGGTTACCTTCAACGGTAATATAGTCGTGAGGCTCGAGTTTCACGATGGCCTGAGCCGCTAAGTCCGTCACGACAGATGCACTCGTTGCCCGTTGATAAATGCCTGATAGTAAATCAGTCCCGTTTTTAAGTATTCGCACGCGCCTCGGGGTCGTATTAGCCGCAGAATACGCAAATTCTAGAGATGAATATACAAACCAGTATCCAGCGGTAGTCTCATCCACTCTCAGAGCTAGGCCAGGGGCGAGTGATAAATCAGTGGTGTAGCCGTCATCCAGGGCTTCGGTTTTCCACTCAATTTGGGTCCAAGTGTTGTTAGTTAGCGTCTGAGTGCCGTCGCTCACGCCCGACAGGGATACCCTCAAGTTAATGGCTTCAGTTAGCGCCGACACAGTAACGTAGCGAGTGTTGCCACCCTGTTCTATTACTAACTGGTCGAGATTACCGGGCGCGGTGCTAGATGCAAATCCTGAGAAGCCCATCAGGCTGGTCCCATCTTATAGGCGTACACGGTGCCGCCTTCGAGGGTACCAGCAGAACCGCTATATTGCTTCACTCTAACTTGAACGTAATCGTTGTTAGTGAGCTCTAAGAACGATACGGCACTAGTGCGAGTCGGTCCCCCGTCGATGGTCGGGTAGGCTGTCTCAGCCCCGCCAGTTGCGGAACCATTGATGCGCAGCTGAACTTCAACTCTTTTAGAGGAACTCCCCGCATCAGAAAACTGAACCTCTGAATAGAACATGTACATACCATCCTGATTATCGTCAGATAACAAAATGAATTTAGTGTTATCAGAGCTAATGCCGGATATAGAGCCCGTATCAACACTCGGGGCGTCAAACTTCACATCCTGGTACACGTTATGAGCTGTAGCCTGCGCCTCAGGCGTGGTTGAGGTGAACCCCCCTATCAAAATACTATGATAAGCACTTAAATCCTTCAAAGTCGTATATTTACTTTTACTCGCGCTCGTGTCCTCAATTAACAGCAAATCCGTCGAGTTAACTGGCGCAATGCTTGATGTGGTCGGCCATCCCATTTAATTCACCCCGTCTCCTGGTAGTGGTCGTGAGCCCACGAACTGTGAGCCGAGCCCTCGATAGGGGACCCGAATTTAGAAAGGAACTCGGCAGCGTAAAAGCGGTTGATTTCACTAAATCCGTCGCCCGCCTCGCTATTAGAAAAATTGGTAAGACCATGGAGCTCTATGCTATGTCCGACACTCTCAAAAAGCGTATTACCATCAGCATCAGTAATAGCACTCCCGCTGCTATCGAGGATGGTTGAAGTGTTCGCACATTTTACAAGCCTCGTCGCACCTGTTACGGCCGCATTAAGAGTATCGCTATCGGCCCACGCGTCAAGGTTATCATCTGAGGAGTTCAACCACTTTAGAGCCACGATAAAGGGTTCTTTTATTCCGTCGCCTAGGACAAAGCTACTCTTTCCGCCGGGACCCCTTACAGCCCGCCTCCTGACCTCCTGACGCCGTTGAACGGTGAACCTAGAAGCAGGCAAGGCAGTTGCTGAATCACCCCCGCTGTTTATCAGGTACCAATACACTTCACTGCTTGTTTCTGCCGGCATTACTAATTACCTCCTAATGAAAGGTCAGCTGCACTTGGGTTAACTCTAGTTAACGCGACTTCTCTAGAGGCCTGCTCGAGGGCGGGGGGGTTGCTAGCTAATCGTGGACCAATATGTATCACCGTGCTGGTGTCCTCTCCAGATAAAGAGTAAGTTATGGCCTCAACGCTCAAGTCTTCCTTTACGGTGCCTGAGGTCAATTGAACCGTCACGCTTGCACCTGGAGCGAGGTCAGTTGAGTACGACGTAATCGTAGCGCTATCAACGTTCGGAGTCTTGTACTCCTGTTCCGCAAGGTTATCTAGAACTGTGGTGTCTAGTTTCCATAATCGCCAGTCCCTAATTCTAGTAATTACGCTATGGGACCCCATCGCTTCGCCGTCACTCCTGAGGCTAGCGCCGAACCAAGAGAGGGATACGTCAACATTATCATAAGCTGCAGTCGCTCCATCAGCTCCAGGCGTATGCGAACGGGCAGCTCGGTCGCCTACCCACACCCACTTGTCTTTCACGTTAAAGGCCATTGTCGACTGCAGGATGTTCGCCGGTCCATTCGTGCCGGCTCTTACCTTCGGTATTGCAACGGCACCATTTACCGCATTAGGCGAGTCCGAACCGCCAACATTACTAGCGTTGCCCTGCTCATTGTACAGAGGTTGCTGACTCCATCCTCCGACCAGCCATTCGGTACTCGCTAGACCGTCTCCAGTGAGTCCCTGACGGCCTATCGTGACTCCCAACGCTGAACCAGCCATGCTCCTAGCTTCGCCGCTGACTCCTGATTGAGCCCTTATGTCCGCACTCACGCTCATGGCCGCAAAATCATTAGCCGGAATGGTTGTTCTACCAGCCTTTAGCAACCGATAGTTTATGAATTGAGGGAAGCCCCCCTGTTTACGATTTTGAGTGTTGTCTGAGCCCGACATAGCCTGCTTGAAGGCACAGTAGCTGCTAGGATTACCATCCCAAATTCTGTCGAGCCTAATCCCAACGGCATTAGCTTGTACAGCATGCATTACGTACCCAGTGAGGGCACTCCAAGGGTCAGACGAACTTGCTTTTGCAGCAGCAGCGGCCGTCACTATAAAGATACCAGCACCCCGGTCGCTGCTTGCAGTTGCTGAGTCGTTAAACACGAGCACGGCCCCTGAGGGCAGAGCTGTATGGGGCGATTTGATAACGAACTGAGTACCCCCCGTATGAGTTCCGCCAGGTACGTATAAGCTCTCGCTAGCGGCTACGGTTGAGTTCGTCTTTAAAAAAATTCCATCGTCATCCCATGACCCATCGGCCTGGACGCCTTCGCTGTTATAGGGCTCACTTTCACCACCGGAGCGCCTCGACGTGTTCATGACTAGAGTGCCCTCGGCAGAGTAGTCACTACCGACGATACCTGATTTCTGCGTATTAGCGTCGAACAGAGGATTAATCACAACCTGCTGGTCAGGTACAGCCAGGGTAACGGTCCGCCCGCCGTAGGTGGTGCTCCCGCTAGAACTCGTATGACTTTTCACGTCAGGAGTACGTAAATCAGTAAAGGTCGGGTCGGTAGAAGTGCCGACAGGGACGGGCAAAATGAACGGAATCCAGCCGTAGTTACCGTCCGCAATAGCCCATCTAACGGACTCTACAACGTCGCTAGAGCTAACGGGTTCGAACTGAACTGTGACGGGACTACTGTCAGTACTCGCGTCACCGGAATTAGTTTCAATCAATGGTGTCATCTTGGTTGTTGATTTAGCCTCAATCCTCAACGTCTTAGACCCATCAACACCAACAACAAGTGGAACGGTGCTAGTAGAGCCGGCCTTCCTTAACACCTCGAGTAAGGCAAACAGTGAACCAGAGCCCGGATTGATTGGGCCGCTACTACTCACACCCGAATCAGCAGCCTGAACGGAAATCCCATAGAAGAGCTTTCCGCCGTTTAGAGTGTTATTCCCGATAGCATCATTGATTATCGTCCTAAAGTCCACTCCGGCATCAACGAGCTGGTTCTGCCCAAGGTCAAAATACCTCAACCCATCAAGCAAAGATAAAACCCTGATTTCTTGTTCTTCTCCCGTGTACTCGTTCGTGTTTTGCGTGACAGACGCAATACCAGCCCACCTAGCGTATAACTTAGTCGTATCTTCACCAACCCGGGTGCCAGCCCTGTATAGACTCAGGACGTCACAAGGCCCAATGTCCAGAGCGGCCTTAAGGTTTCCAGGTGCAACGGCCAGCTGCCCAGCTGTGATACTGCCATCAATAAGTAACCCATTAACATCAACGCTGTACTGTATAGCCGAGATTGGGGCATCATTAATTATTGTCCCCCCGAGTTTTACGGAGGAATCGGCAAATGTAAGTGATTCAGTCGCCGGGATGTTCGTGTAAGCGACCTTATCAGAAGCGTCAGACGCTGATTGAACGCGCAGTAAGTAAGCACTAGTGTTGTTCACTTACTCAGCACCTCCTAAGGCCTTCATGACGCCCGCAAGGCATCTGAGGAAGCGAAGTTTCTATGGGATACAGCAGATAAGAGCGTATCGGCCGCAAGCTGTAATGATTGGGACGCTATTAGTAGATTCTGACCGCTTTGGATTTGCACAGTCGATAACACAGGTTGCGATGCAGCCCGGCCTACAGTTTGGGCGGAAAGTATTTGAAACTCCTCAGGGTTCACCGTAGGGTCCTCTGACCAAGGGGTAACAATTCGCTTTCCTTTTGATGCCCTACGTTTCTCCAGAAGGTCCCTCAATCGACGGCGTCTACCGAAAATCCTTCCGAAAAATGCTTTAATCACGTTCCAAATCCCGCCAGCTACCGCGCCAACCGCTGGGTGAATCATGTTTCCAACGTGTTGCAGGACATTCACCACGTGCTTTTCGAGCCTACCGGCGGCATGCTTAAAGGCACCGGCTACAAGGTTCCCGCCGTTTGTTATGTCGTTCGCTAAGTTATTCAACAAGCCCATGAATTCCACATCTTGGTCTATTTTTATCTTCGCACCAAAGACGTTCAATGTATGCACCGGGCTTTCCCTTGTCCCCTCTTCGTCAGTTTCTGGCTCTCCGAATTCCTCGTTAAGCGCTTTAAGTGCTTGCGTTGCTTGCTGAACCGTACTACCGAAACCACCCAGAGCCATCGTGTAACCCATTTGGGCTATATTGCTTTGCTCCAGCGTCAGGGCAAGCGCCTCTCGCTGCCGTTGCTCCTTAAACAAAACTTCTTCTTGCAGCTTAGCAGTAGCAATGTCCACCCGCGTGTTAGCCGCAGCCTCTTCCGCCTCCGTCATTTTGGAACCCATCGTTTCCCACTGGCGCATTGAGTCTTCGAACGCTATTGCGGCCGCTTTCTGCGCGGTAAGGGCTTCCTCCGCGAGTTTGGCGATATGCTCGTTGCTTGTCGCTATGCCAACCATGCTCGACGGTGTGGCCGCCCCTAAAATCTGTTTCCGAGCTTCCTTCTGCTCCCCAATCGCTATATCCCCGCGCCCTGTCGCGCGCAAAAGTATCGGGGCTCGCGCCAGGTTCGCCAAATGCATAACCGCGTCTGCGGCGTCTTCCCCCAGCTTGGTTATCCCAGCAGCATGCTGAGCTTCTTTAAGCTGGCCCGCACGCTCTGCGGCTAGTGCTGCCCTGGCATCCTTGAAATCGGCAACTTCCTCAGCTAAATGGTCTGCACTCATTGCAAGTTTAACTTCAGCCTTGTCTCTCGCCATTTGTGACGAGCTCCTTCTAGGCGGAAGGCCTCCTACCGCTCCTAGCCCCGTGTTGGCGCCCCATCCGCCCCTCCGCTGGCTTTCGTACTCCATGCTTAAGCCTGCGCGGGGAGTAGCGGGGTGGCTAAATGGTGAGGCCCACCGGTCCCGAGCAAAAACGAAGGGATGCCTCTCCTGGCCCGGAGGCGGGGTTCCTCGGACGAGTGGGCCGCCTCCCTCTTCGCCAGCGCCTTCGTCGATTACGGTGGTCAGCTTTGCCGTTTCAAGGGCGTTAAGCTCTATGACAGTTATGTTGGTTTTTACTTGTCGCTCTAGGTCATCAAGCGCATTTATTAACTTTTCCGATTCCTCAACTTGCTTAGCAAACCTGCCTTCTTCCTTAGGGCTAAGGTCGTCCTCATATCTGGCTATGGTGTCCTGCATGTCTTTAACCAGGACACTTCTAATTACGGTTAATTGGTCGAGAAGTGCCCGCTGCGACCCGGTGGTCTTGTTCCTCGGGTCAGTGGACGCTTCGTATGCGCGCATTAATTCGTTCCCTAGATTTTGCCTGCTCCTGGCTAGCTCCATGCTCCCCGTGGCTCGAACATTAGAGCCAAAGGAGAGGGGCCCAAAGTCAATTTTGTTTGAAAGCGCCCGTGCTTCTCGAGCGGGGGCGTTTTGCGCCGCTTCGATGGCGTTGCGGTGGCTTTTCTCGAAAGCATCCCAGCCCGCCAACCCAAGGAGCTTACCTATTGCGTTGCCTACGTTAGCGAGCATGCTAAACAAAGGCTTAGCCCAAGTCAACCAAGGGCTATCTAGTAAATCTTGAAAAGCGGTTTTAATGTCGCCCACCGCGTCAGCAACTAGCGTCACTTTCTCGATTATTCTGGTAGCAAAATTAATCATGCCGGTTATGGTGCTCTCTAGACTAGCGCCGACCGAAATCTTCATCTGGGTAAACGCTTCGGCGAGCCGCGTGCTAGCTCCACCGTATCCCTCCATGAGTACCGGAACCGCCTCTATTTCGCCAGCTGACTCAGTCATGGTCATGGTCATAGCTGCGGTTGCTTTCTGGGCGTTAGTTAACTGGTCTACCGTCACTCCAAGTGCTTTGGCTTTGTCGCGGTAAGCTTTACTTAGGTTCGAAGCGATGCCTATTGAATTCAGCATCTGAGACTGTTCTGACATAACGGCCTGAGCGACGTTAGAGAAGCCTGAGGCCACGTCGCGTCCGAACGCAAGGCTAGACGCCCCGGCAGCTGTAAGCAAGCCCTCTACGGCGTTTATGTCCGCTCCGTACCTAAGCAATTGCGTAGCAGCGTCTTCTACTACGCTTGAATGAACATTAAACTTTTCAGATAATCGTTGTACCAGGTCTTGACCCGCTTTGAGGCCATGGCCACCCACTTCTAACTCTCTGTTGAAGAGCTTAGTGGCGTTAGTAGCAGCGAAGGAGCTTTTGACCAGGCTATCCATGGCTTTTACGCCCTGAGTAACCATAACGGCGGCCATTTTTACTAACTGAATGTTAGCGAGTATCAAGACGTTCTTGAAGCTGGCCAACTTTTGCCCAGCGCCCGCTAGAGGCGTTTTCATGGCGTTCAGCGAATTGCCCGCTATAACAACATTCCTTGATAGCTCTTTCGTGTTATTCGCTACCTTATTGACGACCTTGGTCGAGGCGTCCATCTTGCGGTTAAAGTCCTGAGTGAGGGCCTCTAGTTTGACGCTGATTTTTTCTGACATTAGCTAGACTCCTCTCGTGCCGCAGCGATACCGCGCAATTTGGCGGCCAGAGCACTCGTGCTCTTCGCTTCCTTGGGCTTCTTTTTGTCCTCCAGGAATGGGTATATATCTTTGGCCTGAAGGGTTGTGCTGCCTCGTTTTGAGTTTACGTTATACAGAGCAGCTATCAAGCTCCCCGAGAAAAAGAAATCCCGCTTATACCGCTCGGTCCAGGCCGTATATATAGCCTGGAATTCCGACACGTCAGCCAGCCAGAACGAGGCGGGCGATTGTCCAAACTCAGCCACCCACATCCCGAACATCTCTTCTAGTTCTAGGGGTTCGCCACTTCCTTCGTCTTCTTCTTGGGTTCCTCCTCTGGTGGGGAGGCCTCCAAGTTTCCCAGGCAGATTTCTGTGACCGTGTCTAGGACGCTTTCATAATTCGTAAAGTCGATATTTTGCGCCCACCACGCGACAGGCGGATTTTCCCCTGCCTTCTCTGCTTTACCTCCGCCAGCCATATGCCAGAGCAAGAGGGGTAGATGCTCAACGTCCGTTAGGACCTCCTGGAGTCTATCCATGCTTCCAATTCCCGTGGCTCTCTTAAATTGAGTCATGACCCAGAAGTTGAAGACCAAATCTACGTCTCTATCGTTGAGTTTGATGTTGCCTACTGCCATAATTCCTCACCCTTTCTAAAAAATAGGTGCGCCAGCGTGACCAGCGCACCAAAAGACTAGCTTAGGCCTCGTCGGTTATTGTGAAGTTGCCCGATACTTTGACGGTCAGAGTCATATCTAAAAGACCATCAAACGGCCCTGACAAAGAACTGCCAGTCGTGAGTCCGTCGAATTCTATCGCGAATTTGGTCGTGGAAGCGGATTTGAACGGTAATTGAATCCGGAAAGCATGGATTTTTCTGAGGTTAGTTATTTTCCAGAAGTTTAGCTGAGTATCATCGTCCGCCTCTGCCCTACAGGTAAGCGTAACATCACCGCCATCGTACATACCTGGCACATGAGTACGACTCGTGGTTCCGTGAGCTGTGGTCTCCAGGGCATCAATAACCGGGTTCGGTCCACTCAAATCAGTAAGCTCGCCTAAGGTTACGTAGGTAGGTGTGGCAGAAACGATTTTGGAGAAGTCGTATCCGACTATAATGCCATTAGCAAATTGTCCCATAATTTTGTTTCCTCGCTTTCTATTAAGTTAAATTAAGTTTCATTAAGCATCAAGTTATATCGAGTAATAGCGCGATGAAGCACGTTCCCCTCGGGACTTTCATCCCTAAGGGTTCGCGTCTCCAAACGCCTGAGAATCACGGTTGAATAGCCGGTGACGCTAAAACTGGGCGGGTCTCCCACCCTATCGATTAGGACGTCAACCGCGCGAGCTATGCCCTTGCAGTCCTTCCGTCCTTCTGATTTTGTCCACACGTCAATAGTGAGGTCAGTACTAGTGCCAGGTGTTGAATGGCTATCAAACGGGATATCAACGTCATCCCCGATGAGTACATACGGATAAGCGGTACCAGGGGGCGCTAGGTCATACACAGGGACGTTACTAGAGTCCCACGTAACGTTTCCATTCAACGCCGCGAATATAGCGGCTTGAACGCTGTTTAAGCTGTTTTCTGAACGTACGGCCATCACTGCCTCCTTAATGCTCGGCGTAAGGCCTTAATGCCTTCAGGCACTAAGTCTCTCCGAGCCGTTGCTACATGTGGAAAAAAGAAATCGTTAGCAGCGATACCTACGCGGCTTATCTGGAGCGCTATGGGAAACACTGCCTCCTCAGGGATGCCCTTCGCTCGACACCACGCAGATATCGAATCTAAAGGCGGCAGTTTTCCGGGTCCAGGTCGGTGGACATACCCAGTTTCCCGCATGTAATCCCGAGCTAATGGGTGGTGAGGTGAGGATAGCCCTTTGGATTTAGTGCCAAAGAGGACGAAAGGAGAGTAATCAACTCCTATCCTTATTTCGCCTGCGTATCCATCGCGTTGGGGTTTCCCCCTGTACGTGATGCTTCCCGCTAGTTCGCGAGTTGCTCCACGTGGTGCCCCACTCCTAGCTCTGGTTGCCGTGCGCTCGCCGAGCATGTCAACGGTGCGGGCCAAAACTTCGGCCGTGGTCCTCTTGACATCAACCAGGAAATTTAGGTTACCCTTAACGGTCGCCTTAATGCGGGCCACGTTATTCCGTCGCTACCCTGGACTCCATGCAGTCGATTTCTAGGAGCACGTTCATTTCCCCCGGATTACCCACGCCGCTGATGCTGAACTGCCTATCCTGACCGCCCGGGTCTATCACTAGGACCGCGTCAGCGAGCCCAGAAGACAGCTTCGATTGGACTAGAGTGTCATACTCCGTAACAAAAGTATGGGTCGCTCTAGCTTGCTCCTGGCCCGCAACTAACCCCTGCCACGCTCTACGTGAATTGAGTAAACCCGAAACGGTTTTTACGGTTGACATCGTATAAGTCCAACCGCCCTGACCATCCGTAGTGCGGCTCTTAGTTCGAACAGCCGCTACAGTGCGCCGCTGAGTTGGTGGGATGGGCATCATAGGACGACCTCCACGCTCAACGAACCAACCCTATCGTTAGTGGTCGACCTTATTTTTTCGTCAATCCAACGGTTAGCAGAAATGATAGCGTTCGCTATTTCGGAAGCGTTCCTGTTCGTCTGACGGTAGCCACTAAAGCCGTAACTATCAGCGTATGAAGGGCGCGACCGAATAATTCTCGCTGCGGCTCGGTGGGGAAAATAATAGTACGTGTCATCCCCACCTTCGCTGGCCTTATCCTGAACCCGTGTTCCCTCCAGAAAAACGTTAATTTCTTCGTCCTGGAGGCTTTGAGACGGATAATTAGATGCTGCGTCCGGCTTGTCTTCCAACAGAAAACGCACGTACGCTAGGGCAAAGAGAGGCCGATGAGCGGCATTGCTCGTATTAGGGTTGTAGGCTAAGTGAGTCGTGTTGTACGTTCTGGCCACTAAGGACCCCCCAATCTATTTAAAAAGGTGTTAAATCCCCGTCGTCATCCGCCTTTTTCTTGGTGGATTTCTTCGAGGATTTAGGTTTCACAGGTTTAGCCCGAATCCTAACGGGCTTACCACCAACCATCTCCCACTTACCCTCCTGCAAGACGTAGTGGTCTACAGGACCCGCCTCCCCATTAACTGTGCCTTGAGGCCAATTGTGGGAATCGATAGAATAATGGCGCTTAGGACCGTCTCCAGGCACGGCACGGTGCTGCATAGACTCAGCGTGATACACGACGTCCAATTCGGACTCTAGCACCCAAACGCTAGCCCCCTCTTGTAACGTGCTTTCGCCGTCTTTCACGGCTTCATAGCGTGGGTTCGGGACAACTGCACGCTGAGTTATCACTTCGCCGTTAATAACGCGCTCGGCGTTACCCATCACAAACCTAGTGATGTGCTCTAGCGGCATGTTTCCAGTCGTATCCTTAATGGTTGGCATAAAACCTCACCTTTCTATTAATTAAATCCTTAAGACTCGTCGGCGGTAATTTCGCCGAAGGCGGTAGGCTGAGTGGCAGCCACACCGTAAACAACCCTGGCTCTAACGCCAGTTTCGAACGCTGCGTCACGACGGACTAGTTCAATGGTTGGCGCTTGCTGAACCGCAAGGCTGATGCCCATGCTGTGCCCATACATGTACGCGTAGTTGTTCGAGCTGATGTTAACCAAGTTGTTCGAGATGTACACGTCGAAACCAGCTGCGCGACCAACAATGCCGTTAGCCATTGCGTTGTCGCCCATTTCAGTTGCTCTCTGGAAGTCTGCTGACTCGAGTAATGCAGTCATGCCTTTCGGGCGGACCACCAGCCATCTGCCTTGCTGGGGCACGTTAGCAGCGTTTAATTGCTCCGCAGCTGTAGTCAGTACTCCGTCCCAAGGGTCAGTAGTACCAACATCCCAAGCTATATCAGTTAACGTGCTGGACGTATAAAGTCCCGCCACGCCCTGGTCAATTTGGTCAGCCAAACCGTAAGCGATACGGTCTGCGAAACCATTAATTTGGTCAACACCAGTTTGACCCTGAAGGACGTTTTTGTCATCCAAGGACACGGCGCCGTAGTAATCCTGATTAAGGGAGATACTAACGGTGCTGGAGCTTTCAGCCGCGTACGTCACGCTACCGGAGTAAGCGCCAGCTGTGACGTTGCCGAACTTCTGTGCGTGGATGGTGTCGCCTTGTCCTTGTACGGCGCTCTCGTAATCCCGGTTGGCCAACTGACCAAGCACCAGGCTTTTATCGAGCGTGTCTAGAAGACGTGCGGACCATACCTCTGGAATGAAATCATTAGGGTAAGCCATTTACTTGCCTCTTTCTCCGACTAGTCTTGTAGTCGGTGTGAATTGCGCCTCACCCAAGCAACGCGAGCAGCTGAACCCTCGGGACCAACGGCCTCGAGTGCCTTCCGGAAAGACTCCCTGCTCAATGGGCTTTGTCCATCGTCAGCAACGGAGCCACCCGGATTAGTCACGTTAATTGGTGCGGGCTTAGTGTCTGTAGGCTTTAAGAAAGGCCACTTTTCAACAACTTTGACCGGGTCAATGACGCCTTCTTCGTTCACGAAGTCAGCGCTATTCTCACCAATAAGACTTACAGCAGCGTCAGCGTCCGCCACTTCCCCCGTCAAACGGGCGACAGCGTTAGCCTTAACGGTCTCGGCTCTACTAGCACTAAGTTCAGCTTCGAGGCCCGTTATTTTTGCCGTGAGGCGTTCCTGCTCGGTCATTTGTTGTAGTCGTAACTCTTCCTGTGCCGCTTTTTGGTCTGATTCCAACTGCTCCGCTTTCAGCCTGTGTTTCTTGGCTTCCTCGCGTAGTCGTTTTACGTAATCCAACGGAAACGACTGCTGTTGGTCCTGGCCTTCAGCTGGAACCTGTCCAACTTCAGGCGGTGGCGCTTCGGCTGCATCGACAACCTTCGCTTTGTCTTCGCTCATTGTCCACACCCTCTCGGTGCCCTCAAGCACCAAAATAAAAGGGGCAAAATATTAACCCCTCACCAGTCACGCTATTAATAGATTTAACGTGACTCCTAACCTAATTACGTTGGAACCGCTTGAACTCAAAGTCATTAGCGGAAACCTGCCTCAAGTACTGTAGCGCGTGGCCACAATTAGCCCACTCGCCAGCCTGAGCACGGTCCCAGTCCCTAGGGCCGTACACGGCCGCACCAGCGTTCGGGCCGCCAGGTAAGACGAATAGCTCTTTCTCTGGTAACGCCATTCCCTCGAGAGCGTCATGGTAATCCCGATGCACTTTACGGGGGAACACTCTTATCCATCGTTTCCAAGGTGCTCCGGCTTCTGCGGCTGAGTCACTCGCCGCGTCATCCTGACCGTGCCAGACGCCCAATCTAGCGCTTACGCCGCTTATGTTTTGCGCCTGTATTCGACTAACCTTCCCAGCTTTAATGCTCGTAGTGAGTTGACTACTGAAAGCCAGCGCATGCTCTCGCGCCCTAATTCTAATACTCCTCAATTGCGCACGATTAACCTCCTTAGGAAGGCCCAAGGAATGAGCATGGAACAAACGCCCTGCTCTTTGGCCCTCCAAATAAGACCGACTGAGTAACTCCTCCACCTGCCTCGTTGTTGGGTCATCTAGGGCTCTCGCCCTCGGTAAAATGCGGTTGAACGCCCTCCGCAATAGACGCGCTAGCCTACTGAGCAGCATTATCCGCTAGTTAGGAACGTATCAGGGTCAATAATTTGACTTTGGCTACTTATCCACTCCGTAACGTCATCATCGCTCCATGTTGGGTATAAGTCCTTGACCTTGTTCACCGTGACGCTCAGAGGCACAATCCCCTCCTGAAAAAGCTTAATGGCGGTATCAACCTCACTCAAGTAGTCCTTCTGTTTAAACGGAGTAACACTGACAGCGCCAATTTCTGTACCCGCTATGTTAGCTAAGTCCGTAGTGACCTCGGTCAATAACTCCGATAAGTCACGAGCGTAACCTTGGTTAGAAAGCTGGGCGCTTAAATTCGCTTCTTTCAGCGCCTCTCCGCTTGGTGTGGCCGTACCAAGAAAACCACCCGGTAGGTTAACGTCCATCCGGACGCGCTCCGCCCTCATGGCCCTCTCTTCCCTCAATTCCTTCAGGTTGCCGGGCTCTAACCAGTCCACGGTTGCGTCCTTAGTGCCTGTCCAAACTTCCCCAGGACCAACAACCGCTCTTGATTTCGATTCACCGTCAACATCAACGCCACCCAACGCCAACAGCATTGGATATCCAGCTAATTCCTCAGCCAGGATGAGCCTTGCGTCCGTAGCCCAAAGAGCTTTAATGGTGGGCAGGGCTCTCTCTATCTCCCCGATAGCCAAGCCGTCTGTAGTCCAACTCCTGACCCTAAAGCGAGGTCTGGAAGTGTTCTCATCAATGCTGACTGGGTTTTTTTGGAGGTCAGTAGGGTCATCCAAGCCCCTCCACAGAGTGCGTTTAGAAAAACCACCCGTGGTGTCATCAGACCAGTCCCATACCTCCACAGCCCAAGAGCCAGCGTCATCCATGATGATGTTGCGGCTGTCACCATCATCAAAATCACTCCGGCTGTCTGGATTTGACGGAATGAACGAATGGGGGACCTCTTGCCAAGTGCGATAAAGCCCAATTACGTTATCCTTGTTATCGTCCTGCGTGATGGGCTCGATAACGCCGCCTAATCGAGTGATGGTCTGAGTGCCTTCCTCTGTATCGTGAGCCACGCAAGCCATGATGCCGATTGAGAGGTACGTTTCGAGTAACCTTCTGGATAAACTCCGCAAATCAATAGTGTGGAGCATCTCTTGACTGTCTTCAGTATCAACCGCGATGGTTCCGATGATACTAGGTATCTTTTTCTCCAAAATCTGTGGACCGACTGACTGGCACTGATTCAAAGCCCGATTCCAAGCCTCAGCCCTAGTGGCGTTACGAGCCGCAGGCATTAACTCCCCACTGTTAGGCCGCCAAACACCAGCTGCGATGTCTAGCGCCTCGTCCGCCGTGTCAATACGACCACGAGCCGCCCTGAGTTGTAACTCTCGTAATTGTTCAAGTGCTATACCCATAAAACAACTCCCCTAAAGCCCCATCGCTTGTTGCAAGGCTTGTCGACTAGTGCTCACGTTACCTTTAAGGCTGTAATGAAGTGACGCTAAACTATCAACATCGTCATCAGCCTCGTTCATGCCTGGTTCCCCTACAAAATGACTCAAATTCTCCGCAAGCTTACCGCTCCAGGGTAGGCCAAATGGAATTTGTATCATGCCACTATTCCAATCCGCAGCGGCCGGCTGAGAAGCGTAAAACTTACCCGTGAAATTCTTATCTCCTGACGAACGCAAACAATCGTTAATCCGTACTCCCACACTATTCTCTATATAAGCTTTCGTAGCAGCCTCAGTGCCTCCCAAACGCCCATAGACAGGCTTCGGGAACGTAGTCAATACTGGACTCCACTGCTCAATCTTTTGCTTCGCTGAATAATACTTCGTAACATAAACAACTCCATTAGAACCAAGAACGCCACCTATAAAAACCGTACTATCTCCACCGTTCTCAGTGTACGCAAAATCAACGCCCGTTCCCATTTTGCCAACCCCTTGTTGCTCCTCCCCCGGACTGTAAAACGTCGGAGGGCCAAACACCTGACCTCCACTGTCGATAAAGCGTCCGTAGAGCTCTTGCTCTTTAAAGGCGCCACTGTAAGCCTGATTTAGGCTATCAATGTACTCCTTCGGTAAATGAGGATTATCGAACGTTGAAGCCCTGAAGGTTTCGACGTCGTCCCCTTCCACTAGCTCCCGAAGCCATTGGGACCGTTTGGGCGTTGTAGTAATCCACAATTGGCCGGGCGCGAGCCGTAAACGACCTAATGTAACCCGGTAAGCATCCTCATTCATTAACCCCGCTTCGTCCAATCCCGCCCAGTTCACGTTCACACCCCTCAGCCTCTCCGGGTTATCAGCTGACCTCAACCAAATTCTGGTGTCGTTAATTAAACGTATGACCATCTCGCTTTTATTGAAATCCGCTATGAAGGGCCTAAAGTGTTTAGTCAAAGTCTCCACTAAAATATCTCGAACCATTGGATAAGTCGGCTCCACCAGTAACCCCAGGCTTCCCCTGGGTTGACTGAATGCCTTGATAATTGATGCAAACGTCTTCCCGCTACCCAGCCCGCCGATATAAGCACTAATCCTAGATTGAGAGTTGATAAACCCTTTTTGGGCGGGCAGTGGCTGGAATTTGAGTTCCGCCGTTCGCGTCTCTAGCGTCATTCAACCATGTTGATATGAATATCGGTCCGCACGTCACCTTGTATGGCGTGCTCCTGCCGCTCTACGAAGCCTCGGCCTCTTCCTAAAGTGCGTAATGTCAGCTGTATCGCCCAGGGTTGACCTTCCTCAACGGCCTCACGAAGTTTGTTCTGGGCCACGTCCAGACCGTAGTCGGCTGCCTCCTCGCGTGCCTCCCGCACTGTCGGGTGTTCTTCTAAATACCTATAAATGACCTTGCGGTCGCAGCCAAGCTGTCTAGCTGCCGCTGCTACCATGCCATTACTACTACGCAATGCATCCGCCACTTTCTTTGGCGTCATGGGCCTAGCTCGTCTTGTTTTTTGGGTCATCAGTCCCTACTCCTATCATAAGAGTAGCCCCCGTGCTCTTCCAAACCACGGGGGCATTCCAACCAGCTCACAGGGCGCAGAGGCCAGCGCTTGCGTGCTTGAGACAGGGGCAGCGCTGGGCCTTTGGATTAACGCCCTTAGCCATTATACGTTAATGAGTGAATAACGTCCAACCTAAGGCTTAATAACACAAAACACGCGAAATGTCAAGGGTGGTCCCGGGGAAAGGAAGGAAACCCGGGACCACCTAAGAATGTAGCATCTACAGCACAACAGCTACATCAATAATTTTTCGGCTTGATGACAGCAAAGGCCTAGATGGACGTTTGTTTAGGTTCAGCTGGTAGCCCGCAGCGTTGCCCTTCCTTTGGTATATGGGGTAGGGACGCCTCAGAACGCGGGCATCTTTCGTCATGCTCTCCAAAAACCAGAATGATAACTCTCGGCGTTCTACGTCTATTAGCTCGTTTTCCACCACGTCAATATAAGCTTGTCTCGAGAGGCGCAACGTATGCGCAGTGATTCCGAGTGGTTCGTCTGCTTCGACCGAGATGTCTATTGTGGCTGGTGATTCGTCTGACCCTTTACCTGAGGAAGTGCGTGTAGGACGAGAATTATGATGATGATGCCAGCGTGATGTGCCGTTAGCAATGAACCATAATTCTGTTAATAGTAGTTCCGCTCCTAACCGCCTAGAGTTCCTATTCATGCCTTGTGTAACGTTTGTTCAACGTTATTCCTTTTTGCATAATTCTTTTAGGTCTGCCTCTAGTGCGCCGCTCAATATTTGGTCTGGGGTATAACGGAGCACCCTGTAGCCATAATGAACCACGGCCGTATTGTACTTCTCGATATCTGCCCGGAAGCCCTTACCAGTCGTGTGGCGCGACTTTCTCCAGGTTCCACCCTCGATTTCAATACCGATTTTCCAGGGTTCGTTGGGGATACAGTAGTCAAAGCGCCATCGCCTTTTTAAGCTCTTGGCAAAGCTGAATTCGGCTACCCAAGTAAAATGCATGCTTGATAACAACTCTTCCACGTAGAGACTGGCCGCCGTCTTGTTGGTCACTAGAGCTTATTGTACCCTACAGGCCGCGAGTGTAAGCCCTCTAGTGGGGTGCCATCGTCTGCCTTAATGCTGACACTGAAGTACTCATCATCAATGATGAGACGCTCATCACGCTTAATTATTGCTTCAGCTAATTGTGGATGATAATTCAATATAACGTCCTTAAGTAAGACCCTCAGTTGGGCTTGTTGTTTAGTGAGCTTTCTACCCATTGTTCACCGCGAGTCGTTGCATCAACTCCCTAGCCCTCTGTTCCAATTCGTTGCGCTGGGTATTTTGCAATGCCTCCTCCGTCCTTTCTTTGAATTCTACGCGTTGCCCTCTAACTGGCCTCCAATCCGGGTGATTCCGGTTAGCCCTGTCTCCCCCCTCCAGCTCCTGAGACGAACGAGAAGACGGCGAGCGCAACCAACTCACATCCAAACCAATCCAGCCATTCTCCAAAGCCTTAGAAAGCAACTCATTAGCTCGCGGGCCGGCCGCAAAAAGCTTAGCCACAAGCCGCTTGCATGATTGTTTCGTAACCCCTTTACGGAGCTCCCGCCTATGAGAAAGGAAGGAAATCCAGAGCTCCCTAGACACACCTGAAGGTAGGTCAATATCTTCAAATTGTTCTTTGGGGCTTGTGTTCTTGGGTTTTGCTCTCATGTTCTTCTCATTCTTGGGGCTTTTGCTTTTTGGTTTTGGTTGTGTTTTCTCTAAATTCCCCATATGTTTTTTATTTAAGCTTTTATTTTCTTTAAGAGTGGCAACTGTGGTTGACACTGATTCGCGTCCCGTGGCAACTGTGGTTGACACCCCCCCTTCTTCCGTGTCGTCTCCAGTTGCCAGGATG
>Ga0310344_10000621_pt1 | contig 27799 bp, 41 predicted proteins | sample HC15DNA20200_MG_FD_203801 | JGI IMG/M metagenome (GOLD analysis project Ga0310344, IMG submission 203801) | Marine microbial communities from station ALOHA, North Pacific Subtropical Gyre - HC15-DNA-20-200_MG | ecosystem: Environmental > Aquatic > Marine > Oceanic | place: Pacific Ocean: North...
AAGCAATAGAAAAAGGTGTAGTAGATTTAATTAATCAAGGTGCAGAAAAAGGACTATGGGAGTTTGAACCAATAGTTGAAGTACCTGAAATTAAAGACTACCTAGATGAAACTGGTACAAGTGATATAACAATTGATATGGGCGAAGTAAAACCAGAAAAAACTTACGAGGATTTTTTAATAGAAAAAGAAAGACAAAAAGAAGAACGTAAGAAAAAAATACAAGCAGAAATATCAGACGAAAAATTAAAGAAAACTGCTGAAGAAGAAGAATGGAACCAAGTAGACGAAACAGAAGAGGAGAACAAGTCAGATGAAAAAGATAGTAATGGCAATAGTGATTCTTCTAGCGACAACAATTAATTGTTTAGCAGGTAATTCCGTATATATTCAACAAGATAATCAAAACAGCGACGGATCAATCTTTATAAAACAAGATGGTTCAGGAAATAAAGTAGGTATAAGTACATCATCAACCTTTAATGTAAAGGGTGCAAACTTAACACTTATCATAAAACAATTAGGTAATTCAAATTTAGCAACTGATAGCAACCATAAGTCATTTATGGGTTCTAATATGACTTTTGATTATATTGCTACAGGTAATTCAAACGTATTAAGATTAGACCTAGATGACGTAGGTGCTGATGGTCATTATTATGATATAGATATTACAGGTGCTTCAAACATAGTAGAGATAGATACAAATGTTAATGATGACATACAAGATACTCACATAGATTTAGATATAAGAGGAGACTCAAATGATTTTTGGGCATATGTTAGAGGTGATTCACACTTCTTATATGTTCTTATGTCAGGTGATTCAAATGATGTAGAGTTTTATGGTGCAACAAACTCAACAGGTATGGTTGGTTCTAGTAAAGCAAATGTTATGATTGGTCCAGATGTAGAGTCACACGGTATCTTTGCAGACTCAACTGGTGATGAAGGTGCTACAATTGATGTTTATATAATTGGAAGTTCCAATACTGTTCATATGGCAAGTTGGGGTGCAAGCAACTATCAAGTCCACGATATCATAGGTGATTCAAATATTTTAGATGTTCATCCAGACGCAGTTGGTTCACACGTTAGAATGATACAATATGGAGATAATAATTATATGAAAACTGTAACTAGTGGAGATGATAATGTTTATAGATATTATGGAAGTGGTGGAAATAATAAAGCATATGTTTATATCTATACTTCGGACGCAACAGTAGAATTAAAACAAACAGGCGGTGCTAATACTGCCACTCTTACAATTTCTGGTTCATCAATATACGATTATACTTTACTTGTAGACCAAGATGGTTCAGATACTTGTACATATTCATACAATAGAAGCAATCAAACAGCAGATACAACTGTACAATTAAATAACAGCGGGTGTTAAATGAGAAAGATATTTTTACTAATATCATTTCTAGTACTCTTCTGTTCTAGTGCGTTGGCTCAAACCGTTGGTACGGTTATAGGTCAAATGGGTACTACTTGGAATGAACGTGATGGAAAAATTGAAAATACTTCAATGGGTTATGAATTACAAATGTGGGACTTTCTTCAAACAGGTGAAGATGGTGGTATGATATTAAAGTATGCTGATAATACTAAATTTACAATGGGTCCAGGTACAGAATTAACTATTGATGAATATTCTTTTGATACTTCTGTTATACCAATTAAAATTGCAATGAACGTATCAGTTAATGTTGGTACATTTACATACGAATCAGGTTCTATATCTAATTTAGGTGGTGAAGTTAATATAAATGCTGGTAATGCCACAATTACAGTACAAGGTACTGCTTTTTCAGGAACAGTTGATACTTCAGGCAAAGCAACAATTACTTTGTTGCCTGATAGTAATGGTGCAGTAGGTCAAGTAACTGTATCTAATGACGCAGGTTCTCAAACAATAACTAATGCTTACAATTCAGTAACCGTTTATACAAATGATTTAGCACCTACACCTCCAAAAATAGAAACTAATAAACAAGATATTATTGAGTTAGATAAATTTGAAGATGAAATAAAAGATGAATCAACAAAAACTTTTGGTGATGTAGAAAAAAAATCTGAAATGTCTAAAGAAGAAACTCAAGCACAGGAGATGGAAGAGGCATTAATTAATGAAGAAGCAAGTGTTGTAGAAGATAGTAATACAATTGTTGCTACTGATATGTCAATTGGTGAAACAGACGCAATGGTTGAAATGGAATCAGTAGAAGAAAGTACTTTAGTTGAAGTTATAGATGATGTTGATACATCTTATTATGACGAATGGGAAAGTGATTTAAAAGATTGGGGTTATATAGATGAAGATAACCAGATTTCAGTTTGGGATGCAGAAGGTGAAAAAACTATGGACTGGGATGACGCAAAGAAAATGTATGCAGAAATGGATCAAGCATACTTTGACGCCATTGGTTGTTCAGATTGTACTTGGGACACTATAAATTGGGATGATGTAGATTGGGACGCAGTTGATTGGGAAGAATATGAAGACAAATATAATGAACTATTAGAAGATTATGGATTAACTTCTTGGGCAGTTGAAGAAGAAGAGGTTAACGTAGTTGAAGAAACTAAAGAAGAAACAGAAGCAACTGTAGTTGAAGGATATACTTGGGAAGATTTTGCTTTAGATGATGACTACTATAACAATGCAGAATACAAATCACAAGGTGGACCTCCAACATTAACTGTACAAAACTATTGTGAGTACAATGGTTATGATGACTACTGGTGCAACCAAGATTATATTGATTACTTAAACGATTGGTATAAAAATGACTGGACTTTAAAAGTAACTAACGATAGTTGGACTAAAGAATCTAAAAAGATATTTGGTAAATTATATGGTTGGTGCGGAAGTTATCCTAATTGGAAAATGTGTGAAAATCAACCTAAACCTTGGAAGATGAAAGACTTAAAGAAAACATATATATCAGATTGGGAGTGGGCAGATTGGGATACATATTGGGACGCATTATATGATTGGTGGTATACAGGTTATGATTATAACAATGAAGATGACCAAAGTAATTGGGAAGATGAATATAATTATGAAGATGACTATGATATAGACGCAGAATTAGAATTATTATTAGCAAGTTATGATAAAGAAGAGTGTTTAAATTATGGATATTATTGGGACAATGCCAAGTCTAGTTGTGGTACTGAATGGGTAGATAATAGTGGTTCAGAAACAACTGTAACTGCTAGTGGAGAAACTTTAAATTATAGTACAGGAGATGTAACTCAAACTTTAACAACAACCAGCGGTGGTGTGTCAACAAGTACTACTTCTACAGGAAGAGTATCAACGTTAGATAACGATTTTGACGCAACTGCCTCAACGTCTGGTGATTACACAATCATAAATAGATATAACGACAACCATAGAGCTTATATTAAGACTGAAACTAGTAATGAAGCAGACGTCCAAATATTACAAGATAAAGAAGCTCAACACATTGACGTAGGGACTTCCTCTACACAAAATAATATAACTATAATACAAACGGATTAAATATGGACTACGGAACTATCAATTTATTCATAATCTTTGGATTACTAATTTATATGGACTGGTCTATCTATAGATGGATAGATAGAGAATTTTAATGGCTGATTTACAAGTAGATATAGCAAAACTAAAAAAAGACATTGAGCAAGTCAATAGTATTCACACACGTTTAGACACAGCAATAGACAAATTAACAGATGTATCAACATCTATTAAGTCTATGTTGGCAGTACACTCCGAAAAAATTGCTAGACAAGAACAAGTTGATGAAATTATATTTGAAAAATTGAAAGAAAGAGCAAGTGAAATTGACAATATACATAGAGAATTAACTAGAGAAATAGAACAAAGTGAAAAACGATTATTATTAGAAATTAAAGCAATAAGAGTTGATATTGGTTCCAGAGTTGGTATGTTAGAAAAATATAGATGGATTATACTAGGTGGTGCTATAGTAATAGGATGGATAGTATCTGGCAATTTTGAAGCAATTGTCAAGCTAATGAGCTAGAGAAAAATTGTTACCTTTTACCCGAGGAAAATAGCCTGGGTATTTTTTAGTCACCAGGTTTGAGCGTACAGACTTGACTATTTTTGTTAAATGGTGTATATTATGAGATAGTGTTATGTCAAGTTATATAGATTTAAAGTATATTAATTCAATCTCTTCAGGATTGGATAAGTTTAAAAAGAAAAACGATTATCTCTTCAATTTTAGGTGTCCACATTGTGGAGACTCGCAGAAGAGTAAAACTAAAGCAAGAGCATATCTTTATAGAGTAAAAAACGATATGTTCTTCAAATGCCACAATTGTGGTATGGGTCAGAATTTGGCAAATTTCATCAAATATCTGGATCCCAAAAAATACGGAGAATACTTATTAGAGAGATACAAAGGATCGGCACCTTCCACGCCTCAACCTAAATTTGACTTTAAACCAACAAAGTTTGAAGAACCAAATTTACTAGATTCTTGTATTAAAGTAAGTACGTTAAAAGACGGACATCCTGTAAAGGAGTACGTAAGAAAGAGATTGATCCCTCCACAATATTATGAGATAATTTATTTTGTTGACAAATTTCATAATTTTGCCAATAAAGTGAAACCAGGGATTTTTAAAGAAAGTTATGAACACCCTAGATTAATTATTCCTTTCTTTGATGTAACTGGTAAGTTGTTTGCATTTCAAGGCAGAGCATTTGGAAAAGAACAACCAAAATATATTACTATTAAACTTGATGAAACAAAACAAAAAGTATATGGACTTGAACGTGTAAATTATCAAAAACATATTTACATAGTTGAAGGTCCACTTGATAGTTTGTTTTTAGATAATTGTTTAGCGGCAGGCGGAGCTGATTTAACTCTACGTGTGCCGAGTGACCAAGTTACATATATATTTGACAACGAACCTCGTAATAAAGAAATAATAAAACGGATGTACGCTGTGATTGAAAAAGATTACAACGTAGTTGTTTGGCCAAATGATGTGCAACTTAAAGATGTAAATGAAATGATTATGGGTGGTATGAAAAGAGAAGAGTTAATAGATATTATAAGTAAGAATACATTTAGCAAATTAGAGGCATTAACGAAATTAAACTATTATAAGAAATGTTAGGAGTGTGTAAATAAAAATGGTGAATGAGAATATAAGTGTAGTGAAACGTAATGGGAGAGGTAAAGAATCTCTCAATATTGAAAAGATACATCAAATGGTAGAATATGCGTGTGAAGACATAACGCAAGTTTCTGCTTCTTCTGTAGAAATGAATAGTGGTCTACAATTTTATGATGGCATATCAACAAACGAAATTCAACAAATCTTAATTAAATCAGCAAACGATTTAATCACTTTAGAAAATCCAAATTATCAATATGTTGCCGCTAGACTATTACTCTATAGTTTAAGAAAACAATTATTCCATAAAATGTGGGATCATCCACATATTTACGACCACGTAAAAAAATGCATTGATATTAATGTATATGATAAAGAAGTTTTAAATTGGTATGATAAAAAAGATTTTGATAGAATGGAAAATTGGTTAAATCACGAAAGAGATTATACTTTTACATATGCAGGTTTAAGACAAGTCATTGACAAATATCTAGTGCAAGATAGAAGTACAGGACAAATTTTTGAAACTCCACAATTTATGTATATGATGATATCTGCTACATTATTTGCAAAATACCCAAAGAACAAAAGGATGAGTTATGTTAAAAAATATTATGACGCTATTTCACGTTTTAAAATCAATATTCCAACACCTGTTATGGCTGGTGTACGAACTCCTATTAGGCAGTATGCGAGTTGTGTCTTGGTGGATGTTGATGATACTTTGCCTAGTATCTTTTCCAGCGATATGGCTATTGGCAAGTATGTTGCCCAAAGAGCAGGTATTGGAATCAATGCAGGAAGAATTAGAGGGATCAACTCACGTATTAGAGGTGGTGAAGTACAACATACTGGCGTTATTCCTTTTCTTAAAAAATTTGAAGCAACTGTTAAGTGTTGTACTCAAAACGGAGTACGAGGAGGTTCGGCAACTGTTCACTTCCCTATTTGGCACAAAGAAATAGAAGATATAATTGTATTAAAAAATAATAAAGGTAGTGAAGATAATAGAGTAAGAAAATTAGACTACTCTATACAGTTATCAAAATTATTTTACGAAAGATTTATTAATGATGAAGATATAACTTTATTTTCACCACACGAAGTACCAGAACTTTATGAAGCGTGGGGAACAAAAGAATTTGATGAACTTTATGAAACAGCAGAAAGAAAAACAAGTGTATGGAAAACTAAAGTAAAAGCACAGGACTTGTTTATGGCAATTTTAAAAGAAAGAGCAGAAACAGGTCGTATTTACATTATGAATATAGACCATTGTAATACACACTCTAGTTTCAAAGATAGAGTTTATATGTCTAACTTATGTCAAGAGATTACTTTACCTACAGACCCAATAAGTCATATAGATGGTGAAGGAGAAATTGCGTTATGTATTTTATCAGCAGTTAATGTAGGACTTTTAAAAGATTTAGATGAATTAGAAACCTTATGCGATTTAGCAGTAAGGTCATTAGACGAAGTTATAGACCATCAAAGATATCCAGTTAAAGCGGCAGAAATTTCTACAAAAAGACGAAGAAGTTTAGGAATTGGATATATAGGTCTTGCTCACTACTTAGCAACATTAGGACTTGGTTATGAAACTAAAACTGCTTGGAAAGAAGTAGATAAGTTATCAGAAGCATTCCAGTATTATCTATTAAAATCTAGTAATGAATTAGCAAAAGAAAAAGGCAAGTGCGAAGCATTTGACAAAACAAAGTATTCAGATGGTATCTTACCAATTGACACCTACAAAAAAGAAGTAGATGAGATTGTATCTCGGAAACTTTCATATAAATGGGAAGACTTGAGGAAAGATATTAAGGAATTTGGGTTAAGACATAGCACACTCACTGCTCAAATGCCTTCTGAAAGCTCTAGCGTGGTTTGTAATGCCACAAACGGCATTGAACCACCTAGGGACTATATTTCAGTTAAGAAAAGTAAGAAAGGTACATTAAAACAAGTTGTGCCTGATTATAAAAAATTAAAAAATAATTATACGTTATTATGGGATATGAAAAGTAATGAAGGATATATAAACATAGTAGCAGTAATGCAAAAATATTTTGACCAATCAATTAGTGGTAATTGGTCATATAATCCTGAAAATTATGATGAAGGAGAAATACCTTTATCAATAATGGCAGAAGATTTATTAACAACTTATAAATTAGGTTGGAAGACTTCTTATTATCAAAACACATATGATAGTAAGAAAGATGTAGAGGAACCTGTACATCCTATCGGTTGGAAAGATGATGTACCAGAAACCAAAACTATAATGGAGAAAAAAGACGAAGAAGAATGTGAAACCTGTGTAATTTAAAGGAGCCGTATGGCGTTTTTATGTGCAAATGTTCCTCATATAGAGGTACTAGTTAAGAAACAATACCTTTACGATTTAGAGAAAGGTCACGGAGAGTTTGAACCAGGTATCTGGTGTACAGTTAAAAGTATTCAAGGTAGAGCATTATATTTTGAAACATATCTGTATGAAAGTGGAGCATTATATGATAAGTTGCCTATAAATGCTTTTGTATGGAAAAAAACGAAAGAAGATATAAAATTAAGTGAATTACAATTATGGGACTGTTTTGATTATGATATATCAGTTATTGAGAAGCAATTAGTGAGTGGTAATAGATGTACATATTTGTCGCCAAGTAAAAAAATGTATGAAGGTAATTATATGTTTAGTATAGATAGTTGTAGTGCAACGAATAAAGAATTGAACGTAGGTTATAGTGAAAATCCATCACAACATAAATCATTTAACATAATAAAATTAGATAATGGTCATTTTGCTGCTCAACCAAACAATAGAGTTTTATTTTATGACAAGTCTTTAACACCAAGTAAACCAAAAAGACCTGATTATAAAGTATCTACTAGAGAATATAGTGTAGATAATATGGATAAATGGACAGCAGGTGATAGTGATGAACACCATTATAATTTAACAGAATCAGAAAGATTACAAGCAGAATTAGAACCAATAAATGACTAAAAGCGTATTTAATACAGAAAAAAAATTAGACTATACTAAACAACCTATGTTTTTTGGTAAAGACTTACAGGTGCAAAGATATGATGAACTAAAATATCCTATCTTTAATAAATTGTTTCAACAACAATTAGGTTATTTTTGGAGACCAGAAGAAGTATCTTTACAGAAAGATATATCAGACTATAGAGAGTTAAATGAACAACAAAAGTTTATCTTTACATCTAATTTAAAATATCAAACAATGATGGATAGTGTGCAAGGACGAGGACCTGCTTTAGCATTTTTACCTTTTGTTTCAATACCTGAATTAGAGAGTTGTGTTCTTGCGTGGGACTTCTTTGAAAACATACACTCACACTCATATACATATATCATTAAAAATTTATATTCAAATCCTAGTGAAGTTTTTGATACTATAATTTCAGATGAAAAGATTGAGAAAAGAGCAATGAGTATAACACAAAGATATGATGATATGATAAATTTAGGTTATAAATGGCAATTAAAACCAGATAGTGTTGATATGTATGAGTTGAAAAAGAAATTATATTTAACATTGATGACTGTTAATATATTAGAAGGATTAAGATTTTATGTTTCTTTTGCGTGTTCGTTTGCGTTTGGAGAATTAAAAATGTTAGAAGGTTCTGCTAAAATATTATCATTGATAGCACGTGATGAAACTTTACATTTATCAATCTCACAAAGAATACTTAATAACTATCGTGATAATGAAAATGATAGAATTATGAATAAAGTGATGAAAGATACAGAAAAAGAAGTTTATACAATGTATGAAAATGCAGTAGGACAAGAGAAACGTTGGGCGACTTATTTGTTCTCTAAAGGTTCTATGATAGGATTATCAGAAAAACTATTACATCAATTTGTAGAGTATATGGCAAATAGACGTATGAGAGCAATAGGATTAGAACCACAATATGACCAGAAAGTAAATCCATTGCCTTGGGTTGACCATTGGTTAAATAGTAGGTCATTACAAAATGCACCACAGGAAACAGAAATTGAAAGTTATGTTATAGGTGGTATTAAACAAGATGTACAAAAGGATCAGTTTAAGAAATTTAAATTATAAAATATATTATGGACGAAGAGATAATAAAGAACACTAGGTTTAGTTGTGGTAATTGTAAAGTGACCTATACTATAAAATATGATGAAGAAGAAACAGATATGAAACCTATGTCTTGTCCATTTTGTAGTTATGAAATAGATGAAGAAGATGATATTGGAGATGAAAATGAAGAAACTAGTTGGGATTGATTATAGTTTAACAAGTCCTGCCATATGTGTTACAGATGATTTTAAGTTTGAATATAGTCATTTCTATTTTCTTACTAATAAGAAAAAACATTTGGGCAAATTTGGTAATATAATTGGTTATGAACATCAACCTTATACAGACCCTATCCAAAGATTTACTCAAATTTCTGATTGGGTTTTAAAAATATTAAGATTAAATCACTCTAAAGACAATATAGATACATTAGCAATAGCAATAGAAAACTATTCTTATGGTTCTAAAGGTCAAGCATTATTTCAAATAGCAGAAAATTGTGGCATACTTAAATATAGATTAGCAGAACAAAAATACAAATATAGTGTTATTGTACCAAGTGTTGTTAAGAAACTTGCAACAGGTAAGGGTAATGCAGATAAAGAAATGATGTATGAACAATTTTGTAAAGATACAAAAACAGATTTAAAGAAATTATTAGACACAACAAAAGCAGGCAATCCAGTATCAGATATAGTTGATAGTTGGTATATAGCAAAGGCACATTATGGGCGACTTTAAAATATTAATACTTGCATATCTAATTGGTCATAGTCCAATAGAAACACAACAAACTTTCCAAATGGAAGGTTGGTATAAAAATATGGAAGAGTGTAAAAAAGAATTACTTTTACAAAAACCAGATGGAAGATACGAAGTGATGAACGAGTTTGTTGTAGATGGAGAGTTTAAATGGGATTGGTTAGTTGCAGGTTGCAAAAGTGATACAACAGGAGAAGAATTCCAAGTATGGCCTGACTACCCTAAAGGTAAACCAAAAGAGTTAGAAGGCATTGAGTTTGATGTTTTTGAATTAAATATATGAAATTATTAAAAGCAAGACAATATGTAATCTGTCAACACGCACCATTAAAAGGAATAAAACCTAAAGTTACAATAGTGCCTGTTAAAGATTTAATGTTAACTGCTGATTATGAATGGATGATAAAAAGATATCCTGCTTTTAAAACTAGTATTGAAAGTGCAGGTATGAAGTTTCCTATTATCTATACAGATTTAGAACACTATTGGTTAAAAAGAAGATGGAAGAAAGACGAAGAAGGAAATTGTATACCTGGCATTTCAGTACACACAGGTAATAAAAGAGTGTATTGGGCAAAGAGAAATGGGTTTACCCATATAGAAGGATACTTTGTTAATAATAAAGATGAACAAGCGGCAATAGTTAGACAAACATTTTTAGCACCTGCTAGTTTTCCAACTACAAATGCTCGTGCATATCAAGAAGAGGTTAATAAATATGAAACCATTAATTGAATTTCAAGATGAATTTCCTAAACAACTATTAGACGAATTTGCTCAAAGTAATTTGATGATATATAATTGGGCAATGCCAGTTAAAGATTGTCAAATGATTATTGAGAAGTTTGAACAGGTAGTCAAATTTGATAAAACACAGGTAGATGAATTTAAAACTGGTCGTAAAAACTTTACTGAAATAGATATAGACAAATATGGTGATTCAGATTTTTGGAAAGAACCTAAAAAGAAATTTGTTGCAATGATGGAAAAATATAAATTAGAATTTATGAAAAATTTGAATATTAAAGATTTAGATTTTCCACCAGTAATAGATATGGAAAATATAAGAATAAAAAAATATATGCCTAATGACGAAGACCAATTTAAAGTACACGTAGATGTTGTTCGTTCTATGGGTGATTCATCAAAAAGATTTTTAGTTTATATATTATATCTTAATGATGTTGAAACAGGTGGTCATACATATTTTCCAAAACCTGAAATATTAGTTAAACCAAGAGCAGGAAGATTGTTAATGTTTCCACCTTTTTGGACTAATCCACACGCTGGATTAAAACCAACTAGTGGACCAAAATATGTTATGATGTCTTATTTACATTATGGGGACGTAGAAGATCCGAGGTATAAAAAATAATGTATCAACCATTACCACACGAATTAGAAATTAAAGTAAGTAAAATCCACGGTTCAGGATTGTTTGCAAAAGAAGATATTGATGACAATACAAAGATAGGATTAGGTTGGTTAGTAGTTGGTGCAGAATTAATAAGAACTCCTTTAGGAGGTTTCATTAATCATAGTGATAATCCTAATACAATAAAGGAAAAAGTAGATGATAAGTATTATCTCTATAGTATAAGAGATATAAAAAAAGGTGAAGAGATAACTTTAAAATATACTTTTTATAGTGTAAATGAATCTAGAACAAAGTAAAGAATTATTTAAAAAAAATATATATTCAGTAGAGATAGGTATTCATAGTTATTGTAATAGAACTTGTACATTTTGTCCATTGTCAAGAGAAGATGTAAACAGAAGAGATAAAAAGAATACAATTTATATGACAGATGAAATGTATGTAAGTATAATGAAACAACTAGGTGAAATTGATTTTGATGGTCGTATAGATTTTACAAGATATCACGAACCACTTGCAGATAAAGAAGCAATATTAGATAGAATTAGAATAGCAAAGAAGTATATACCTAAAGCAAAATTAAATATTAATACCAATTCAGATTATCTTAATAAAAAGTATATACAAGAGTTGATAGACGCAGGCGTAGATAATATAGCAATGCAAGCGTATTTAAAAAATGGTACAACTGTTTATGATGAAAACGAAGTATTTGAACGTATCAATCATATATGTAATAGAATAGGTGCAGAAAGAATTAATCCAGAGGAACATAAAAATAAAGATTGGATTATATACAGATTGCCACAATTCAAAGGTTCTATTCACGCAAGAAATTATTGGAAGAATGGAACTAATAGAGCAGGTAGTGTACCAATAGATTTAGGTTATAGAAGAACACAACCTTGTACGAGTATGAATAGAGGAATTTTTATAGAGTATGATGGTTCAATGACTATCTGTTGTGATATGTTGACACCAGAAGTCCATAGTAAATGGGCAGTAGGTAATTTAAAAAAAGAACCTAGTTTATTTTTAAACTATACTAGTGATTACTATACAGAATGGAGAGAAAGAATTAATAAAGCAGATTGGTTTAAAGGTTCTCCTTGTATAGTTTGTAAAAGGGATGTAAGAGGTAAAGAGGCAAGATAATGTGTGCGATACACGGAATATTATGTAGGTCTAAAGAGTTAATGGATGAAATGTTGTGCCAAGCACATCATAGAGGACCTGATGGTAATGGTCAATGGAGTGATGAAGATATTACTTTAGGTCATAATCTATTATCAATTATAGACACTACAGAAAATTCAAAACAACCTTGGTTTCATAATGATTGGGTATTAGTTTATAATGGAGAGATATACAATTATAAAGAATTAGGTTTTAAAACTAGAACTAATACAGATACAGAAGTTTTAATTAGAGGTTTAGAAAAAGAAGGTTCATCATTTATTAAAAAATTAGATGGTATGTTTGCCTTTGCCGCTTATAATAAAAAGAAAAAAGAATTAATACTTGCTAGAGATAGTAATGGTGCGAAACCTTTATATTATGGTTATATAAATGATAAGTTAGCATTTTCTTCTGAAATTAAAAGTTTATTAGCAATAGGATTTGAAAGAAAAGTAGATAAAGAAGGATTTAAACATTATTATAAACAAGGATACAATTCTGGTTATTTAACTTTATTTAAAGGTATAAAGAAATTAGTACCAGGTGAGTATGTTAAAATTAATCTTAACACAAAACGAAGAACATCATCTAATCTTAATAATGAACTTGTAAAACAAATACCAGTTAAAAATGTAGGTAAGATTTCAGAAGAAGTTAGAAATAGATTATATCAGGCGACTAAACAGACTTTAATGGGACGTAGAGAGATTGGTTTATTTTTAAGTGGTGGTATTGATAGTACATCTATATTATATGAAATGACACAATCACTAGATACAAAACCAAATACATTTAGCTCCAGATTTATATTAAGAGATAGAAAAAGTAGACTTAATCAAGACCCCGATTTGGCAAAACAAACATCAGCATTGTATGGTGGTATACACAAAGAGATACTTATAAATGAGAAAAATTATGTAGATACTATGAGAGATACAATATTAGCTTTAGAAGAACCTAGACAAAGTAAAAGTCTACCTGTGTATTACAATGTAAATAAATTTATAAAACAAAATGGTATAACAGTAACTTTAAGTGGTGATGGAGGAGATGAATTATTATGTGGTTATAAACATCATAGAAAACCAGAATGGAGAACTAAATTAAAAGCATTATCTTCTGAACATAAAGAATTACAAAATAAAGAGTTATGGGCAAGTCTTGATGACCAAATGGCATATTTTGATAGTTGGTTTCCTACAGGTGGTTTACAAGGCGATAAGATAAATGATTTTATGTTTATAGAATGCTTGAATACATTATCAGAAGATTTTTTAATTAGAAATGATAAGTTAGGTATGAAGTGGAGTTTAGAAGGAAGATTTCCTATGTTGAATAAAACATTTAGAGATTATATAAGAAGTATACCTAGTCAGTTTAAAGTTAATGATGATTTTATGCTTAATGATTGGTCTAGGCATAATAAACCATTATTAAAAACTGCTTATTATAGTAGATTACCACATTATATATTAAAAAGAGCAAAAACAGGTTGGAGATTTCCTACAGATGAAGGTATAATAGGAAGATTTTCTAATCCAGCTCCACATAATAGTACATTGAAAGATTATATTAGACATTTATTAATGAATAAGGAAATGCAAGAAATTTTTGAATATAACCCTGCTGATATAGATGATAAATATATGAGTACGGAAGGATGGAAAAAAGGTTTAAATAAAAGTGGTAAAGAAACTATATTAGCAAATATAGGACAAAAATCACAAAAACAATTATTTACTATACTATCCTTTGCCGTGTGGTATGATGTATTTAAAATGAATATATAGGAAAATTATGAAATATCCATTAGCTTGTGATACTTGGGATCAAAAAGAACTAGACGCAATACAAGAAGTTATAAAAAGTGGACGATATACAATGGGTCCTCACGTCAAGAAGTTTGAGCAAGAGTTTGCCGACTATTTTAGATGTAAAGACGCAGTTATGGTTAATAGTGGTTCAACTGCCAATCTATTAATGATAGCATTGTTAAAATTAAAATATAAAAAAGGTGGTAATATAATTGTGCCTGCTGTATCTTGGTCAACAACATATTTTCCATTACAACAATACGGTTTCAAATTAAATTTTGTAGATGTAGATAGAGAAACTTTAAATATAGACCCTAATAAAGTTAGAGAAGCAATTAATGATGATACTTGCGCTATATTTGCAGTTAATCTTTTAGGTAACTCCTGTGACCACTATTCATTAATGCATATTGCTAGAGAAAACAATATTATGTTAATAGAGGACAATTGTGAGAGTTTAGGTGCTCAGACATATAACTATGAATATTGTGGAACGTTTGGCGATTTAGGTAGTTTTTCTTTCTTCTTTTCACATCACTTACAAACAATGGAAGGTGGTATGATTGCTTGTAGAGATAAAGATGACGCAGATTATTTAAGGTCATTAAGAGCACACGGTTGGTGCCGAGATTTACCAGACGATAATAAGATTTATAAGAAGACTGGAGATAAATTTAAAGATAGTTTTACGTTTGTAACTCCAGGATATAGTGTTAGACCATTAGAAATGAGTGGTGCGATAGGTAGTGTGCAACTTAAAAAAGAATTTGAAATGAGAACACAAAGAATTAAAAATGCTAAATATTTTCAAGAAAGATTTAAAAATAATCAAGATGTTTTATTACAGAAAGAAATAGGAACTTCTAGTTGGTTTGGATTCTCACTAGTATTACAAAACAATTTAGAAGGTAAACGTGATGAAGTTGTTAAGAAACTTATAGAAAATGGAGTAGAGTGTAGACCTATTGTTGCAGGAAACTTTATGAAAAATCCTGTAATAGATTATCTTGAATATTATAATAATAGTTGTCCTAATGCAGATTATATCCATAACAATGGTTTGTTTATAGGAAATGATATAAGAGATTTAACATTAAACATTGATATGGTATACAGTATAATAAAGGAAGTAAAATGAAAAGAGCATTAATAACAGGTATAACTGGACAAGACGGCGCCTATCTTGCTAAGTTATTATTAGAAAAAGGTTATAAAGTATTTGGTGGACAAAGACGAAGTACATCACCAAAACATTGGCGACTAGATGAAATGGGTATTACAGACCAAATAGAGTTTGTTGAACTTGATGTAATAGACCAGGCAAACATAAGAAGAGCAATAGAAGAAACTCAACCAGACGAAGTGTATAATTTAGCGGCACAATCCTTTGTATGGTTATCATTTAAACAACCAGAACTTGCTACTCTAATAGACGCAATGGGTCCTTTAAGAATACTAGAAAGTATTAGACAAGTAAATCCTAAAATAAAATTTTATCAAGCAAGTACAAGTGAAATGTATGGAAAAGTATTTGAAACACCACAAAAAGAAACAACGAAGTTTTGGCCGAGGTCACCATATGGTGTTGCAAAACTATATGCTCATCACATAACAATTAATTATAGAGAAGCATATAATATGTTTGCTTGTTGTGGTCTTTTATTTAATCACGAAAGTCCACATAGAGGTGAGGACTTTGTAACTAGAAAAATATCAAAAGGTTTAGCAAAATGGATGAAAGATAGTACACCTATTGTTTTAGGAAATTTAGACGCAAAAAGAGATTGGGGACACGCCGAAGATTTTGTTAGAGGTATGTGGCAAATGCTACAACACGATAAACCAGATGACTATGTATTAGCAACTGGTAAAATTCATACTGTAAAAGAATTTGCAGATATGGCATTAGATTATAAAGAGATTCCACATCATTGGAAAGATGGTGAGTGTTTTACAGATGGCAACTTATTAATTATAACAACTGATAAAAAACATTTAAGACCAGCCGAGGTTGATGTATTACAAGGGGATGCTAGTAAGGCAAGAGAGGTATTAGGTTGGGAACACAAACACAATGTTCAATCATTAATGGAAGAAATGGTTGACGCAGATATAGAAAGGATTGGACTTGATAGAGTTTCAGGATTTGATTATGATTCACCAGACAAATGTATTTAGGAGATATAAAAATGGCAGCTGATTACGTATTTTGTACAACATTTAATAAAAAATTGTATGATGAATATGCTCATCAATTAATTGACACGTTTGTGGCAACAAAACAAATACCAATGATGTATGTTTTTGTGGAGGATAATCCAATGTATTATCCTAAAGTAGATAGAGTGCATTATCTACATATATATGATTACGAACCAGATTTAAAAGATTTTGTTGAAAGAAATAAACATAGAAAGGCAGATACTTTTTATGAAGAAGCAATAAGATTTAGTTATAAAGTATTTGCTCAATCAGCGGCAAGACATAGAGGTGATAAAGTAATTTATGTAGATAGTGATTGTAAGTTTATGGACACAATACCAGGTACTTGGTATCAGCAACTTATACCAAATCTTACATTTTTATCATTTTATGATAGACCAAATCAATATACAGAAACAGGTCTTGTTGCATTTAATGTTAAGCCAGAAAGTGACCATACTACAAGTTTATGCACGGATTTTTTTAATGCATATAGAGATTGGTATAAAACAGATAAAGTATATACAATAAACAAATTAGGAAAGAATTTTTGGACAGATTGCCATACATTGGACGCAACTAGGCAAATGTTTAAAAACGATCCCAGGTATAATGAAAAACCTTTAGGTGATGGTGGTAATGGACATATAATGGCAAGAGATAGTTTTATTAATCCATATATAGACCATAGAAAAGGACCAAGAAAAAGACAATCAAATAGTCCAGAATGGAGAAAAAACAGATGACAGATAATGATGACAACCAAAGAGGATTAGACGCAAGTTTTGAAAATGAAAGTAGAACTGTAACTATACCTCTAAAAGAATATGATAAGTTAAAAGAAGAAAGTAAATATATTACAGACCCTACCTTGATTGCAACGATAGATAAGATAGAGTTTTTTGTAAAAGAATTGAGAAAGCATATTGTAAGAAAATTATAATGATTAACATTTTTGTAGGATATGATAGTAAAGAAAAGGTAGCATTTAATGTACTTGCATATAGTATATTAAAACGTAGTACAAGACCTGTTGCTATTACACCAATATATCTTCCTAATATAAAAGATAATTTTATTAGAGAAAGAAGTAATATAGAATCAACTGAATTTAGTTTTAGTAGATTTATAGTACCACACCTTATGAATTATAAGGGTTGGGCATTGTTTATGGATTGTGACCAGTTAATGATGACAGATGTTGCTGAATTATGGAGATTACGTGATGAGAAATATGCTGTCCAAGTATGTAAACACGATTACGTACCAAGAAACTCAAAGAAATTTTTAGGTCAAACTCAAACAAAATATGAAAAGAAAAATTGGTCAAGTTTTATGTTAATGAATTGTGATAAGTGTACAGCATTAACACCAGATTACGTTAATACTGCTACAGGATTACAATTACATCAATTTAAATGGTTAGAGAACGATAGTTTAATTGGAGAACTACCATTAGAGTGGAATTGGTTAGTTGGCGAATATCCACGTAAAGATGATGTTAAGAATGTCCATTTTACAGAAGGTGGACCTTGGTTTGTAGATTATCTACAATGTGATTATGCAGATGAATGGCACAAATTGAAAAGAGAAACAACTGAAACAAATATGGTAAAATGATTAGAGAATTATTAGAAGAAATTAAAAAGGTTAGGGACGATTTAGTACATACTAATAATCCACATTTTCAATCATTACAAAATATAATATATAAATGGGAAACAAAACTTGCAACAAAAGAAATAGATGATGATCCAGGGACTACTGACAAGACCAGCGACAGATGAAGTTGTAAAACCTTTTGTTGAAAGTGCAAAGGGAACATTACATACAGTTGACAATGTTGATATTAATAAACCCATTGCTTGTTTTGGAATATTAAGAGGCACAGGCGAACTTTTAAAAAAAAGTAAAGAGTTTTATTATTTTGACCACGCTTACTTATATGGTAATAGACATAAACCATCAAAGGTAAGTGGCGAAAGAATATATAGATTAACAAAAAATCATTATCATATACAAACGATACAAGAACTAACAGATGAAGACCACGAAAGAATTAAAAAGTATAAACCTTATATAAAATTAAAACCTTGGAAAACTAATGGCGACTATATTTTAATTATAGCACCTTCTCATTTTCAAATAGCATATCATAATATAGGTAGTTGGGTAGATGATACTATAAAAATTTTAAAACAACATACAGACAGACCTATTAAAGTAAGAGATAAAAAAAGTATGAAACCTTTAAGAGAAGAAGTACAAAGTGCATATGCTGTAGTATCTCATAATTCAGCAGTTGTAGTTGACGCTGTTGTAAATGGGGTACCTGTATTTTGTGATAAAATGAATATGGGTGTACCAATAGGGTTAACAGATTTTAGTAAAATAGAACAACCTATAAAACCTGGTAGATTGAACTGGATATATAGTTTACTAGCAAATCAATTTACTATGACAGAAATAAGAAACGGAACTGCTTGGAGAAAAGTACAATGAGATTAGGTATTGGAGCTTTATTTGCTTTCTTGTCAGGTATACTTGCTTGGATAATGAAAAGAAAGAAAAGATGAAAGTATTAAAAAGTAAATTATCAGATTTTTTTAAATGGGTAAAGGGTACTGAACTTGTTGAGTTAGATAATATAGACGTATCGGAAGATCCAGTTAGACCTGAATTAACTTTAGGTTGGCGAATAACAAATGGTCGTAAGATATTTGGTTTAAAATATGGTGATGAAATTGAAGGTATTATATGTATAGCATTTACTAATGATGTTCCTTCAAGTGTAAAAGAACTAGATATTATGAGTGAGTTAGCACATTTAAAAAATGAAAAGAAAATTGCTATTGCATATACAGTATGGTCAAGAAAAAGAGGTGCAGGTAAAGAGATAGTAAACAAAATATTAGAATATGCTAAAAAGAACAAAATTGAAAGAGTAATAACGTTGTCCCCATTAACACCTGTGGCGACACACTTTCATATTAGAAATGGTGCAAAACAAATTAACATAAATGAGGTAACCCAAAATTTTGAATATGAGATTAGATAACGAAATAAAATTAGATTACAAAGACGTATTATTAAAACCTAAAAGGTCAACATTATCATCAAGACGTGATGTAGAAATGACTAGGTCATTTACATTTAGAAATTCTGGTGAAACATATGAGTGTTGTCCAATAATAGCGTCTAATATGGATGGTGTTGGAACCTTTAGTATGGCGAAAGTTATACAAGAGTATAAGATGATGACCACGATTACGAAGACAACAACACTAGAACAATGGAAAAAAGCAGTTGGGGAAGGTATTAAATTAAAATATCTATCAGTATGTACAGGCACAGGTAAGTTATGGGATGATGACGCTGAAGATTATTCTACAATGCAAAAAGTATTGAAGAGTTATCCAGATGTTAAATTTATTACAATAGATGTTGCAAATGGATATCATACAAATTTTTCAGATTTTGTTGGTGCAGTTAGAGAAGAGTATCCAGATAAAACTATTATTGCAGGTAATGTAGTAACTGCTGAAATGACAGAAGAACTAATTATACAAGGTGCAGACGTAGTTAAAGTAGGTATTGGACCAGGTAGTGTATGTACGACAAGAACTATGGCAGGTGTAGGTGTACCTCAATTTAGTGCAGTAGTAGAATGTGCTGACGCCGCTAATGGTGTTGGTGGTCATATTATTGCAGATGGTGGTTGTAATATGCCAGGAGATATTGCGAAAGCATTTGGTGGTGGTGCTCACTTTGTTATGTTAGGTGGTATGTTAGCAGGACACAATGAAAGTGAAGTAGAAAGTAAAAATGGTAGAAGAGAATTTTATGGTATGTCTTCTGATAGAGCAAGAGAAGTACACGGAAAACGAAAAGATGGATATAGAGGCAATGAAGGACGAGCAGTTATATTACCAGATAGAGGACCTGTTAAAGAAACGATAGAAGATTTATTAGGAGGTGTTCGTTCAAGTTGTACATATATTGGTGCAAGACGATTAAAAGATATTCCTAAATGTGCAAGTTTTGTTAGATGTAACCAACCATTGAATACAGTATTTGAAACGTATGATAATAACTCATAATATACCTTGGGATAAATGTTTAAGTAAACAATTGTTTCCTGCCATAGAAAAAGGATGGTCAAGTGAAGGCAGACCTACACACTTTTTTTGGGGACTTGCAGGTAAGAATATACAAGGTATAAGAGAGTGCATAGAAAAAAATGAAGAGTGGTGGTATGTAGATGTTGGTTATTTAACACAACCAATTACAAGATATCCAGAACCGATTATACACGATTACGATAAGACATATTTTAGAATATGTAAAGGTAATATTCACACGATTAGAGGTAAAGTAGGACCAGGTGCAAGATTACAGAAACTAGAGCATCTTGGGATAGATGTAGATTTTAAAGGGTGGAATACTGGAGAAACAACTCATATACTAGTAGCACCTTCTTCTCAAACGGTAACTTACCATATTAATGGAATAAGTCAAGACGATTGGATTAAACAAGTTACAGAAGAGATTAAAAAACATACAGATATGCCTATTAAGTTTAGAAACAAACCTAGACCTGGCAATCAATGGTGGGATACTGATATAAAAGATGATTTAAAAGATTGTCATTGTTTGGTAACCAATATGAGTTTAGCTGGTGTTGACGCAATATTAAATCAAGTACCTGTTATATGCCATCAAAGAAATGTATGCTCATTTATATCATCAAAGGATATAAAGTATATAAAGAAACCTATGAGAGCAGGAAGAAAGACTGTAAATGAGTGGTTAAAAATGATTGCAGAAAATCAATTTACAATACCTGAAATTGAAGATGGAACTGCTTATAGAATATTACAGGAACAAAACGTATGATAATTAAACCATTTGGAGAAGAAGGCATTTCTATGTTGCAAGGTAATAGAAAAGACGTTGCAGTAACAGATTATATTTGTAATTTGTTAGAAGAAGATGGTGGAGTTGTAACAGGAGATTTTATAGATGAGGTACAAAAAGCAACTATTCAAAATGGAAAAGTGAAAAGGGTTCCTTATAATCCAAAGGTAGTTGATTTAATTAATGATATAACATATGAATATGAATCAAAAAATAGAAGTATAAAAGAATTGTGGGCAGTTTTAATGAAAGAAGGAGATTTCCATATGCTACATAATCATCAAGAAGTTGGTGGTATATCTGGTGGTCTTTATTTAAAAATACCTGAAATGAAACAACCACAAGGTAATATAAATTGGGTATCAGATAATAAAGTGTTTAGTTGGAGTCCAAAAGATGGAGATTACTTCGTTTGGCCGAGTAATGTAATACACGGAGTTTATCCTTTTAAAGGGTCAGGAAGTAGGATAATGATTTCTTGGAATAGTGTATAATGAATTTTGTATGTGTATATTATGGAACAAAGTATTCACTAGATTATGTGCAAGTGCTATACAATATGGTACAAAGACATTTAACCATACCTCATAAGTTTATATGTTTTTCAGACCACGTAAAACCTCAAAAGATATTAAAAGGTGATATAGAGTTTAGAAAGTTTAGATTTCACGACTATGATGGTTGGTGGAATAAAATGCAACTGTTTAGTGAAGAAGCAGACTTAAAAGGTCCTTGTTTATATATGGATTTAGATGTAGTTATTTTAGATAACATTAATGAGTTAGCGACATTTGGTGATGATATGACATTTGGGGTAATAAACGATTTTAACATATTGACAAAAGAGTATAATTCTAGTATAATGAAATTTAATAATGAAGTTGCAACAGATTTAGTATGGAAACCATTTTTACAACAAAAGACAGACTTGATGAAACTACAAGGTGACCAAAACGCAATGTCAAAACTAGTAAAAGGTAGTCAATACCTAAAAGTTATGCCAGACGAATGGTCATTTTCATACAAATGGTTCAGCAGACAAGACCCTAGATTTGATAAGAGTAAATGGACATTTGAAAAGAAAGAAAAAGCCAAGGTTGCAGTATTTCACGGTAGACCTTTACCACACGATTCAGACCAGGATTGGGTCAAAAAAGAGTGGAATTAGAACAAAACAAGAACAAATATCTCTAAAAATCGCATAAAATAAGTGTTTTTTTTACTTGACTTTTGAGTAAAAAACCTGTATAGTATACGTATACTATGAAAAAAAACACTATGAACAATTTGAAAAAAGTTAAATTAAATAAAGTAGACTATACTTTTAACGTATGTTATTTAAGAGAGTATATGGATCCCGAACACGAAGGCGATTTTTTCTACGCATACGAAACAATCTACAGAAACGTTCCTTATAAATTCAAAGATAAGTTTAATACAAAATCTATGAAGATGAAAGTACTTAAACATTGTGATTGGAATTATAAAGACCCAGCAACAAATTTTGCAAATTCAACTAGAATTGAATTAATTGACCAAGACGAATACTATAAAACTTATGAACAAGTATTTGGTGATGTTGCAGAAAACGATAAACATATGTTTAATGATTACGGTCAATCATATGACAGACAATCTTTTAGAAAAGATTTTAATCCAGAATTAACATATAAATTAAACCCAATAAAAAGAAAAATAGAAAAAGCGAAAGGACTACACTAATGAGTAAAGTAAAACAATGGGCAACAGACGAAGCAGAAAAAGCAGTTGATAAAATATTGTCAGATGTTAAAAGTAATATAATGAGTATTGATATTGCTAGAAATAAAATAATGAAAGTTGAAAATGTTAACTTAACAGGAATTGATGAGTTTAATGTTGACGAAGTAATAGCGGAGAATATATAATGAGTGATATAACAGACATATATGTAAATAAAGACGATATCGGTAAAAACCTATATAGAAAAAAAACATACTATACATTATGCATTGAGCAAGATGTATTAGCAAAAGATAAAGATGAAGCAGATAAATTGCTTTCAGATTGCGGAATAGACCACGCAAAAATCAATAGAGAGTTAACAGAAGAAAAAAACGGTGTTGAAACTTATATGACAGACGCCAATTATACAGATTCAGATACAACCAAGTATATTGCAAAAGTTGTTTATGATGACTATGACGGTTTAGAAAACGCCAAAGAAAACGGTGATGTTGAGTTAGACACATATGCTTTAGAAGATGATACAATTGATCCAGAAACAGGAGAGTGTATGAGTAAACCACTTGATGATTTACACGAAGCATTAAATCCAAATAACAAATATGTTTTAAAAGACGGTGAATTAAAAATCGTGTTAGAAAAAGAGAAACAATAATGGATCATACATTAATATTTTTAGGAATTATTGGAATGCTTTTAACTGTAATTGGATTTGGTATTGCTTTCTATATTGGAAGTAAATCTAATAAACCAAAAGAAGAATTAACAAGTGTTCAAAAATCATTAAGAGATTTACATAAAATAAACGGTAAAGGAGATACTGACTAATGAAATATAATGAAGATAAAATATTAAACGAAGTTTTAGACTATATTAAAGGAACATATTCAAAACACTATTCTACTACTAAAGAAGGATTCCAAGTACAAGATTTATTAAGACATTTAAAGATAGATAAAGATTTCAGTTTATCAAATGCAATAAAATATCTTTGCAGATACGGTAAAAAAGAAGGTAAAAACAAAATGGATTTATATAAAGCAATACACTATATTGTATTATTGATATCAAGTGAAGAAAACGGAAACGGATCCACTTTAGAAGAACCTAATATGGAAGAAATACAAAACACAATAAAAATATATGATGAAAAATAAAACAATATACGTAGAACTAAAAAAGAAAACTGTACAATCAGCATATAATCAAGTGAAAATGTTGAGTGATTTAGATTTTCCTAATTTTCAAAAAGGAGAACCTTTACATAATTTAGTTATGGAAATTAAAAGAGATATAAAAAAACAAATGAAACAACCACCTGCTTGGAGAGAATTTTTAGAATTCTGGCCGTTGAGTATAGTTATTCCAGGTATGTTAATATTAATATTAATGGCAAATGTATTTCAATGGTAAGTAATAAAATTATATACGATAAACTGATATTCTATTATGATGTAGATGATATGAATATAACCATTTACGGTAAAGATTGGAAACCAGTTGAGTATTTAAGTGATCCAGAAAGAAGAGAGAAAGTAAGACAGCATATATTAAGAAACGATTTAACACAAAGAATAGGAGGAAAAAAGTATATGACATTATTAACAGAAAATCAAACAATCAACGGATTTGATAATACAGCAGATGTATTAATCTCTATTAAAGAGAACGTTGAGAACGGTAATAAAGATACAGCAATTGATATGTTAAACCAATTAATTGATAATGAGAAGACAGAATCAGATATTGATGTTGCATTAAATCTACAAAATGATGAATAATCCCGCTATAGCAGACTATCAAAGCAGTTGGAAAAGCTCACCAGCGACCCTGCTAGAGCGTTGGAAATGCAAAAAAGTGAGTAAAATAGGGGTTATTTTAAGGATTGACATTTCCAAGGGTTTATGTTAATATTAATACAATTGAGAAAGGAACTTATATAATGAGTACACCAATATACAATAAAGAGAACATCTATAAAGAGTTTGATGTAGCAAAACAAAAAGACATTGAACTATCAGACAAGAAAACAATAGAAGAAAAAGAGAACGATATCCATACAAACAGATTGCAGTTTTGTAAAGACCACAAAGAATTAAATGAGAAAGACCCAGGATTGTATGATGTAGATATTAAGTGGGACAGTTTAATAACCGCTTATTCTTCACCAAATCCTAGAGACCATTTCTATAAAAGTGTGTTCGGTAGAACTTATGCAGAACAAATGGCTTTTGAAACTTCTGAAGGCGAAGGAGATGACGGAGGAGAAGAGTCGTATTATAGAAGTAGAAGAAAGAATAGAAACTACAAAAGATAATATGCCAAAGTTTAAAGAAGTATTAGACCCACAACAAACCGTAGTTGATAATTTCCACGAGTGGAATATGAGTCAGATGAGTAAGTACGATCCAGTTATGGTTATGATGACAATATTGGGACAAACTTTGAAAATAATGAAGTCAACTATGCCTAAAAAGCATTATGATGATATAATGGATTCAGTTTATGAATCGAAAGATAGAATTGAACCATTTACTAAACCTAAATTACATTGAAGAAGGAGGATATATTATGAAAACTTTGATGTCAGTACTAGTGTTAATCTTTTTAACAACTAATGCAAATGCAAATACAGTTGTTAATGATAAAGTTAATGCTATAACAAATTGGATTGCTAGTGAGAAAGCAAAGACAATTGAATTCCAAAAAGCTAATTGGAACAAGGCAAAAAATCAATGGCCTTGGAATATGTTATTCAAAAAGGAAAGTGAATAATGATTGGTGATTTTGTTTGTACAAGTGCCAATGATGGAACACATTTATTCAGACCTATTACTGCTAGAGCACATACACTCTGGCAGGAAAAGGGTTTTAATAATTATGTAATTGATAATAACGAAGATTATTACATTGTTAAAAGTGTTAATAGTCAGAAAATTTGTAATGAGATACGCAAGAATAATATGGATTTTACTAGTTAGTTTATTACTAACTAATTGTGCTAACAGGTCACATACAGGTGCCGTGTTAGGTGCAGGAACAGGAACAGCAGTATGTTTAGAGTACATAGGAGATAATCCTTACTTAATTGCTACGTGTGCTGTAGGTGCCGCCTTTGCAGGTGCAGAAATTTTATATAAGAGTGATAAAGATGTCCATAATGCAGTATTTGTAGACCATTTAAATACAAGTGGACACGGTTCATCTTATACAAATTGGTATAATGCAGATACAGGTAATAATGGAATTATACACATAACAAAATCTTATATGGTAGGTCCACTTAAATGTAAAGATTATGACCATACAGTAGATATAACAAGTCAATGGCCGTTAATTGGAATTGGTAATGTTAATAGAGAAGTAGTATTTGGAACTGCTTGTCAGTTGCCAGACGGTAGATGGATTGAGAAACCAGTAGGAGTGAATTAATATGGATCCAAAAAATTATAAAATTTATATGTATGCAACGTTAATTATGATAACAGTATTGTTATGTATGGAAATGGCTTGGGGTTGTGTAGATTGTGATTTAAATAAGAAAGCATTTGAGAAAAAACCTGAAGTAATGGAAATAGAGTGGCATAATCCAGATGGAACTATACAACGTAGTACTAAAGTTGTAGATGGTTCTCAAAAGATATTATATGATAATGTAAAACCAGTAACTAAAAATGATACTGAACAATTTTGTTATGTTAAAGTTATTATAAAACAAAAAGCTAATGGCGATATTAGTAAAGAAGAAAAATTATATTGTTCCGATGGAAGAAGTGGTACACCAGATACACCTTCTTATTGGGAACTTTTTGCCCAGTTTTACTACAAAGATGTCTATACACCAGAGTATTGTAGATATTATAGTCGTAAAAATCACGCTTTTAAATCGTACGGAAAAGTGTGTTTAAATGAGTACGGAGAATGGAAGGTAAAATAATGATTAAAAACTTAATCATAATTGCTCTCCTATTAGTTATTGTATATGGAGTTAGTGCTTCGGATTTCTTGGGTTATGCCCAATCCAGCGTTGACTTATTACAAGAACTGTTATATAATGTACAAAGGAGTGTGAAAAACTAATGAACAAATACATTAAGATTTTATCAGTTGCTGTCTTTGGTCTATTGTTGACTAATTGTGCAGGTAATTATAAAATCAAAAGTGAAAAAGGTAAAGTAGTTAATACTGTTCCAAAATGGTATATGGCTGATTTTTCTGAAACTAAAGCTTGTGATATAGCAAGATTTGGTAAAGCGAAAGAAAAGCAATGTATATTTGGAGTTGGTACTAGCGTTTCACCAGACTTGAATCTCGCAATTGAGAAAGCTAAAATGATAGCGAAAGCTGAATTGGCAGACATTATCAAAGGGGAGATGAATAAAGAGTCGAAACAATTTATTACTGAAATTGGTAAATCAAACAGTAAGAACGTTGTTAGTGAAGTTGAATCTGTATTGGTCAATATTATTAAAGATACACCAGTTAGAGGATATGAAATATTTGAGCAAGATGTAACCCTTACAAAAAATGGTTATTATAGAGCTTGGATAGGTTTGAGATTGCCGTTAGGTG